>OODD01000123.1_pt1 | contig 65390 bp, 44 predicted proteins | sample 1671311 | NCBI WGS metagenome assembly OODD01 (sample SAMN06348143, study PRJEB24527) | human gut metagenome | biome: human gut; feature: ankylosing spondylitis patient; material: feces | host: Homo sapiens | place: China | collected 2015-10 | reverse complement strand
GCTATTCGGTTATTGAAATCCATGATACCCCGCGTTTGTGCGTCCTTATGGGGCGGAGGTTCTAATACGTGGCCGTCCCACAAGGTATTGTCAGCCAAGATATAGCCGCCCGGTTCGAGGCGGGGGAGAATCATTTCGTAGTAGTCCGTGTAGCGTCTCTTGTCACCGTCCACGAAAGCCATGTCGAACGTGAGTCCCATTTCCGGAACCCGTTTCAGGGCATCGCCGATGATGAATTCTATTTGCGAGGCGTATGGTGAGTTCTCTATCCATGGTCGGGTGAAATCCTCCTGTTCGTCATTGATCTCAAAAGTGTATAGGCGACCGTCCGGTTCAAGGCCTTCTGCCATGCAAAGGGCCGAATAGCCGCTGTAGGTTCCGATTTCCAGAATACGTCGGGGACGTATCATGCGGACCAACATTTTGAGCAAACGTCCTTGCAAATGTCCGGAAGCCATGCGGGGACGCAGCAGTTTTACATGCGTGTCCCGGTACAAGGCTTTCAGATATTCGCTTTCCTCGTCGATATGTTCGAGGATATATTGGTCCAACCGGTCCGTTTCCTGCATATTCGGTAGATGTTAGAGATAGCGTGTCCGGTTGGGCAGTACGTACTCCATGGCGTGTTCCAACACGTCGCCTACTACGTTGATTTCAAGGAACGAGGTCTTCGTGCCTTGCTTTCCGCCGCTCAGGTATGCCACCATTTCGTTTTCGGAAAGCACGCCGTCTTTGAGCAGTTTCTGAAGGGCGGCGAAGTAATATGCTTGCCCGTTGGCCTTTTCCGGCATGAAGATGGCTTCCACTCCGTAGGACAGTGCGAGATGGCGCATGGTCTTTTCCTTGTAGCAGACGGCCAATACCGGATATTTGCCGCGGTAGGCAGCCAAAGACCGTGCGGTCAGTCCGCTGAAACTGTCGGTAATGATGGCGCGGATGGGCATCAGGTTTGTGGCACGTACGGCCGATTTGGCCAAGAATGAAGTCACGTCGGCCTTTTCAGGTGTGAGCGGTATTTGTATGTCGTTCTCTTCCAGTTTGTCTTTTTCTGCTTGTGCCGCAATCGTGGCCATCGTGCGTACGGCTTCTACGGGGTATTTGCCGTAGGCCGTCTCGCCGCTCAGCATCAGGGCATCCGTACGGTAGTAGATGGCATTGGCGATGTCTGTGACTTCCGCCCGTGTCGGACGTGGGTTGTTGATCATCGTATGGAGCATTTGTGTGGCTACGATAACCGGCTTTTTGGCTAAGATGCATTTTTTGATTAAGATACGTTGTATGCCAGGAATACGTTCCTGGGGTACTTCGATGCCCAAATCTCCGCGAGCTACCATGATGCCGTCTGCCACTTCCAGAATTTCATCAATATTATCCACGCCTTCCTGGTTCTCGATTTTTGCGACAATCTTGATGTCGCTGCCGTATGCGTTCAGAATTTCGCGGATGTCCAAAACGTCCTGCTTGTTACGGACGAAAGAATGGGCGATGAAGTCTATGTCTTTTTCGATGGCATAAAGGATGTTGTTACGGTCTTTTTCTGTGAGGGATGGCAAATTGATGCGTACGCCCGGCACGTTCACGCTTTTACGACTGGCTAATGTGGCATCATTGCATACTTCGCAATACAGAGCCTCTTCATCCTTGGCCGTCACTTTCAGTTCAAGGTCTCCGTCGTCTATCAAGATCTTGGCACCTACGGACAAGTCGTTTACGAAGTGCGGATAAGTGACATAAATGCATCCGCGCACGGTTTCCTTGTCCGGGTTTCCTATGATTTTAACTTTGTCACCGGTCTTATATTCAGTAGTTTCTTCCGCATTCTTCGTAGTTCTCACTTCCGGCCCTTTGGTATCCATTAATATGCCGATGCGGTTGGATACCTCACGAACGTTGGAAATCAATTTCTCGAAACCTTCCCGGCTGGCGTGGGCTGTATTCATACGTACCACATTCATTCCGGCATTGAAAAGGTCGCGAATAAAATCCACATCGCAGCGCAAGTCTGATATGGAAGCGACGATCTTCGTCTTTTTCAACATCATAATCTTTATACCTTTTAAATTTTAATACCTATACTTTTTTATTGTGCCTTTCCAACGCGTAGCAGTGCTTCGACCGCCAACCTGTAAGAGTCAAGGCCAAAACCGCAAATGACACCTAAGCAAGCGCATGAAATCATGGACTTGTGGCGGAACTCTTCCCGTTTGTGCACATTGCTGATGTGCACTTCGACAACCGGGGCGGAAATAGCCCTGATGGCATCTTGCAGGGCAATGGACGTATGCGTGTAGGCACCGGCGTTCAGGATGATGCCAGTGTCTTCAAATCCAACTTCGTGGATTTTATCGATCATCTTCCCCTCGATATTGCTTTGGTAGTAATCAATGGTCAAATCGGGGTAGGCCATGCGCAGCTTCTCTAAATAGCTTTCAAAGGATTCTGCACCGTATATGCCGGGTTCTCGTTTGCCCAGCAAGTTGATATTTGGCCCATTTATGATTTGTATTCTCATCTTTTTCTATAATTTTGTAGAAAACGTGCCGCAAAAATACAAAAAAAGAATGGAATACAGCGAAAAAACGCCCTATAATAGAGGCGGTGAGGTCTCGAATGCATTATTACGAAGGTATTACCAGTATTTGAAGTTGGAAAGGGGGCTTTCGGGAAATACATTGGATGCTTATACGGAAGATTTAAGGAAGCTTTTGGACTTCCTTTCAGATGTGGGGCTGGATTTCAGGGCGGTCTCCTTGGATGATTTGCATCAGTTCATGGCAGGATTGGCCGACGTGGGAATCAGTCCACGTTCCATGACACGTATTTTGTCTGGAATCCGCTCGTTCTACCGTTTCCTGTATGTGGAGAAAGAAATCGTGCAGGATCCTACGGAATTGCTTGAATCTCCGAAGATAGGTCGCCGTTTGCCGGAGATTCTGACCGTGGCGGAAATAGATGCTATGCTTGAGGGGATTGATTTGAGCCAACCGGAAGGACAACGTAACCGGGCTGTCCTGGAGATGCTTTACAGCTGTGGTTTGCGGGTAAGTGAGTTGTGTGGTCTCCGGCTGTCAGATTTGTTTTTGGAAGAGGGCTTTATCAGAGTGAAGGGCAAAGGGGAAAAAGAACGTTTGGTTCCCATTTCCAAGCGGGCTGTACGAGAATTGGAAAATTGGTTCCTTTGTCGGAATCTTATTCATATCAAACCTGGGAATGAAGATTTTGTTTTTTTAAGTATTAGGAGGGGGACCGCCTTGTCGCGGATTACTATCTTCTATTGGGTCAAGGAACTGGCAGCTGCAGCCGGGATTCAAAAAAAGATAAGTCCCCATACGTTCCGTCATTCTTTTGCTACTCATTTGTTGGAGGGAGGGGCGAATTTGAGGGCTATACAGGCGATGTTGGGGCATGAAAGCATTTCCACCACGGAAATTTATACCCATATCGACAGGAGCCGTTTGCGGAGGGAAATCATGGAACATCATCCTCGGAATATTCGTGACGATTCTTCAAAATGAAGGTGGAAGTGGGTTGAATATGGTGTAATACGCGTTTTTTTTGCAATATTTTAAAGTTAAAAATAACACGGTGTATTAAAGATTTGTATCTTTGCAGCCGGAACTATTAATTAAAACAGTGTTAGTATGCGTAAAAATTATTATTTAGTCATGTCGTTGGCTGCGGTTGCAGCCCTTTCGTCATGCAAGAAGTTAGGCGAACTTTCTGCCGATAACTTTACGGTGACCCCGACTCCGTTGGAAGCGATTGCCGGTCAAGTGCCTGCCACTATCGACGGTAAATTCCCCGAGAAGTATATGAAAAAGAAGGCCGTAGTGACAGTGACTCCGGTTTTGAAGTACGAAGGTGGAGAGGCTAAGGGGCAAAGTGCCACTTTCCAAGGCGAAAAAGTGCAAGGCAACGACCAGACTATTGCTTACAAGGCGGGAGGTACTTATACAATGAAGTCTATTTTCGACTTTGTTCCGGCTATGCAGCAGTCTGACCTTTACCTGCAGTTCGATGCGAAGGTAGGCAAGAAGACTGTGTCTGTTCCTGAAGTGAAAGTGGGCTACGGTGTGATTGCGACCTCTCAGTTGTTGCAGAATACTTTGGCTTCTGTGAAGCCGTCTTTGGCTGCAGATGCTTACCAACGCATCATCAAAGAAAAGCAGGAAGCTAACATCAAGTTCTTGATTCAGCAGGCCAAATTGCGTGATTCTGAATTGAATTCCGAAAACATGAAAGAATTCATCGCAATGATGAAAGAAATCAATGACGCCAAAGAAACGCGTGCATTGAACAATATCGAAATTTCGGCTTATGCTTCTCCCGATGGTGCCCTTGACTTGAACACCCGTTTGGCTGAACAGCGTCAGGACAATTCTGAAAAGTTCCTCCAAAAGAAAATGAAAGCCAATGAGGTGACTGCCGAAGTGGATACGAAATATACTGCTGAGGACTGGGACGGTTTCCAGGAATTGGTTTCACAGAGCAATATCCAGGATAAGGAAGTTATCTTGCGTGTACTTTCTATGTATAAGGATCCCGAGGAACGCGAGGCGCAGATTAAGAACATGTCTGCCGTATTCAAGGAATTGGCCGAGACGATCCTTCCTGAATTGCGTCGTGCACGTTTGACGATGAACTATGAAATCATCGGCCGTAGCGACGAGCAGATTGTGGCACAATTCGGTAGCGATGCCTCTAAGTTAAGCGTAGAAGAATTGCTTTATGGTGCAAACTTGGCTTCTGTATCCAATAAGGAAGCTTGGTACCAAAAGACTTCACAACTTTATCCCAACGATTACCGTGCATACAACAACCTCGGTATGTTGGCATACCAGAAAGGAGATTTGAGTGCAGCTGAAAACTATTTCAACAAGGCCAAGTCTTTGAAGGGTGATGCCGGTGAAGTGAACGCTAACTTGGCGTTGATTGCTTTGAACAAAGGTAATGTGAAGGATGCTGAAACATATCTGGGTAAGGCTTCCGGTGCTGAAGGTTTCAACGAAGCCAATGCTGCATTGAATATTGCCAAAGGGTCTTATCAGCAGGCTGCCAGTGCGGCTAACGGCGTGAAGAGCAACACGGCTGCTTTGGCTCAGATTCTGAACAAGGACTATGCTGCTGCCAAGTCTACATTGAACGGCGTAGCTAATAAGGATGCTTATACTTCATATCTGTTGGCTATCGTTGCAGCCCGCACAAATGACGCAGCTGGTGTGAATACGAATTTGAAGGATGCTGTCAGCAAGGATTCTTCTTTGAAGAGCCGTGCAGCCAAGGATCTTGAATTTGCAGAATACAAATCAGCTGTTGAAAGTTTGTAATCGGTAACTTTTTAGATGAAGAGATTTATTCTCTATACATTGATCGCATTCACCCTGCTCAGTTGTGGAGGATCCGAAGGCCGGTTTCGGCTGAAAGGAGAATTCGGACACCTGCGGCAGGGTGAATTCTATATATATAGTAATGATGGAGGTACGGCCGGATTCGATACCATCAAGATTGAGAACGGACAGTTCGACTACGAAACGGACTTGAGAGACCATGCCATTTATTATCTTTTATACCCCAACTTGTCCGAACAGGTTATTTTTGGCACCTCGGGCGACGTAATTACGATTAAGGGAGATGCCCGTAACTTGAAAAGTGTGGAAGTAAAGGGGAGTCAGCCGAATGAGGAACTGACAGCTTTTCGTTTGGAAAATAAAGACAAGGGGCTTTCCGGTACAAGAGAGGCCACCGCTGCGTTCATCGCGCAGTCGCCCTCGTCGCCCGTAAGTGTTTTTTTATTCAAGGAGTATTTTTTGCTTGCTGACGATGTGTCGCAGGATGAGGTGAAAAAACACTATCGTGCATTGTGCAAGGCACAGCCCGGCAATCTGCAACTTTTAAGTTGGCAGTCCGAGGTGGAAAACCGAGGTCGGCTTTTGAAAAAGGGCAGTTTATTACCCGATTTTGTTTTTACATTGGAAGATGGCAGGAAGGTACAAACTTCTGACTATCGGGGGAAGCCGCTTTTGATTAATTTTTGGGCCTCATGGGAAAGTCGAAGCAGGGCTGAAACTTTCCGTATCAGGCGTATGCTGAAAGGGAATCCTGGGAAAGTAGAGGCTATTAGTATTTCGTTGGACGTAAACGATGCTGCCCGAAAGGGAATAGAACGTATGGACAGTGTGTCGTGGACAAGCTATTGTGATTTTCAGGCTTGGAACAGTCCGTTGGTCAAACAGTTCGGCATTCGTTCCATTCCTTTCTTTATATTAGCCGGAGTAGATGGTAAAGTGCTTGCCGTTGGTTCTTCTTATGAGAAAGACATAGAGCCGGAAATCAAGAAACTTTTTGAACCGCGATAAACGGGCCGTTATGTTAGTAAAGGTTTATGGTGCATCGGTCCGGGGGCTTTCTGCCATACCCGTTACCATTGAAGTGAATGCTTCAAGGGGCATCAAGTTCTTTTTGGTCGGCTTGCCGGACAATGCGGTAAAAGAGAGCCACGAGCGCATTGTGGCGGCAGTAGAAAACAGTGGATTCCGTTTCCCCTCGAAACAGTTTGTGGTCAACATGGCTCCTGCGGATATCCGGAAAGAGGGAGCCGGGTACGATTTGCCTTTGGCAGTGGGGGTATTGGCGACGGACGAGAAGGTGAAACTCGAAAAGTTATCTCGTACCATGATGCTCGGTGAGTTGAGCCTTGACGGTAGTCTGCAACCAGTGAAAGGGGCTTTGCCGATAGCCATCAAGGCCCGGGAGATGGGGTTTGAGCATTTGATTGTTCCGGAGCAGAATGTCCGGGAAGCCGCAGTGGTCAACTAGCTTAAGGTGTATGGGGCGCGTCATATCAGTGAGGTGGTTCGTTTCTTGAATGATGAGGGAGGTCTTTTGCCTACTGAAGTAGATACACGGGCTGAATTTTATGCCCAACAGACAGAGTTTGATTTCGACTTTGCAGATGTGAAAGGCCAAGAGCATGTGAAACGGGCATTAGAGGTGGCTGCGGCAGGTGGCCATAATGTTATCATGATAGGTCCTCCCGGGAGTGGAAAATCCATGATGGCAAAGCGTTTGCCTTCCATCCTTCCTCCTTTGTCATTGGCTGAAAGTTTGGAAACCACCCAGATACATTCGGTGGCCGGAAAATTGGAGCGGGAAAGCTCGCTTATCGCCCGGCGTCCGTTCCGTTCGCCTCATCACACGATTTCGCAGATTGCCTTGGTGGGAGGAGGGGCGAATCCTCAGCCCGGCGAAGTGAGTCTGGCTCACAACGGGGTGCTGTTTTGTGATGAGTTGCCGGAGTTTTCTCGTTCGGTGCTCGAAGTGTTGCGTCAGCCGCTCGAGGATCGGCAAATCAACATATCCCGTGCCAAGTATAGTGTCACTTATCCTTGTTCGTTTATGTTCGTGGCTTCCATGAACCCGTGTCCGTGCGGTTATTACAATCATCCCACGAAGGCTTGTGTCTGTACGCCGGGACAGATTCACCGTTACCTACATAAAATATCGGGACCGTTGTTAGACCGCATTGATTTGCAGATAGAGATTACTCCTCTGCCGTTTGAAGAACTTTCGCGGACAACTCCCGGCGAGAGTAGTGCCGTGATTCGGGAACGGGTGGTGCGTGCCCGCCGTATTCAGGAACAGCGTTATGCCGATAGCAAGGGAGTGCATTGCAATGCGCAGATGACCTCCCGTCTGTTACGGGAATATGCAGATCCTGATGAACAGGGGGTGGAAATGTTGCGGGCGGCCATGTCCCGGCTTCAGCTCTCAGCACGTGCCTACGACCGTATTTTGCGTGTGGCCCGTACGATTGCGGATTTGGACGGAAAGGAAACTGTCGGGCTTCCCCATATAGCTGAAGCCATCGGTTACCGGAATTTGGACCGGGCAGGATGGGGAGAGTGAACGTTTTCATTTTGGCACAAAAAAAGAACCGCAGTTCCTTTCAGATATGCGGTTCTTTTTGTTTTGAATAGAATCGGCGAATATTATTCACGTACTATTTTTACTGTTTCATTTTTATATTTCAGCAGATAAGCCCCACTTCTCCATCCTTCTGTCGGAATGATGTTGTTGCCGCTTGGTAATTCTTTCAACATAAGCGTGCGTCCGTCCATGCCGTAGATTGCCACTGTGCCATTTTCCGGAATTCGGATTTCCATATGGTCTTTGAACGGGTTGGTCAATACTTGGAGGGTTTGTGCCTTGGCGCTTCCTATTGCATTCGGGTCCTCCACGATGATACGGAAAGTGGTTTCCACAAATTTTTCTCCGTACCCCTCCTTGGCTGCGGTGTAGCGCAGGGTCAGATTTGCCATGCCTGTTTTACCGGCTGTCGGTATCAGAATCAACGAATCGGTTAGCGCATCAATGCTGTCCGTGATAAGCTCGCGATTGTCGTTTTCAGAGACAGACTTGTTCAATGTAATTCCATACGTGCTTCCCGTGTAGCTGAAAACGTTTTTCAGGCCGATTTTAAGTGTGTCCGTATCCATCCATATTGTCGTGTCTTTGATAGCCTCAGCCACAGTCGGCTTCAGGTACTGTGCTTTAATGGTGTAATTGACATCGGTGTAGACGGAAGCACCTGCTTTGTCTATGGCTTCCACCTGGAATGTGATGACAGAGTCTTTGTCCACGGTGCCTTTGTATAGTGCTTGGATACGGATGTCACCGTCCTCAAGGTTATCCAGTTGGGTTATCCAAGGATATTTCTCCAAGCCGCGCAAGTAGATGTCGAAGTTACCTTCATGGTCGGTGAAATTGTTGGATTTCCAAATGGTGTGCGTGGAGGCACTGGTGCCCATTTCGTAACAGTAGCTGTTCGGACTCATGGTAAAGCGGCTTGCCGGTTTCGGAGCTTCGTTGTCTGCAAGTTCCGGTTGTGTTGTCAGGTTTGCCGGTGTGTGTCCGAGGTCGTAGAGGTTGGACTCCAAAGTAAAATCATCACCATAATATATGGCACCTTGGTAATTCTCTGCATTTTCGTCTGCATAAATTACATATGTGCGGTGTGATGCCGTATCCATGACTGCTTCTGTAGGATATACCGTGTTACCTGCTGCGAGGAGGATTCCGTCACGGATTAGGTTCTCTTTCGTGTCATAGGCTGTGAAACCGTTGTAGTTAGCCAACATGAGAGAGTCACCCTTCATTTGTTTCATGGCTACAGGAACGCCATCGAAGAATGCTTGTATACCATCGGTCTCAATGAGGGTGGAAGTATTATTGGTTGTGTTGAATTTCAGGATTGAAGCGGTCTTTTCCGTTTCCGGGTTGTATGGCCGTATGCCGTACACACGTTCGCCTTGTGCTACGAGGGTGGCCACATCCTGCCCTTTTTCGCCCAACGAAACTTCACGTTGCATGATGAAATTCTTAAGGTCAAGGATTTCCATGCTGCTCTTGTCTTCCGTGGCAGTGGCTATGTAAAGTTTATCGCCAGTGACAGTCATATCCTTAAACGGTTTGTTCAAGTTGAAAGTCTTGACTGCTTCAAGGTCTGTTTTGTAGAACACTTCAAGTTTGTATGTTCCAGAAGGCGTATGGCAGGCCACAAGGAGCAAGTTGCGGGCTGCCAGGATTCGGTCTGTAATGGCTCTGTCCTGAAGTTGTAATTTATGTGTGCATTCTGCGTCTGCTGTGTTGTAGCGGTACAGGCTGTCTTCCGTTGCAATGTACACGAAACCTCCGTCGGCAACAAGCCCCCGTACTGTATCAGCGGGAAGAGCCTCGACAATGGTCTTCATCGGATTCTGATATTCCATTACGCTGTATGCTTTAACTGCATTTTTATCGCTGTACAGTAAAAGTTGGTTAGCCGCCTTTGTGTCCGGTGCATAAACCATGTACAGTTGCATTTGCTTCTTTTGCCCATAGTGGGTCAGATCGAAGGTCAGTGTATCTGTAATATATTGGCCTTCATCATAAGCATAGTGCATTTTGTTTTTCTCAATAGCGTGTTCGTAGTGGCTCGTGGCCTTTACGCCGTCCAGATAGATAGTGGAACCGTTTCCGGCCGTGAAGAGTTCGCTGCTGGCCTTGATGCCTTCCGGTTCATAGTAAGCCAGACGGATAGGGTTGCTAAGAGGCTCTATGGCCGGTGCTTCTTCCACAATGACCAAGATGGAGTCGGAGAGTTCCGGGTTGGATTTGGAATAAGCATGCAGCATGGTACGTCCGGCTTTCAGGCCGTGGAAAGAACCGTTGTTGATGCTGCCTACCTCCGGATTTGAAGTCGTCCAATCGAAAGTTTCATAGATGTATCTGTTTTGTCCGGTACCATTCAGGCTTCCCTCACGGCTGTCCGTGCATTGTACATTGATGTAAATGGTTTCGCCGACAATCATTTTCGTGCTGTCGTTGGACACGGTGCTGGCATTACCTTCGAGGTCAACAAGGACGGAAGTCAAATCCACTACATCGATTTGTATGGAGTCGGTCGGGATGTCTTCGTTTTGCGTAAAGTATATTTTTGTTTTGCCAGTCTTTCCGGTTGCCTTGAACAGGCCGGTTTGGTCGATGGTTCCCACGCTGTCGGTTGAAAGCCACCATTTTTGTGTTCCTTCCGTAATAGGTCGTCCATTTTTGAAGAGGAAACCTTCGAACTGGCATTCCTGGCCTCGGATGACCTGAAGCTGCGTGATACCGATATAGTTCAGGTAATAGTCTTGGGGCACATAGTCCGGGTCGGGAGTCGTGATACCGATTCCCAGAACCTCGGTAGACCATTCTCCCAACCATCCGGCGTTGGCACTTCCGGCACAATAGACTTTTACGAAGTCTACATGATCCAGTTCTACGTGGTTACCGTCCTTGTCTACGGCCCAACTGATATCGAAGCCGTCGGCGGCATTGCCGTTTTCGTCGTTGTAATAGGGGTTTTGGGCAATGGCGAGATCCGTCTTGTTATACCCACGGTTGTCGCAGTAGCCGAAGGCCGGGGCGCGGTAGAACTCGATGTAGCTCGGTGCGCTCATGTCCAGCGAACTGCGGATAATGGCTCCTTCGAAGGTCACAGAGTCTCGGTCGCAATCGAAATCGAACGGGTCGGGATAGTAGGACTGTTGGTGGAACTGGTTGGTCAGTACGGCGCCGGCTTCCATCTGTTCTTTCCCGTCCTTGTCCGTGTATTTCAGTGTCCAGGGCACGGTGTAACGCGTGTCGTAGTTCGGGTTGTAATAGGTCATCCGGGCATTCCGCTTGGTCGTGCTCAACCAATAGTCCGAACCGGCCAGTTCGTACCAAGGTTCCTCCGGATCGGGTACGCCGTTGCCGTTCAGGTCTTGGCATACTTGTACGGCACCCGGTTCCGTCCACACGCCGTAGATGTTGGCGATGAACGAGTTGCCCCTGATGGTGAAGTCAACTCCATAGGGATTCTTGGGGTTGTTCTTGATGGGTTGGTCGAAGCCATAGATGACATATCCTCCGAAAGAACCTAGGCTGATGGTACTTCCTTTGGTTCCTAAAGTTCCTTCGGCCGAGTTGCTTTTAGACAGTTGATTGGTGAATTGTCCCGGAGCAGGCAGAAAGTCGATGACACGCGAAGCGTATGCATTCTTGTGGATATTGATTTTTACGGTAGCTTCCGAGGTTTCTTCACCGAGTGTCACTTTGTACTTCAACTCGTCGAACGAGTAATTTTCCAATCCTTCGTTTTGCACATACTTGATGGTATCTTGTGCGCCTTCAGCTCCTTCAACGATAGTGGCCTGTCCGTTGACGGGGGCTTGCAGGATTTCGATCGTGGCGTTGGCCTTGTCGCCGTTCTTCATGAAATTGTCATTGTTCAGAACCGGCATCATCAGTGTCTGTCCGAGATCGGCCGTGTATTCGTCATTTTGGGCGATGAGCGACACGATGTCTATGTCCAGTGTATTTTCCACTGTTTCACCATTATAGGTCAGTTTGATTTTCACGTCGGCCGGTCCGGTCACATATCCACCTTTACGCATCAGGTAGAGCTGTTGCACCTTTCCGAAGCTGTAATATTCATACTTGTACAGCCCCACTACGTTTTCGTCCGTGAATTCGAATTCGGCCTTGACCCCGGCTTCGTCGAGGTTTGCCGTGGCATCCATCCCGTCTGGGTAGGTGAACAAGTCCGTCATCGGAATGTTGATGGTGGATTGTGAGCTCATTCCCACATTCTTGTAGGAATACTCCTTCGGCACGAACTGGTCACCGGCCAGTGCAGTGGTTAGCGAGAGCCACCCCACAGCGGCGAGTGCCGTCAGTTTCTGAGTAAAATTTCTCATTGGATTAAACATTTAATGAATTAATAAATCAGTTTATACTGTTTTCTGTTAAATTTAAGGATATAGCACTTGCCGCCCGGCAACCCTTCGATGCAGTCGCCCGGTGACAGGACCGTGTTGCGTATCTGTCGTCCGTCCGTGTCGTATACGAGGACGTGGGTGGGCCGTTGCAATCCCTTGATGTGGATACGTCCGTCTTTGCCCCATACGCGTGCCGGGGATTCTTCCGTATGGCGGATTCCGGTGGTGAGGGATTTCACGTGCAACGTATGGTCCACGTATTTTCCGTTGGAGTTGAAACGGATGACGAGGTCGGCCTCCCCGACGGCTTTCGGTTGCAGGGTAAGCCGGTGGTTTCGGATGTGGGCTTCCACCACGTCTTCGTTGCTGTTCGACTTTATGGTCTTCACGATGGCCGCGTCCAAATTGTCCTTGTCGGTAGCCTTGCTGCCCAGGTCTATTTCCACCGCCCCGTCTTCCAACGTGACGTCGGGCAGTTCCTCCACCTCGGGCGCGTGGTTGTCCGGGAAGATGAACAAGGCCGGAAACCAGTAACGTTCTATCGGCTCCAGTTCTTTCAACACGTGCCCTTGGTTATCCATTTGGTATATCCAGTAGCTTTGCACTACGTTGTCCAAATAGAGTGCCCCGTAAATTTGGTCATCGAGTGGGTGGATGCGTATGCCTGCCCCGTAGAAATAACGTTTGTCTGTGGCACTGTCGTAAATCAGCGTGAATGTCCGCGTGTCGATGTCGAACCTGTATAGCTTGGAGGTCGTAAACCAACTCCATCGGTTGTCATTATAAGTGAAGTAGAGCGCGTTTTCCTGCGTGCTGGCACATAAGGAACCGGCTGTCCAGGCATACCACGTCTGGTTGATGCCGCCTTCCGTCATGGGGACGGCTTCGGTCTCGAACGTTTCAGGGTCGATGCGCAAGAGTTCCTTGCCCTCCCAGCATTCGCCGCTCGACCCCATGTTGCCGTAGGGGTAATGCTGATAGTCCATGTTGGTGTTGCGTCCCACCCAGATGTCGCCGTCCTTACTTTGCGCCATGGTGCTGAAGCATCCCTCCACAGTGTGTATGATTTTGTCCGTCTGCGGGTCTATCACCAATACACCCTTGTCCTGTTGTATGGCAAATACATAATCGGCCGTACGCAGCATCATGCCGATTTGGTTCTGGTAGAGCGGTCCCACGCCGTCGGCGTTGTCCTCGTCCCCCGTGATGAGCGGGTTCTCAGTCCCCTCGATGCGTCCCGTAATCTCGAACGGGGAGAAACTGAGGATGTAGATGCCGTTCGATGTGCCTACATATCCTTTCGTCTCGTCTACGCCCACGAAACTGCGCCCGTCAGCGATGGACACTCCTTTTTCATTGGCTCTGATGATGGGGATACGGCTTTTGATTTCCATGGTTTGTGCGTCGGTCACCACGATGCGCCCCCCTTGGCGGGTCTCTGCCGATTCGCCCGGCGAAAGCCCGTCACCTGCGTCCTGATCCTGTTTGGAGATGATGAAAAGGTAATCGCCATAGACGGCACCGAATTGCGCCGTGGCTCCCAACGACAGTCCGGCATTGGATTCATTGTTTTGTATGATATAATACTCGAATGGGTCGGTCGGATGGTCGGGGCGGATGAAGTTCAGGGTACTGTTGTTGTGACCGTACCAGTCTTCGTTGAGCATGAACACGCCGTCGGTGTAAGTAGTCTGCCCGTGCAGGCTGTAAGCACATGCAAACAGCATGGCCGCCGTATACAAATGTAATCTTCTTTTCTTCATGATGGTTTCAGGGTTATGGGTTGGGTAAATAATGGGTCTGGTCTTCTACGTGCAGGTCCTCGGCACGGCTCAGTTCGGTGGAAGTCTCCCCCAACCAACCGCATTGCTGGTTGACACCGGTATATACGCGGATGAAGTCCACGCCTGGCAAGTGGACGGGATTCCCTAAGCTGTCCACCGCCCAACCGATGTCGAAACTGATTTTGTCTTCTTCGCTGTTGGGGTGGTTGTCCACGTAGCCCCAGTCGTAGGCATAAAGGACAAAGTAAGAGCCTTTTCCGCCGCTTTCGTCCACGGCGTTGTCGGCCAGACGCGTCCCGCTGAACTGCAACCGGTCTTCGGCAATCCACGCAGGGTAGTAGTCCTGATTATGGTAAGCGTTTTTCGCAATATAGCCCTTTTCGCCGTCTCCGGTTTCCCAAAGGATGTAAGTCGTGTCCGTGATGGGGCTGTTGTCGTCCGGTGTGGGCACCTTGTCTGCCGCCGGACGGGTATAAGTGATCTGGAAACCGTGTCGGGTTTCCGGTTTATGGTATTCGCTCCCGGCCAGTTCGTACCACTCGTCGTCGGGCTGTCCGTTGTTGTTCCGGTCGATGGATACCATGACGATACCCGGTTCGCAACTCCCTCCCGAATCCGGAGCCGAAGGGTTCGGGTTGGCATCGGCATAGAATGCGTTGCCTAAGATTTTGAAGTCCTTTTGTCCGGGCACGTTGACCACGGTGTGGTCGAAACCGAACGTGACGTAGCCGCCGTATCCTCCCAAGGAAATCATGATGTCGTTTGTGCCCGATATGCTTTCCCTGGCTTTCCGGCACATGTCTTCTTCCGTGTCGCCTTCCTCGTAGAGCGGCATGATGTTGACGAACTGTCCGGGAGCCGGACGATATTCATACACCTCCGTGATATACCGGCTGTAAGCCACGCTTTCCTCCTCCACGTTGATTTCCACCTCCTGCGTTACAGGATTTTGCGCGTCGATGATGTCTAAGCGCAGGGCGTACGTCCCCGGCTTTTCGGCCACGAAGATGAATTCCCTTTCGGTGGAGACGGTGGAATCGGCTCCTCCGCTGTCTTTCATGGTCCAACGGTAAGCTTCCCCGGTGAATTCGGGCCGCAGGATGAGTTTCCGCATCCGTTCGATGCGGTATTGGCTGTCCACCCCGAGGCTGACCATCGGGATGTCCTGTTGGCAGGATACCATCAGGACGGACGCGCACGCTCCTATTACCTTATTATATATGGGTCTCATGTTCCAATTCCGTTTTTATTGCGGGTCGTAGAATGTCATGTGTGCAGGGATGTCCCCCGTACGTACGCTCCATTTCTTCTTCCCGTGGCGGTCGTAGCAGTGAAGCACTCCGCTCGATACGTAATTCTTGGCATCCGTCACGTAGATGTCCCCCGTCTTCGGGTGCACGCAGATGCCGTACGGGATGATGATGTCCTGTTCCGTCCCATCCGTGATGAAATGGTCGGTGACGAGCAGGCCTGTCCTCACGTCGATGATGCCGTAGGTGACGGTGTTCCGTTCCGTCTGTTTGTTCCACTCCACGCTGTAGAAATAGAGCGAATCGCCCTGTATGTACATCTCTGAGCAAGGGATGTCCAACGTGTCCTTCACCACCATCTCTTTGGAGTTCTTGTCCTTGCGGTCGAGCACGTAGAGGCGTGAGGGAATGGTGTTGTAGTCGCCGCGCGAGGTCACCCAAAGCTTGCCGTAGCGGTCCTTGCGGATGCGGTGCAGGTTGATGCCCACCGGAATCTTCTGGATTTGTTTCATGCCGTAGATTTCCACCACCGACACGGTGCTGTCGTAGGCCGGTGCGCGGTAGCCTCCCGAGTTGGCCACGTAAAGGTACTCTCCGAGCACCTCTATCTCGTCCGGTTGGTAACCCACCGTTACTTTGCGTGTGACGGCAAGCGAAGCTGTGTCCACTTCATATACGGCCCCCAACTGGGCATTCGGGTCGATGGCCACGGGACCCACGTAGGCCGAGACGTAGGCTTTCCCCTTGGCAAAGCGGATGTAGCGGCAGTTGGGGATGTCTACCTGCCCGATACGCTTGCAGGTGCGCACGTCCATCACCTCCACCTTGTGCGAGCAGTTGATGACGGCATACAGCTTGTTGCCGTATATCTGGATGTCGTTGCCCACGTCGCCCAGTTCCTTGACCACCTCCGGGTTGCGTTCGGCGTAGATGTTGCGCACATAGTACGCGTTGCGGAAGTCCACGTAGTCGATGGACGACTTGTTGCTGCCCATGTTAGCCTCGTTGAGCAGGTACATGCCGACCGGTCGCGCATCCGGGGCTATGGGCACGCCCGGTAGCAGCTCGTACTCCGTAGGCACGACCAGTTCTATCTCCCGGCAGGCGAACAAGACTACCAGACACAGGAGCGGAAGGAATAGTATGTTTCGGACGGTTTTCATGTCAGAGTTCCACGGCAAGGCCGAATTTATAATTACGCATGGGCATTGGGTAGTTCAGTATGACATCGTAGTCCTGATCGAGCAGGTTGTTGACCTCGGCTGTGAAGCGCAGCCGCACCTTGCCCCACCGTATTTCCTTCATGAGCGTCATGTCGTTGGTATACCACGGTTGCGTATGGTTGTAGATGATGTTCTCCTGTTGGTTGTAGCGTTCGCCCACGTAGATGAAGCTATAGCCCAGAGACCATGTGCCCCACGAGAGGGCTATGATGGCTGAGCCACTGTGCCAGGGGATGTAGGGAATCTGGTCGCGGTAGTACGTGTCCGACGGGTTCGTCACGTCGATGGCCTCCTGATAAGTGTATTGTAGCTTGCCCGTCAGCGTCCATTCGTGGGGAAAGGCCAGCGTGCAGGCTGCTCCGGCATCCACGCCTCGGATGTCCACACGCCCCAGATTGATGGTCGTCCAACGGAACTGGGGCCCCTGCGGCCACGATACGATTTTGTTCCTCACGTCGTTGTAGTATACGTCTGCGTTGAGGTGTAGTTTGCGGAAGATGCCTTCGGTGCGCGTACGGTCGTACACGGCTCCCACATTGTATTGTGTGGTGGTCTCCGGCAACAAGGCCGGGTTGCCCATGTCCGTGTAATAGAGGTCGTTGAATGTCGGCATGCGGTAGGCCGTCTTGTAGAAAGCCCTCACCACTATGTCGTGTTTCCTCCACGGTTGGTAAGAGAGGAACAGCCCTGGGGTAACCTTGCTTTTGTTCGGTGCCTTGTCCCGTTCGCGCTTTTCCTCATTCACGAATGTTTCCAACACACTGGCCTGTACTTTCAACCGGTCGGCTACGGTGAAGGCTGTGGCGGCCGAGATGTAGTGCGTGCCGCGTGTGGCCGTGTTCATCGGGTGCTCCTTGTCGTGGTCTTTGTTTACATCAAATCCTTCATAGCTATTCCATTGGAAGTCATAGGCCACAGACACGTCCCAATTCGCTGTGATGGCATATTTATTGGCCCATGAGAAATAGCATTCCCGTTGTTTGTAGATGTTGTCCGTCAGCTTGATGTCCGTGTTGTTGTTCATGTAGTGGGTGTAGTCGGAGGCGTATTTCGCATTGAACTTTATGCTCAGCCCGCGCCATGCGTACCATTCGAGGCTTCCTTGGAGGAAAGAGTTGCGGTCCCACAACCGTTCCGAACGTTTCCACACGTTGTTCACGATGGCTCCCGGAATCCCCCTCTCTGAGGTGTAATGGTAGGCGAAGACGTTCCATTTTCCTTTTCCGAATAAGCCGTATAATCCTGCGTCGATGCGCAGGGCATCGATGTCACTGTTGTGGCGTACGGCGGTGGTGTCGTACTTTAGTGCCCCACTCACATCCACACGCCGGTAGCGGAACTTGTAGTCGCCCTGTGACGTGATCCACTCTGTGCTAACAGCCGCGCTGATATTGTCGCTGATTTTATGCTCGTAAAGCAAAGCCGGGTTGAGCAATCCATAGGAACCGAATTTGACTTTGCCCATCAGATTGGCATCTTTTTTCCCTTCGAACCGGGGTCGGCGGGTGGTGAGGTAGATGCTACCCGATGAACCAAATTCGCGTGCCGATTGGAAGATGTCGCTTTTTTGGCCGTTGTAGAGCGAGATTTCCTCGATGTTGTCCAATGAGAACTTGCCCAAGTCCACCTGCCCGTTCTGTGCGTTGCCCAACTGTATACCGTTGTAATATACGCCTGTGTGGTTCGTGCCCATGCTGCGGATGTTGACTGTTTTCAGTCCGGCTACGCCACCGTAATCCTTGATTTGCAGCCCCGAAAAATAACGGATGGCATCGGCCACGGAAAAGCTGTTCAGCTTCCGCAGTTCTTCCCCTTTCAGGGTTTGTGCGGGAATGACCTCTTTGTAGGTCTTGGCTTTGACCACCACTTCGCCCAAGTTGCGTATGCTGTCCGTCCGGTGTGCGGATACGGCAGGTAAGGACAGGCAAAAAAATCCCATCAGGCATAAGGCATGCTTGCGTTTGATTTCTTCCATGAACTATCTATTTGACAGTGAAAACTCCATCAAAACAGCTTCTAAGAAAACCCATAAATATGAATAGACAACCCCGTACTGCGACCGATGGCCGCCTGGGATTTTCAGATTCATAGCTCGTCCTCGAAAGCTATTGAACTATATCGCATGGCAGGTCTTCTGACTCGTCTCCGCAGTAAACGCCTTCCCAATTGGCACGTGGCCTTTCAGTGGCATAGAGTATGTGTTTACTACGCTTTTTATGAGACATACAGCAACGGGACTGTTCAGGATTCTCACCTGATTCCCTTTTAATCATTCCCCCGTATGCAATGAGGGAGATGAACCGATGCGGTTGCAAAGTTAGGAATATTTTTTGTAATTGTGCTTAAAAGCACGTAGTTTTGTGTGGAACTTCTGAGGAGTACCAAGTTTATAAATCACCGAAATAGGCAAAACTTTCCCTTTTTTGGTAAACTCCTTAGTGCCTTCTCTTTGTATTTTTGCTTTAGTTTGTTTTAACCTATAATTAAAAATGAAGAGTATGGTAAGTATGAAAACATGGACATATGGTTTATGGAGTTTGTTGTGTGTCGGGATGATAGGTGTAATTCCGGCAGAGGTTTCCGGGGCATTGCCGCAAAGAGGCAGTAAAGCCGTGAACTTGGCCTTGGGGGCAGAAGCATTTTCCGGCTCTTGCTATGGTGCCGGATATGAGGCCAAACATGTAGCGGACGGCAATTTCGGTACACGTTGGGCTTCTGCCGGATTGTCTGGGACGGTATGGCTAACCTTGGATTTGAAAGGAGAGAGGACGTTCAACTGTATTGATGTCTATGAGACTGAAGGCTACAAGGGGCGTATAGAGGAGATTGTGGTCTCCGTGTCCAATGACGGAATAGGGTGGAAACGTTGGCAGAACCGCAGGCCGGGAGGTGCGCGGACAGTGTTGACAGGCGACAAGGTGACGGCACGTTATGTGCAGGTTTCTTTTTTGGACTGTAGTCCAGAGGGCATCAACGTGGATGAAATCGGTATCTATGACGACTCACAAGCCGTGGCTACGCCCGAACCGACGGCGTGGAGGGAGGATGCTCCCGGTTGGACGCGTCAGCAGCCTTCCCGTGAGGCCAATGTGTACCAACGTCGCAAGGCGCATTTGAAATATGGCATGTTTATCCATTATGGTATGAATACCTTCTTGGGGCAGGAATGGACCGACGGCTCATCCCCGGCTTCGGCGTATCATCCGGACTTGTCCACGCTCAATCCCGAGGCTTGGGTTAAGGCGGCATATGAAGGCGGTATGAATTTCATCGTGTTGGTCACGAAGCATCATGACGGTTTTGCGTTGTGGAATACGGAAGTCGGCACATACAACATCAATCACACGGGGCGTAAGGGAGACCGTCGGGACATCGTGCAGGAAGTGGCGGACGCTTGCCGCAAGTATGGAATCAAGTTAGGTCTGTATTATTCGGCTTGGGACCGGAATTGGGATAGGAACCACACGCAAGCTTCCACGGGTTTGGACCGCGTGCAGTTGGCGCAGGAATATAATGATTTCGCTTTGGCGCAAATCACCGAACTGATGGACGGGCGTTACGGCGAGATTTCGGAATTCTGGATAGACGGGGCGTGGGTGAAGAGCAATAAGGCATGGGAATTCGGCCGGATGTATGACAAGGTGAAGCGTTTGCAGCCTTCCTGCCAGATGGCGGTCAATACTTGCATCCGTTGTGGACGCACCCCGGACCAATACCAAGGCGGAGAAGAAATCTATTATTTCCCTTCCGACTTTCGTTTGCACGACCCGATGTTTACTCGGCGCGGCGCGGATGCTGACCCGAAAGTCTACCGTCGTGAGGGACAGGACTATTATTTGCCTTTCGAAGCCACGGTCTGTATGAACAACAGTTGGTTTTGGTCTGAAAAGAATAATGCGGAGAGTGTCATGTCTGCCGATAAAATCAAGGCGGCATACGAACACATGGTGGAACAGGGCAATACCTTGGTGGTCAACCTGGCTCCCGGCAAGGACGGATTGTTGAAAGACTACGACGTGGAAGCGTTGTATGAGGGGGCGCGTGCGTTGGGCATTGCCCGTGGCGATGCCCGTTTGAACCGTGGCAAGGAAGAGAGGGCTGTGCGCATAGATTATGTGACGACCAAGGGGTATGTGGCATTTCCCACCCGTTATCTTTATGGGAAGAAAGGGGTTGGCTTTACCGTCAAGGCCGAAGACTTGTCGCAAGACGGCTATCGCTTCGTAGGAAAAGAGGAAGTCGTAGAGGGTCGTTTCGGCAAGACCAAACGTATAGAGTTTGTGTACGAGGATGTGGCCGGAATCCCGGCAAGCGGTAAGTCGGATGGTTCGCTGTCAGGTTCGTATTCATGTCACATGAATTAGTAGGTATGAAGAAAGTTGTTTTTGTTGTGCTTGCAACATTGTGGTTGTTTGCATGTAAAAAAGAAGACGGTAAAAAGGTAGAGTTTCATGCTCTGCCTGTCAGTTCTATAGTGTCGGATACGTTGGAAATAGATTCGGTGCGCATGAATACCTTTTTTTCTAATCCGACTGCTCTTTTCATTATAGATGATTCGTTGATTCTCGTTTTTGATGATAATAGAAGTGATAAGCTTTGCCATTTTATTCATACGAAAGGGGGTGTGGTTAAAAGTTTCGGCGAGTGGGGACGTGCAAGAGGTGAATTTATCTTGCCGCAAGGATTGTCCTTGTCTAAAGATAAGGAGACTTGTTGCGTGTACGATTATAATATGCAATATACTGTTTGCTTTTCCGTAAAAGAGGCACTGGGTGGAGGCAATCCTGTCCAAGATGTGATAAGAATGGAAGAAGTAGAAAGCGGGCGACCTGTGGAGCATCGCTTCCATCAAGTCTTGGCTTTGTCAAACAACCGTTTCCTTGGCTTTGGCAACCATCCTGAAAATAGGGTTCAAATCTTTAATCGGTTAAAGGTGCTTGCCGCGTATTCAGATTTTCCGGTTCTTGACGAAAAAGAAGAGAACAACAGGTCTGTTTGGGGTAATTTGGCATCTTTTGGTGTATCTCCGGATGAAAAACATATCGTCATAACCACCGGGATAGGGGCGGCCTTTGAGATATTGTCTTTGAGTGGGGAAAAAATAAGCCATAAGTTGGTGAAAGGCTTCTATGCTCCGAAATATTCTATTGCTCAGGGAGCCGTTCCGACTTGTGTCGTCGTATGTCCGGAAACAGTAGTCGGATTTAATGCCCTGCATGTGGCAAATGATTGTTTTTATGCCGTGTTAGCCGGGCCGGAAGAGCGGTACAATGAAATCTTGAAATTTGATTTTGGTGGGGAATGTGTGCATAGATATTGTTTTCCGTCGGATTTTGTTTATATAAATTGTATGACGGTCGGTAAAGGGCGGCTTTGGGCTTTTGTGGAAAATAAGGACGGGGAAATGAAAACTTATACAGAGAAGGATATGAAGAATGATGGGCGCACCCGTCATTCTTTTTCTTTTTTTCTTGATTTTTATCCGGAAAAGCGTTATTTTCGATGTTTGTATGAATCAACGTTGTGTGCGTCGGATATGGGAGCTTTGTCGTTACGGGATATTTCGTTGTTGCCGGTTTTTGCGGGCGTGAAACAAGTGGGGCCTTGGTGGAATTTCAAGCATGTCATCAGCCCTTTCTATCGTTTATATTATGTGGAGAGCGGGGCGGCTCGCGTGTGCGTGGATGATGTGTGGTATGAGTTGCGCCCCGGGCAGTTGTTCCTCATTCCGAAATATGCTTGCCATAGTTATGAATGCACGGGCGGGATGAACCATTACTATATCTGTTTCTTTGATGATTGGGTAGGGAACGGGGTGCCTCGTCCCGACAAGATGGCTTTGCGGGTACAGGCGGAGCCTTATGATTTGGCGTTGATGCGACGGTTCCTGCAGCTGAATCCGTGTATGGAACTTATCAATGTAGACCCCAAGGTCTATAACCGGGCTGTGTACGATGGGGCAACCTGGCTCTCTCATGCTCGAAAGGAGATGGAGAGTTGTGGCATCCTGATGCAGTTGTTTTCCCGTTTTGTTACGGACGAGTGTCTGGGATATTGCTTGGGGGCGGCAGCCGGTGGCAAGTTCGACGAAATTGTGAACTATATCCACAGCCATTTAGACCGGCATATCCCTTTGACCGAGTTGGCAGACAGGGCTTGTCTGACAGCGGGGCATTTCTCTAAAGTATTCAAACAGGTGATGGGCACGTCCCCCTGCCTTTATATACAGAACCGGCGTATCAAACGGGCGCAAACCTTGTTGTTGACCACCAATATGACGATAACACAAGTCGCGGAAAGGGTTGGCATTTACAGTCCGGCACAGTTTACCCGCCTGTTTGCCAAGATTGCGGGTTGCAAGCCGAAGGATTACCGGAGCAAGTTGTTGGATTGTTGTTATTAAATGTCCGACATGTGGCACTTGTCGGGACGGTTTGACCTGAAAATAGGAATAATTCCGTAACTTTGTGCCATGAAAACCACGATTAAGCGAGAGCAGGGGCAAGTTCGCTTGCTTCTGCCAAGCGTGAGTGGTTTATCTAATGACTGATAGTATAGGAAATAATAGCTTAAAACATAAAAACATGGAAAAGAAATTCAAGAGAACAACCGTCACGTCGGCTTTGCCATACGCTAACGGTCCGGTGCACATCGGCCATCTGGCTGGGGTATATGTTCCGGCGGACATTTACGTGCGTTACCTCCGTCTGAAGAAGGAAGACGTGCTTTTCATCGGCGGTTCTGACGAGCATGGCGTGCCCATCACCATCCGGGCCAAGAAGGAGGGCATCACGCCGCAGGATGTGGTAGACCGTTATCATAAAATCATCAAGGACTCTTTCGAGGAATTCGGTATTTCGTTCGATGTGTACGGGCGCACGACCTCCAAGGTGCATTGTGAGACGGCTTCGGAGTTTTTCCGTACCTTGTACGACAAGGGCGAGTTCGTGGAGAAAACCTCTATGCAGTATTACGACGAGGAAGCACATACTTTCCTGGCCGACCGTTACATCACGGGCGAATGCCCCCATTGCCATGCAGGGGGGGCATACGGCGACCAGTGCGAGAAGTGCGGCACGTCGCTGTCTCCCACCGACCTGATCAATCCCAAGAGTGCCATCAGCGGCTCGAAACCGGTGATGCGCGAGACGAAGCATTGGTATCTGCCGTTGGACAAGCACGAGGCATGGTTGCGCCAGTGGATTCTGGAAGACCACAAGGAATGGCGTAACAACGTGTACGGGCAATGCAAGAGTTGGCTCGACATGGGTTTGCAGCCCCGTGCCGTGAGCCGTGACTTGGACTGGGGCATTCCCGTGCCGGTGGAAGGTGCCGAGGGCAAGGTGCTTTACGTGTGGTTCGATGCGCCCATCGGCTATATCAGCAATACAAAGGAATTGCTGCCCGATTCGTGGGAGACGTGGTGGAAAGATCCCGAGACCCGTCTGGTGCACTTCATCGGGAAGGACAATATCGTGTTCCATTGCATCGTGTTCCCGGCCATGCTGAAGGCCGAGGGAAGCTATATCCTGCCGGACAACGTGCCGAGCAACGAGTTCCTGAACCTGGAGGGCGACAAGATTTCCACGTCACGGAATTGGGCGGTGTGGTTGCATGAGTACTTGCGTGATTTTCCAGGCAAGCAGGACGTATTGCGCTATGTGCTGACGGCCAATGCTCCGGAAACGAAAGACAACGATTTCACGTGGAAGGATTTTCAGGCCCGCAATAATAACGAATTGGTGGCAGTCTATGGTAATTTCGTAAACCGTGCCTTGCAGCTTACGCAGAAGTATTATGACGGTGTGGTGCCCGTTTGCGGTGAACTGACGGAGTATGACCGCCAGACGTTGGATGAATTCAAGGACGTGAAAGCGAAGGTGGAAGAATTGCTCGATGCGTTCAAGTTCCGCGACGCGCAGAAGGAAGCGATGAACCTGGCACGCATCGGTAACAAATATATCGCCGACAGCGAGCCTTGGAAGGTGGTGAAGACCGATCCGGAGCGGGTGAAGACCATCATCTATATCTCTTTGCAACTCACGGCCAATTTGGCTATTGCTTTTGAACCGTTCTTGCCCTTTAGCAGCGAGAAGCTCCGCAAGATGTTGAACATGGAAAGCTTTGAGTGGGACCGGTTGGGACGTACGGACCTCTTGGTGCCCGGTCATCAGTTGGCCAAGCCGGAACTGTTGTTCGAGAAAATAGAAGACGATGTAATCGAAGCACAAGTGCAGAAGTTGCTGGATACGAAAAAAGCCAACGAGGAAGCCAACTATAAGGCCAAGCCCATCCGCGAGAATATCGCATTCGAGGACTTCCAGAAGCTGGACATCCGCGTGGGAACGGTATTGGAATGCACCAAAGTGCCCAAAGCAGACAAACTGTTGTGCTTCAAGATTGCCGACGGGTTGGAAAACCGCACAATCGTAAGCGGTATCTCCAAATTCTACAAGCCCGAGGAACTGGTGGGCAAGCAGGTTTGCTTCATTGCCAACCTTGCTCCCCGTAAACTGAAAGGCATCGAGAGCCAAGGCATGATACTTTCGGCACTGAATTATGACGAGTCGCTGAGTGTCATTACCGTAGACCGTGAGGTGAAGCCCGGTTCTGAGGTTTGCTGACAGGGTGGCAGGGGTAATGGTATTCGTGCCCTGTATATGATAAAAAGGAGAGGAACCGGTTGGGTGTTCCTCTCCTTTTTTCGGTTTACAGTCCTCCGTCTACAATCCAGATTCCTTGCGGATTGTCACGGCGCAAGGCTATGTGACGGGTTGCAGAACTACCATCGGGGCGGGTCAGCTTATAGAACACGATGACTCCGTTGTAGCCTTTCTTCTCTTTGGCTTCGCTGAAATCTGAAGCCTTGCAGCCTTTCAAGTCTTCGCTGAGTGTGGGAAGCGAGGCCGTGTAATAGTAAAGTGCTTCTCCTGCCATTTGGGGCTTGCCGTCGGTGAGTGCTTTCAGGATTCTTTGTGCGCCTTCCGGGGCAGTCTCGTTCTTTAGCTTTTTCAGGCGTACCGGGGCTTTGATTTCCGGTGCGTGGGCCGGTAGCCAGGTCACTTGTGTCGTGTCGGGGCGTTGTATGAGTTGGGTCGGTGTGAGGTGAAGATTATAGTCAATGCGTTCACTTTTCAGCACAAGCGTCTTTTGTCCATTGCGTTCCCACCATATTTGTACGCTCTTCAGCGTCTTGTCTTCTTTGGAGAATACGTTCTCGGTGGTACACCGGTAGCTTGTTTCTTCCCCTTCCATCAAAGTCGCGATGTCGGAACCGTATATCCGGGTATGGGTGACTATGGTGATGGTGGAGTCTGTTTCTGTTGTTTCCATCTGGGCACCTTTGTCGTCCAGTAATGCCCTTTTTTGTCGCTCTAACAGAGTTTCGGGGTGGAGCAGCGTGGCGAATCCTTCGGCAAAGTTGGCATCGGGTGCGCCATATACCCCTGAACCGTTCGTGTCCCACATGTACTGGTTTTCGCCGTCCGACATGATGGTGCGTCCGCTTTCTTTTTCAATCCTCCAGAATGTCTTGGCTTCTTGCCGCACGGACTTGATGCTGATATGCGTGAAGCCGGATTCCGGATTGATGTAGGCGAAGTTCTCTTTCGGAGTGGTACGGGCGTAGATGGACATGGAGAAGCTTTCCGCGTCGCGTGAATTTTGGATGGATTGCTCGAAAACCAAAGGGATGGCAGTGATGGCTTCCGCTTGTGTGGAGAACAGGTTGCTCAGCCCTGTGCCCACACCGGCTAAGAATATGGCAACGGCAGCCGCTACCTGCAAGATTCTGCGTGTCAGTTTTTGTTGGGAGTCGCCTTGTGGTTGTGAGGGCTGTGATGTGATAACCGTTTTTTGTTTTCCAAACTCCGGCGCATGCTTGGGCGTAAGCAAGTCTACCGTGTGCATGAAGTCTTCGTAATAAGCTCGGCATGCGGCACATTCTTTCATGTGTTGTCTGCAAGCTTCTGCGATGGCCGGGTCGGTTTGCTTGTCGCATAAGTCGGCCATATGTTTCTTAAAATCTTCACATTTCATGATGTTCTGTTTTTTTAAGGGTTTTACATTAGGATTTGATTCCTTTTCTGATTTTTTCGATTCCGTACTGGAAGCGGGATTTGGCGGTCGTGACCGGAATGTCCAAAATGGCGGCAATGTCTGAGAAACTGTTATTGCCGTGGATACGGAGCCGGATGACTTCGGCTTGTTCCTCCGGGATTCCTGCCAGTAGGGCCGAGATAAGCCGGAACTCTTGCTCGAAGTTTTCGGCTTTTTCTTCACTGACGTATGTGGCTTGCTCTATCGGCACGAATTGCCGTGTTTGCCGTCGGCGCAGCCGGTCGGTGCAGAAATTGGAAAGGCTTCGATAGAGGTAGCTGCGCAAATTTGCCAAGGGATGGCCGCCTGCATCTTGTTTTTTAGTGTGCAGTTGCAGGAAAATATCTTGTACGGCATCTTCGGCATCGTCCGCGTTTCCCAACCGGTAACAGGCGTATCGCAGCAGATGCGGCCTTTCGGTCTCCATCAATGCGGCAACCTCCCGGTTCGCTTCCTCTTCCGGATGGCTGTTTAGGGTTTGTTTCATATTTCATTCATGTTTTTTAGACTGCAATCTGTAATAATGACGCAGTGGGTCGGTAAAAGACGTAAAAACTGCCTTCTTTTTTTGTATATCAAGGATAAAAAAAGAAAAAAGGCAGTTTTTACGCAGAAAAATGGGGAGCCTGTTTAAGACGGGTCTTCTTTGTTCTCTTCAAGGTCGCGCCGGGGAAGGTTGGCAGCCAGTAGCAGCCAACCCACAACACCGGCAACGATGGAGCCGCAAAGGATGCCCAGTTTCGCATCATTGAGGAGCGTGCCGCCTCTCGTACCTATATTATAATAGGAAAGGTCGGCAATGAACATGGAGACGGTAAATCCGATGCCCGTCAGCATGCAGACGCTGAAAAAGTTTTTCCAGTTGCAGCCTTGGGGCAGTTGGACGAATCCCAACTTGACTGCCATCCAGGAGAACGAGAATACGCCTGCGAACTTCCCGACGGCCAATCCTAAAAAGACTGCCAGGCCTACGCCGTTGAGCAGGCTGTCCATGCTGATGCCTTCCAAGTTCACCCCTGCGTTGGCGAAGGCGAAGACCGGAATCACGAAATAGTTGATGGGGTGCTGTAAAGCGTCCTCCAAATCCTGCAAGGGGCTAATCGTACGGTCCGAGGCATGTTCTATGTTTTTAAGCAACATGATTTGCTCATTGGATAGGATAGTAGTCCCCTTGCGGTTGGTGGTTGCCTGGCCTATGGGGAAACGGTTGATTTTGTTCCGCAGGTGTTTGACAAAGTGAAGGGCGGAGACACCGGGGCGTGCCGGGACGAAGAAGGCCACAATTACTCCGGCTATGGTGGCGTGGATGCCGGAATTCAGCAGGCAGTACCATACGAAAGTCCCGATGGCGATGTAGAACATCTTGGACATGACATGGCGGCGGTTCCCGATGGCTAAAATCACAATCAGGATACCGGCGTAAGCCAAGTATTGCAAATGTAGTTCGGTGGAATAAAAAATGGCAATCACCAAAATGCCGCCCAAGTCATCGGCTACGGCCAACGTGGCCAAGAATATCTTCAGGCCGATGGGAACCCGTTTGCCGAACATGGAGAGTACCCCCAATGAGAACGCAATGTCGGTAGCCATGGGGATGGCCGTCCCCCGTAGCATAAGGGCATCGTCAGGGCAGGTGAGAAAGAAAATCAGTACGGGGATGGCCATGCCGCCGCAAGCCCCGATGATGGGGAGCAGGGCTTTCTTCATCGTGGAAAGTTCTCCTACGAGAATTTCCCGTTTGATTTCCAAACCCACGGAAAAGAAGAACAGTGCCATTAAGAAGTCGTTGATGAACTCCAACAGGGTGAGGCTCTCTTTTCCATGGCTGAACAGGTTGAAATTCCCGATGGAGAAACTTACAGGTTTGTCCCATAGGGCACGGTAGGCATCTCCCCAACCGGAATTGGCCACAATCAGGGCCAGGATGGTGACGATAATCAAAATCAGGCTTGAGTTCACGTATTTCCTGAACATGCTAAGAAAAGTATAATTCCTCATGGCGTTTAGGGATTGGGGGTAAGTTCTGGTTTTAATTTTTGCTATTCCATACGATGGGGATGCCCGTAGTCGTAATGCCCTCGGCTTGGATGCTGAGCACCGTGGGTTTGCTGTTGTTATACAAATTGACGGTAGCCTTTCCTTCCGTGTCGAATTTCACGTTCGGAACCCAATATAAGGTACGGCGATAGTCTTTCGTGTCAGGCAGGGGCTTTTGGCTGTAGTCGGGACTGTAGAAGTCTTCGCATACGGCGTATCCGTCCAACACGTAACGTCGGTCTCGGTATGTGGGTTGGTAACCGTTGTCGGGGAATAAGCGGTAGTCGATGATGACATCCGGTTGGTTATCCCCTTGGTATTTCGCGCTTCCTTGTTCGCGTGGGGCGTAATCCGTATAAATATACAGTTTGTCTAAGTTACGGAGGTGCCTGTAAGCTTCCATCTTGCCTTCTCCGGCCGTGATGACAGGGGGGACCTCAATCTGTGTGCCGTTGAGCATGCGTTGTGGGGCAACGTTCTTGCGAGTGCTCTTCAGGTTTATCGGTTTGCCGTCATACCGGACTTGCAGGAAGTAGTCCCTGTCCATACCCATGTCGCCGACATAGGTCAGGGCGACTTGCTGTGGGAAGGTGACCCAGTTGTGCGTACCGGTGCTCATGCCATAGTCTGCCGTGAGGTTGAACGCGTCGTAAGCATCGACCACCAAGGCCGGTTTGCTCAGGTCGAGCCTGCGCAGTCCCCCCCGTTTGGTGCGTACGGTTATCGTGGCGAGTTGGCGGTCAGTGAAAGAGGTTTGGCCGTCTTGGCTGTCAAACCGTTCGTCTGCGTCATAGCGCGGCGCGTCGTGGTAATAGCTGTACGGTTTCGGGAATAAGGGGTTGAACCGGTTCAATTTGACAAAATAATCCGGGTAGGCTTCCTCGTTGGTGAAGTCTTTATTCCTCTTTTTCTTGATGTACTCTTCTCCTTTGTCTTTGTCCGCAGCCGGGAGGAACAGGATGTATTTGTCATAAAGTAAGGGTGTCTTCATGTAAAACATTCCATTCTCCGTTGTTTGCATCAGGTCCATGGTCTGGTTGCCTTGGATGAATGTGGGCCATACGTTGACTTCTTCTTTCAGGTTGCTCATGATGGAACCTGCGGTGAACGGATCACGTTGGTTGTCCTGGAACATCTGGGTCATCGGATTATGGTCCGAGGTGTTGCCGGACTCAAGCCCTTGGTTTTCTTGGTTCTGGCTGTCGGCGGCTTCCATGATGTCTTCTATGGTACCGTCCCGTTCCACGGAAGTGTCAGGGGCACGCATGGTTCCGGTTTCGGGCAACCAGTTTTCTTCTTTGACGTACGTCCCGTAGGCTAATCGGAAGTCTTCTATCCGGTTTACACATCCGGATATGGTTTGAAGTTGTTCCGGCATGTGCTGGATGGCCATAGGTTCGATGCCCGACATGGTTTTCCATGAATAGCGCCGCCATCCCTGTACCATCATGAGGAGGTCGAGTGACTGGCGGCGGATACTGTCGTCCGCTTCGAAGTAGTAACCCGGGTTCTCGACGAAACCTTTCAGTTCGCTACCCAACAGCATTTCCGTAAGGATGTTGCCGTTGTCGTATGTCAGTTCGTCCGTGGCATGGTCCCGTATTGCCAACGACACGTTGGGCGTGCCGGTGGTAGGGTTCGCCAGTTGGAGTTGCAGGGAGATAGGCTCGAAAGGTTCGTATTGTGCTTTTACCCCGTCGACGGTTAATTGCGGTGTGTCATATTCGTGGTGGTTGACGAATATCAGGCGGTCGGCGTACACACGTCCTTTCCCGTCGAACAGCGTAAACTGGTTTACTCCCGTAGGAAGTTGGTCGGACGGAATTTCGACGGTGGCTTTGCCGCCGTCGTCAAGCTTGATGTCATAATAGGCCTTCGATACACCGTTGTGCATGATTTGTAGGCCGAGAGCCGGTTTCGGGTCCGGAAGGCCGGAGGATTGGATAGAGGCGTTGACGACCTCCCCTTTTTGCACGACAGCCATGGCGCAGCCCCCCTTTGCCGGTTCGGGCAATGCGTATGTGTAATCATATCCTTCGTATCGGAATACGGCTTTATATTTCTCTCCGGCCGGTATGTCCGGTAAAGTGAATATGCCGCGTCCCCGGTTCGTGGTTTTGGTCCGGGCGATTTCCTTCCCCTTTTTATCCTGTACGGATAGCTCGATGTCGATATGTTTTCCTTCCTCGGTGTTGGCTTCGAACGCTACTCTTCCGGTAGTGCCTTCCACGATGTCTCCTCCTTCGGGATAGAAGCGGAGATCGAGTTTCGGCTTACCTTTTTCGGATTTGAAATACCTCCGCATCGGCCTGAGCGTCATGTCCTTGGTGTAATCTCCGGGAGTTTTCGGTTGGTCGAACACAGGGAATACGCGCGAATAAATCTTATCATAGTCCCGGAAAAAGTCCTTGGCCATCGGTTTAAAGTAGAACATCAGTTCCGTCCACTTGGAATGCGGATGTTCATATTGCCCGAAGTTCAGCATCCAACGGGTATATGCCCTTAATTCATAATATCCGGCATATAGGGAGTCGGTGAGCGTGAAAGCCCCGTGTCCCGTCCCGTCCGGCATTTCCACCTGTTGACGTTCTACCAGATAACCGTCGGGTGTGAGCAGTTCTACATATAATATTTTACTGAGGTCGGTCAGGGTCTGCCGGTCTGAGCGCGTGACGTATGCTTTGTACCATATCGTGTCGCCTACGAAATAGCAGGTGTTGTCGATATGGAGAAAGACTTTTTCTTGGGGAATGGCCGTACCGAATTTTTCTACTTTCTGGCTTAAGGCCTCTGGTGTGGCAGAGGTTTGCGCTGCGTTTTCCCCTTGTCCCCATGCAAAGAGGGAAGAGCAAAATGCGATACCGAGTGCAATGTTACGTTTCATGATATTTCGTTTAGGTTTGATAAGTACAAAGATAATAATTAAAATCTCCCATCAATAAATTTCTACCAAGAATTTCTTAGGTGATGTCCGCCGTTTATTGTTTTTATACCTATCTTTGCCCCAAGTAAAATTATTATGAAACTCGATTATACACATAAAGACTCTTATTATGACACTTATTAAATCTATTTCAGGCATACGCGGAACTATCGGCGGCAGTGTGGGCGACACGCTGAATCCGTTGGACATTGTGAAGTTTACATCTGCATACGCCGTATTGATTCGCCGGACGACTACGGTGAAGGGCAATACAATCGTGGTAGGACGGGATGCACGCATGTCCGGCGAGATGGTCAAGAATGTGGTGTGCGGCACACTGATGGGCATGGGGTTCGATGTGGTCAATATAGGGTTGGCTTCCACGCCGACCACCGAACTGGCTGTAACGATGGAAGGAGCCTGTGGAGGCATCATCATCACGGCCTCGCACAATCCCCGGATGTGGAATGCCCTGAAGCTCCTTAACGAGAAAGGCGAGTTCCTGAACAAAGAGGAGGGAAACGAAGTGTTGCGGTTGGCCGAGGAAGAGGCGTTTGAATACGCCGACGTGGACCATCTGGGGCACTATCGGGAAGACCAGACGTACGACCAAAAGCACATTGACTTGGTCAAGAACCTGAAATTAGTGGACGTGGAGGCGATTCGCAAGGCGCATTTCCGCGTGGCCATAGACACAGTCAATTCCGTGGGCGGCATCATCCTGCCCCGGTTGTTGGAACAATTAGGAGTGGAGCAGGTCACGGGGCTGTTTACGGAGCCGACGGGGGACTTCGGCCATAATCCCGAACCTTTGGAAAAGAACTTGGGCGATATCAAGGCTTTGATGCAAAAAGGCGGCCACGACCTGGCATTCGTGGTAGACCCGGACGTAGACCGCCTGGCCATGTTCTGCGAGGACGGGACGATGTACGGTGAGGAATACACTTTGGTGACGGTAGCAGACTATATCCTGCAGCACACGCCCGGAAACACGGTGTCTAACTTGAGTTCCACCCGTGCCTTGCGCGATGTGACCCGTATGCACGGAGGGGAATACAGCGCGGCTGCGGTCGGCGAGGTAAACGTGGTGGCCAAGATGAAAGAGACCCGTGCCGTGATTGGTGGGGAAGGCAACGGTGGGGTGATTTATCCGGAGGCGCATTACGGGCGCGACGCATTGGTCGGCATTGCCCTCGTGTTGACCTATCTGGCCCGGACGGGAAAGAAAATGTCCGAACTGCGTGCCACCTATCCGTCATACTTCATGGCCAAGAACCGTATCGACCTGACGCCGGAGACGGATGTGGATGCCATTCTGGAGAAAGTAAAAGACCTGTATAAGGACGAGGAGGTGAACGACATCGACGGGGTGAAGATTGATTTCCCCGACAAATGGGTGCATTTGCGTAAAAGCAATACTGAGCCGATTATCCGTGTGTATTCCGAGGCGGGCACGCAGGCCGAGGCGGAGGAAATCGGGCGGAAAGTCATGGATGTGGTGTATTCGCTGGCTTGACGAACCTGTTCATCATTAACCTGAGATATATGAAAAAATTGTTATTGTATGTGTGGGGCTTGCTCTTCTGTTTGGGGATGCAGGCCGGTGGAGAACGGGAAACGGTGCTGTTGCGGGACGGATGGCGGTTTACCCGTGCGGACAATGAGACGTTCGGCGGAATGCAGGTGGACGACGGAAAGTGGGAACGCGTGTCCGTGCCCCATGATTGGGCGATAAGCGGGCCGTTCGATGCGAACAACGATCGGCAGTTCATGGCCATCGAGCAGGACGGGCAGAAAGAAGCCCAGAACCAGTCCGGGCGCACGGGAGGACTGCCTTTCGTAGGCGTAGGTTGGTACAGGCTGCATTTCGACGTGCCCGGTTTCGGTACGGGCAAGCGCGTGGTGCTGATGTTCGACGGGGCGATGAGCCACGCGCAAGTCTATGTCAACGGAAAGAAGGTGGGGAATTGGCCGTACGGCTATAATTCCTTTTATTTCGACGTGACGGATGTCGTGGACGCGAAAGACAATGTGTTGGCGGTGCGCTTGGAGAATGAACCCGAAAGCTCTCGTTGGTATCCGGGAGCCGGGTTGTATCGGAACGTGCATCTGGTCGTGTCGGGCAAAGTCGGGGTACGTACATGGGGTACGACTGTCACCACGCCGACGGCGCGTGAGGATTTTGCGAAAGTGAAGGTGCGTACGGAACTGGAATATCCCGACGGCACGGATTGCAAGGACATCCGTTTGAAAACCGTCCTGCGTGCCCCCGGAGGACAGAAAGTGGCGGAGCGCGAAACCGCCTTGTCGCCGTATGACGGAGGCGTGCTCGAACAGGATTTCGTGGTGGACCGCCCCCTGTTGTGGGATTGCGAGCATCCGAACCTTTACCGGGCGGACACAGAGGTGTACTATCAGGGACGTTTGAGCGACACCTATCAGACTACGTTCGGCATCCGTACGATTGAAGTCGTCCCCGAAAAAGGCTTCCTGTTGAACGGGAAAAGGTTGGTCTTCCACGGCACGTGCAATCATCACGATTTGGGGCCGTTGGGCACGGCGGTGAACATGCAGGCCATCCGTTACCGGTTGAAGATGCTGAAGGACATGGGCAGCAATGCTTACCGCACGTCGCACAACATGCCGTCGCCGGAACTGGTGCAAGCCTGCAACGAGATGGGAATGCTGTTGATGGTGGAGACGTTCGATGAGTGGAAAGCCAAGAAAATGGCAAACGGTTATAACAAGTACTATGACGAGTGGGTGGAACGCGACTTGGTGAACGTGGTGCGTCATTACCGCAACGACCCGTCGGTCGTGATGTGGTGCATCGGCAACGAAGTGCCCGACCAAGGTTCGGCACAGGGAGCGAAGTTGTGCCGGATGATGCAGGACATCGTGCACCGCGAAGATCCCACGCGGCCCTGCACGCAAGGCATGGACCGTGTGGATGCCGCCATCAAGAGCCACGTGGCGGCTATCATGGACATTCCGGGCTTCAATTACCGTTCCAACCTTTACCAAAAAGCTTATAAGGCATTGCCGCAACAAGTGGTGTTGGGGTCGGAAACGGCTTCTACGGTAAGCTCACGCGGCGTGTATAAGTTCCCGGTGGAGCGCAAGGCCGGGGCGAAATACGACGACCACCAGTCTTCTTCTTACGATGTGGAACACTGTGGTTGGAGCGACCTGCCGGAAGATAATTTCATCCTGTCCGAGGATTTGCCTTATGATATGGGCGAGTTCGTGTGGACGGGCTTCGACTACTTGGGCGAACCGACGCCGTATTATGACGATTGGCCCAGCCATTCTTCGCTGTTCGGCATCATCGACTTGGCCTACCTGCCCAAGGACCGTTATTACCTTTACCGCAGCGTATGGAACAAGGCGGCGGAAACTTTGCACATCCTTCCGCACTGGAACTGGCCGGGGCGTGAAGGCGAAGTGACCCCGGTATTCGTGTACACCAATTACCCCACAGTGGAACTTTTCATCAATGGCAGGAGCCAAGGGAAACGTACGAAGGACACCACCGTCAAGCTCGACGAGACGGAAAACGATGAGGCGCGCCGTGCTTTGGCCCGCCAGAAACGTTACCGGCTGATGTGGATGGACACGCGTTACGAGCCGGGCGAGGTGAGGGCTGTGGCCTACGACGAAAGCGGACGGAAGCGCGCAGAGCAGGTCGTCCGTACGGCAGGTAAGCCTTACCGCATCGTATTGAAGGCTGACAAAGACACGTTGGACGCGGATTTGCGGGATGAGGACTTGGCTTTTGTAACGGTCAGCGTGGTAGACCGCGAGGGCAATCTCTGTCCCGACGCACAGCAAACGGTGAAGTTTTCTGTCCGTGGAGCGGGGTATTACAAGGCCGGAGCCAACGGCAATCCCGTGTGTCTTGAACCGTTCGGCCGGCCGCAAATGCCGGTGTTCAACGGACAGATGACCGCCATCGTGGCGGAAAAGGGACAAGCCGGAACTATCCGCCTGAAAGCGGAAGCCAAAGGACTGAAGTCCGCCGAACTGGTCTTGGCTGTCAAGCGGACGGAATAAGCCCGGAGGGGAGGAGGGAATCCCTTTTTCCTATTCCTGCGCCTCCGGGGTGTAGGTCTCGATGAAATCCTTCTCGAAAGGAAGCGTACGGAGCACGTTCAGGTGAGAACGTGCTTCTTCTTTTTTATGCAAGGCCAGACAAATCCGGATCATCTGTTTGAGCAGGAGTGGAGACGGGCCTTCGGTCTTCAAGTCCGCCTTGCCCAGTTCGTAAGCGATGGGGTATTGTTCCGAAGCGATGCAGTAATCCATCAAAAAATAATTCCGGACGTTTTCGAGGTTACCGTCACGGTTATGCAGGTAAATGGGGCGGCTTGTCGGCGGTAACATGTCTATGGGCACTTTGGGCACATCGTTTTTGTCTTCCATCCGCGAAATGGCGTAGTAAGCCGCCACCGTGCTGTAGGTAAGCCCGGAGCGGGACGCAGTGGTTTGCATGCCCTTCCAGTCCTGCCGTTCCAGTTCGCGCTGCATCCTGGCTGTAGGGCGTACGTAGGGGCGATACCATTCGTTCATACCCACGGCTCCGGCTCCCAAAATGAGGATGAATCCCATGGCTTTCCATTCGTCGAGCGGACGGTTGTAAGCCGGTGGGGTGAACAACCCCGAGAGTTTTTTCCGGCTGAACGAACGTACGAAAACGGCTTGGCAAGCCAGAATGAGGAGGATGCAGAAGGGAATGCCGAGCAGTTTACCTGTTTCCGCCTGATAGTAAATGTCGAAACCGTGGTAGACGACCACATAAATAAAAACGAATGCCGGGATGTATTTCAGGTATCCGAACCGGCCGCGCAACCTGAAGACATAGCCGAACAGCCAAGAGATGAGGGTAAGCATGCCCGACAGGAGGGCGCCGCCCCAAAAGGGCGAGTGGAAAGCTTGGAGCAAGGCGCGCCCGATGATCCACAATGAACCGTAAGGCTTCTCCCATACAGGCCGCAGAGCCTCTAAATCGGTGGTAAAGAAACTGTGCTGTTGGGCGATATAAAGCACATCGCCGTAATAAATGCCGAAAAACGCCCAAAAGGCGAAAAAGAATGCTTTCAGGGAGTCCGGCCATTCCGTCATTACACGGGAGGTGCGGTTTTCCGGTGAATTTTTTTGTTGGTTGTTCATGGGGGGATGGGGTTAAAGGGTTAATTTATGCAGCCAGTATCCGGCCTTGTTTTGGATTTCCGTTTGTTGTTTCTCCAACTCTTGGATGATACCGCATTGTTGTACGGAGCCCCGGACGGCCACCGCGTCGTCCACGGCGGTTTCCTCGTCGCTGTCGATACCGAAACCGGCAAGAGAACCCGTCGAGATGTCCTTCGTGGCATCGGCTATGATTTGCCGGTTGAGTGCCGTGGCGGCGGTTTCCCATTTCCGGATGACGGGCAGGCAGAGCGACGGGATGAAGTCCTTGCCGTAGGCATCGGGGTATATCTCGTGCAATAGGTTCCACGTCCAAGCCCAGGCGAAATCGTCATATCGGTCGTGGATAAGCCGGAACCGTTCCCCCAATTTTTCTATGCGGTCGAGTTGTCCGGTGGTGATGGTTCTTATTATGTCATTGATTTCGCTTATGGGTGCCAACATGCCGCCGATGTCTCCCCAACGGTCGCTGCATGCTGCACGGGGGCGCAGGAGTTCGCATAGCCCGTCCGAAGGCATGCCCTCATGCGTCTCTAATTGCCGGATCAGTTGTTCGCCCAAGTAACGGTCTAAGGCTAGCCTGTACCATTCTATGCCTTGCTTCACTGATTTCTCTTTGAGCCGCAAGCCGTTCCATGTGATTTCCTTTGCATCTTCCCCGAAACGTCCGGTCAGTCCTTCCAAGGTGTGTATGGCCTGCCATACCCGTTCCATCGTATAAGGGGAAAAGGCGTCGAAGGAGACCGTGTCGGTTTGGGGCACACGTGGGAAACGCCTGTCGCGTGCAGGCCATTTCCCGATGTCGCGCAGCGTGCCCACCCCGCGCAGGGTGATGCCGGGGAGTACGTAATAAGCGTTCCCTTGTTCCACGAGGTAGGAGAAGGGCCATTCGTGACTGTCCGTCCCGGGGGGGCAATGCCCCATGACCAACGAAAATGCTCCGATATGTGCAGGCCACGAGATGTGGCATCCCGAAGCCGTCTTGCAGCCTCGTTCCAAAACGCCGTGGTGGCGGGGGCCAAGTTTATAGGCGTGGTTGCTTTGGTTGGTGCCTGAACCTGCATTCATGAACGAGAACATGCCGCCTATCAACAGCGTGGACTTGTGATGTGTCACCGTATAGGGGCCAGCCAGTATGGCGCATGACTCGCCGTGCTCGGCTTGGCTGTTGCAAGCGAAGTAGGAGTCTGTGGCTGAGAAGCCGTGCCCGATGGCGGAGGCTTGTCCCACGTAGCAACGGCTGAGCATCGCGCCATCAGTGACGTGGCAACCGTTTTGCAGGATGAAATCGCGGGCGATGACCAAATCGCCTACAAAGGTAGGGGCGTCCGGATGGCTGCATACCGTGCCGTTTTCCAACCGGACGGCACCTTCCAGACAGCTGCAAGGCCCGATTTTCACGTTGCGGATCAGTCCGCAGCGGAGTATCCGTGTGCTTTCGCCTATCTTGCCACGGTTGCCGGTTTGCCGTGCGGCGTAGTCCGAAACCAACCGGCGGAGGTTTTGCGTCAACAAGGCATCGTGGCGGTACATGGCCTGCATGTACGCTTCCTGTGCCGACAGGCGGTCGTGGATGAGGATGTCCCGTCCTCCGCTTTCGCTCAAGACATGGAGTTCCGTACCGTTGCCGAAAGAGGACGGGCCGGTCATGGCAATGGTGTCCGTATGGAGGACGATGCACTCCGGGGCGATGTCGTAATGGGCGATATACCCGTGGACGTGGGCTATCAGGCAGTCGTCGCCCACGGTGGTACAGTGCAGCGTGGCATGGCGGATACCCGTATGGAGCGTGATTCCGCCCGGCAGCGTGACGGTCTTTTGGAAATTCCCGATACGGTTGGAGCCGGAAAAATGCACGTACGCCAGATGGTGGAGGTCGATATCCGGGTGGACTTCAATGAGTTGCCAGTCCTCGGCCGTGCAGCCTTGCTGTTCCAATTGTCGGATTTCGGCGGGAAGCAGTCGCCGGTATGCTGTGTCGGTATGCGTCTGTAGTTCCATGTCTTTTTCTATGTTGGTTTATTCGAGTTCCTGTTTGGAGGTATAAAGAAACGTTTTTTTTTTGAAAGTCAGTGAGGTTTGCCTTATTTTTTTGCAAGTTTCTCTGGATGGGGATGGCCACGGACTTTATGCTATGGGTGGGCGTGCCAGGCTTTGGAAACAAGGCTTTGTCAAATGAAATCCGACTTCAAAGAGTGTGCGGATTTACCTTGCGGAGAATGTTTTTTCGTTCTGCACCAAATGAAAAATCATTCTCAGGAGAATGAAAAATCGTTTGGCGCAGATTTTTTTGCCGTTCTATGTGGATTTCTATTTTGTTGTGAGTGAGGTGGTTGCGCAATATGGAGAGACGGTGGAGATACGGGGCTTCGGTGTCTTGGTTTTTCAATGCCTCACCGTAGGGCATAAAAAAAGGGTCAGCGCTCTGACCCAACCTTTGTTAACCTTAAATCTAATACTATGAAAAACACGATGCAAAGGTAGGGAGTTTTGGCTTTCCGGCAAAATATCCGGCTTTTAATATCGAAAAAATGGCTTTTTCTTGATTTATATCAATACGGAGTGCTTTTTTGTGCTAACTTTGTCGGGCAAGAACAAATATATGGTACAAGAATGCTTTGTAGACAATGGATTTGGTTGAAAAGGTTCAGGCATCGTCGCGGATACGGGGTGCACTCTCCCTTTGCGTTCGACTTCCTGACGTATGTGGTGTATGAGCGTGGGGAATATTACGCCTATCGGGAGTTGAAGAAACGCTATCCCGTGTTTTGCCTCTTTGGGGGCTTTCACCGGTTGAAATGCCGCAAGTTCCTTTTTCGCCTGTCCAACTATGTGCATCCGTCGTTAATCCGGATATACGGGCATTTGGAAGAGGCGGAAACGGCTTACTTGGCAGAGGGATGCCGTTCGGCTGCGGTATGCCGGGATGCGTTTTGGAAAGTGAGGGTGCAGGAGAACGGAGGTTTCGTGCGGCAGAAGGAACTGATGGTCGTGGGTAGGGGGATTGCTCCCCGGCATTGGACGGCTGTGGTTTCGCGTCCGTTGACAAGGTGTTCGGTGTGCCTCCTTTTCGGCATACGGGCATCAAAAGCTGCTTTGCGGGCGTGGAACGACGTGAAACGTTTGCCGGAAATCGTAGTGACTTTCGATCTTTACGACTATGGTCTTGTGTTTTATGACCGTTCCAAGCAACGGCAAGATTATATCGTGAATTTTTAAATATACGGAAGAATGAAGAAAAGTAAAGTATATACCCGTACGGGCGATGGGGGAATGACCAGCTTGAGCGGGGGCGTGCGGGTGCCGAAGACGGATGTCCGCGTGGAAGCGTACGGGACTGTGGACGAGTTGAATGCCCACATCGGCGAGTTGATTACTTATTTGGAAGGTGAGGAAGACCGCAAGTTCCTGACAGGTATCCAATGTGACTTGTTCACGATAGGGGCCTATCTGGCTACGGAGCCCTCACGTGCGGAAAAGTTTGGCCGGGAGGTGGTAACGGGAGAAGACGTGGCGCGCCTGGAGCAAGCCATAGATGAGGCGGAAGACGGACTTCCCGGTTGGCGTGGTTTCGTGCTTCCCGGTGGATCCAGGGGGGCGGCCGTATGCCATGTTTGCCGCACCGTGTGCCGCAGGGCGGAACGGCGTATTTTGGAACTGTCCGGAAGTGCGCCGGTGATGCCGGAGGTTTGTGCGTATGTTAACCGCTTGTCCGATTATTTGTTTGTGTTGTCCCGTAAAATGCTATTTATAGAGGGGAAAGATGAAATTGTGTGGAAGAAACGTTGATGGTATCGAAAATATTATTATTTTTGCGCACAAAATAGAAAAACGAAGTTGTTATAAATATTAAGGACTATGTATTGGACACTGGAATTGGCTTCAAAGTTAGAAGATGCGCCATGGCCTGCCACCAAGGATGAACTGATTGATTATGCGATGCGTTCTGGCGCCCCGTTGGAAGTGATCGAGAACCTGCAAGAGATAGAGGATGAAGGCGAAATATATGAGACGATAGAAGATGTGTGGCCTGATTATCCTACGAAAGAGGATTTTCTTTTCAACGAGGACGAGTATTGATGTGCGTCGGTAGGGGAAAGACGGAAAGGCCTGAAGTGATTACTGGAGCGGGTGTACGTGTGCATCCGCTCCATTGTTTTACTTGAAACCGCGATTTTCGTGCGATGTCGGACAATAAAAAGAAAAAGATTCTGTTTCCTTAAAGTATAACAGTTGTAGAAACGGTGAAGGCAAAGGGAAAACTGATAGGGCTTATTTTGGTATTGAGCTTGTTGCCCCAGTGGGCCACGGCTCAGTACGACCCGTCTTTTGTCAACTATTGGGCCATGGCACCTTTTTATAATCCCGCAGCGACGGGCCAGGCTCCCGTGCTGAACTTCCAAGGGGCGTACAGCATGCAGATGGCCGGCTTTGAAAACGCCCCTGCCGTAATGTATGCCTATGTGGATTTGCCGTTGTTCTTCATCAGCGCGAAGCACGGTGCCGGAGTGGGGTTCACCAACGACCAGATAGGCCTGTTCAAACACCAGAAGTTTTTTCTGCAATATGCTTACCACCAACCTTTATGGGGAGGCCGGCTGAGTGGAGGTATCCATTTGTCCATGCTCAGTGAGACGTTCGATGGGGGAGGGTTGGATTTGGGAGAGTCCGGAGACCCCGCTTTTCCTACAGCTGAGGCCAACGGGGCCGGTTTCGATATGAATTTCGGCATCCAGTATGCCCGTAAGTCATGGTACGCCGGTTTTGCCATGATGCATTGTACTTCGCCGACCATCACCTTGGGAGAGGAAAAAGTGAACGAATTTAAGGTCTCTCCTTCTTATTATTTGACGGGCGGGTACAATATACGGCTTAAAAGTCCGTTATATACCATACATACGACCGCCATGCTGCGTTCCGATGCCGTAGGTTTCCGTGCGGACATGACGGGGCGCATCGCTTATCATGGCAGCAAGCATGAGTTGTACGGCGGAGTGTCGTATAGCCCGACGAATTCGGTCAGTTTTCTCTTCGGCGGGGACTTCCACGGCATCAATCTCGGTTATGCGTACGAAATGTACACGGCCGGTATCGGGGCATTGAATGGTAGTCATGAAATCATCATCGGCTATAAGACGGAGTTGAATCTGTTTAAGAAAGGAAAGAATAAACATAAAAGCGTAAGAATATTATAATAATGAATATGAAGTGTTGTGGGTTGATATGGGGAATGATGGCAGGTCTGGCGTTCAGTTCTTGTCTGGGACCCCGTTCGGCGTCCACCGCTACGGGTGGAGAAGTGACCGGTGTCGGGGGAACGGCCTACAGTGAACCGACTCCTTACGGGATGGTTTTCGTGAAGAAAGGTTCATTGAAAATCGGTACGGAAGAAACCGATTCGTTGTGGGGGATGACCATTCCTACCCGGGAAATCTCGGTCGACGGCTTCTGGATGGATGCCAATGAAGTGTCGAATGCCAAATACCGCCAGTTCGTTTTTTGGGTGCGCGACTCTATTATCCGTGAACGTCTGGCCGACCCCGCATACGCAGGTGACGAAACTTACAAGATAGAAGAGGATAAATACGGGAATCCCGTTACGCCTTATTTAAATTGGAAGAAACCGATACCCTGGAAAAAGCCCAATGAAGATGAGTTGCGGGCTATTGAAAGCGTGTACGTGACAAATCCGGTCACGGGGGAGCGGATGTTGGATGCACGTCAGATGAATTACCGTTATGAAGTGTTCGACTATACTGCTGCTGCTTTGCGCAAGCACCGCCTGAATCCGGAGGAACGCAACCTGAATACCGATCATGCAGTGGATGCGGACGAAGTGGTCATGATATCCAAAGACACGGCTTACATCGACGACGAAGGGCGCATCGTGCGTGAAACCGTTACCCGTCCGCTTTCGGGGTTACATGATTTCCTGAATACTTATATCGTGAACATTTATCCGGATACGACGTGTTGGGTGAACGACTTTTCCAATGCGGAAAACGAACGTTACATGTTGCAGTACTTCTCCAACCCGGCTTATAATGATTATCCCGTGGTGGGAGTGACTTGGGAACAGGCCAATGCCTTCTGCGATTGGCGTACGGAGTTTCTGAAACGCGGTTTGGGGGCGGCAGCCCGTCAGATACAGCCTTACCGTTTGCCGACAGAGGTGGAATGGGAATTTGCCGCACGCGGTCCCGAAGGTGCTTTGTTCCCGTGGGAGACGAAAGGGGTGAAAAGCGAGAAAGATTGTTATTTTGCCAACTTCAAGCCCGACCGTGGGGATTATACGGATGACGGGAGCTTGATAACGTCTAAAGGTGGTTCTTATTCGGCCAATTCCAACGGTTTGTTCGACATGGCGGGAAACGTGGCGGAATGGACGAGTACGGTGTATACCGAATCGGGCGTGGACGGCATGAGCGACATGAACCCCGAGCTGAAATACAATGCCGCGAAAGAAGATCCTTATCGCCTGAAGAAGAAGTCGGTGAGGGGTGGTTCTTGGAAAGATCCGGAATCCATGATACGTTCCGTATGGCGTTCATATGAATATCAAAACCAACCTCGTTCGTACATCGGTTTCCGTTGTGTACGTTCCGTGTCGGGGACAACTAATAAACGTAAATAGAAAGATTAAAGAGGTAAAAATATGGCTAAGAATAGAAAAAACATAATAATCCGTATTCAGGATTGGATTGAGTCGGTACCTGGACAGACATTCCTGAATTATGCGTACAGTTGGGGAGCAGCCGTGGTTATTCTTGGAGCTTTGTTCAAACTGACTCATATCCCCGGGGCTAATGCGATGTTGTTCATCGGTATGGGTACGGAGGTTTTGGTGTTTTTCATCTCCGGTTTCGACCGTCCGGCAGAACTGAAGCGCGATGAAGACCGGATGAGTCTGGCTTCGGATGAAGAGGATTGGGATGAAGAGGCTGTTGGCGGAAAGGAAGCCGGGAACCTTCCTGAGGTTGCGCAAGGTGGAGTGGCCCAACCGGTTGTGTCCGGTGGAGGGGTATCCCAACCCATAGTTGTGGGAGGGCCGGTCGTAGTCGGAGGAAATGGAGGCACTCCTCTTTCCGGAGCAACGGCTGCTGTAAATCCGGAAGTTTCTGGCGCAGCAGGCGGCGGAACACAAGGCATGCAGGACAGCGTGGGGCAACAGGCATTGGATATAAAGGCTTTGGCCGATATGGTGAATGCTTCCAATGCAGAACTTTTTGCCAAAGTGCTTGAAGATGCCCGTAATGCTTCTACTCCCGAAATGAAGGAGGCGGCTGAAAACTATGTGGAAGAGCTGAAGACGTTGACCGAAACCTTGGCGCGCGTGTCCGAACAGGCTGAACACATGACGCGTGATGCCAAGGAGATGGATAATCTGAATCGTACGCTGACGGGTATCAACACGATATACGAGATGCAGTTGAAGAGTATCAGCACGCAGGTGGGCACGATAGACCAAATCAACGAACAGACCCGCAAGATGGCGCGTCAGATAGAAGAATTGAACGGTATTTACAACCGTATGATTCAGGCCTTGACGGTGAACATGAAACATACGCCGGGCGGTTCGATAACAGAATAAACGGATTAATCAGAAAGGAATACGAAATGGCATCCCAGCAAAATAGAATGTCTCCGCGCCAGAAGATGATCAACCTCATGTATGTGGTGTTGATGGCCATGTTGGCCCTGAATGTGTCTTCCGATGTGTTGAACGGTTTTTCATTGGTGGAAGACAGCCTTCTGCGGACTACGGCGAATGCTTCTGCGTCCAACGAAGCTCTTTATAGGGATTTGCAGGGACAGATGGAGGCCAATCCGGCCAAAGTGAAGGAATGGTTCGACAAGGCACAATATGTGAAGAAAATCTCAGACTCCTTATATAATTATGCGGAAGTCCTGAAAGTCAGTATCGTGAAACAGGCTGACGGGGCAGACGGTGACGTGAAAAACGTGCAGAACAAGGAGGACCTGGAGGCGGCTTCCCATGTGATGTTGGCACCGCGCAGAGGAGAAGGACAGAGGTTGTTCGCGGCCATCAACAATTTCCGTGAAAGCATCGTCGGCATGTTGACAGACGAGGCACAAAAGAAAATCATTGCGGACAACCTGAGTACGGAAGTGCCGGACAAGGCCGGTACTTTGGGGAAGAATTGGCAAGAGTATATGTTTGAGAATACGCCGGTGGCTGCGGCAGTCACTTTGCTCTCCAAATTGCAAAGTGATGTGCGGTATGCCGAAGGAGAGGTGCTTCATGCCTTGGTGGCCAATATAGACATGAAAGACTTGCGTGTGAACGAGTTGAATGCGTTTGTGATACCGGCTTCGCGTACGGTGGTACAAGGTGGAAAGTTCAGTGCCCAGATTATCATGGCAGCTGTGGATACGACCCAACGTCCGACGGTATATGTCGGCGGACGGCAAATCACTTCGCCAGGCGGACTGTATGAGACGGTTTGCAGCAGTACGGGCGATTATACGCTGAAAGGTTATATTGAGATGATGGACGGACGTGGCCAGATGGTGCGCAGGGACTTCTCTCAGCCTTACACCGTGGTGGCTCCTTCGGCTACGGTGTCGGCAGACTTGATGAATGTGTTGTATGCCGGATATGAGAACCCCATGAGCGTGTCTATTCCCGGGGTTCCGGCCAATAAGGTGGTGGCTTCCATGAGCGGAGGAGTGTTGCAGCCCACAGGGGCGGGCAAATATATGGCCCGACCGGCAGAAGTAGGCAAGGATGCCGTGATTACGGTCAATGCCAATATGGAGGGACGCATGCAGAAGATGGGACAGTTTGCCTTTCGTGTGCGTAAGTTGCCCGACCCGTCGGCTTATATAGAGTATGCGGCGGAAGGCGGAAATAACCGTTTCCGTGGCGGGCGCTTGTCCAAACAAGTGTTGATGGGGACGAAAGGCATCGGCGCAGCTATTGATGACGGGCTTTTGAATATTGAATTCCGGGTGCAAGGGTTCGAGACGGTGTTTTTTGACAATATGGGCAATGCCGTACCGGCGGTGTCGAACAGTGCGTCTTTCACCGAGCAACAACGTACGATGTTCCGTTCGTTGGGACGTGGGAAACGGTTTTATATTTCCCGTATAAGAGCCGTAGGACCCGACGGGGCTGAGCGGACGCTCGATGGCTCTATGGAAGTGATTGTCAACTAATGAATGGATGGAAATGAAGACTATGAGTAAAAATAAGATAAGGATGAAACGTCTGTTTTTTGTTTTGTTAGGAGTTGCCCTGTACATGCAGGCGGAGGCGCAGCCGGCTCGCCGCAGGGTGAAACCCAATGATGCAGACAAGGCCGAGAAGACCGTGGACCGTGCCAGTTTACAGTTCCCCGTGGCGGTGGAAGTGCCTGAGGATGTGGTGTGGCGTCGCGATGTGTATCGTCAGTTGGATCTGACGTTGGACAAGAATGCCCCTCTATATTATCCGGTGGAGCCTTCTGCAGGCCATATAAACTTGTTTACGTATCTGTTCGACTTGTTGCTGACGGGAAAGATTACGGCATACCAATATAAACTGGACGGCAACGAGTCTTTTACTTCGCGTGATAAGGTGGACGTGAAAGAATTGTTGGAACGTTATCATATATATTACGAGGAGCAGAACGGGCGGCCTCGTGTGAATGCCAGCGATATTCCCTCGGCTGAAGTTTCCCGTTATTATATAAAGGAGAGTTCTTATTTCGACCAAAGGACTTCGACATTCCGTACGAAAGTCACGGCTTTGTGCCCGGTGCTCATGCGGGGAGATGATTTTGGCGGAGAGGCTACCCCATATCCTTTGTTCTGGCTCAAATATGATGATATCAGTACGTATTTGGCCCGTCACGCGATGATGGCAAGCAATTACAACAACGTGACGAACATGACGGCGGCAGATTATTTCTCCATGAACCTGTATGATGGAAAGATTTATAAGACAAACAATATGCAAGGGAAGGTGTTGGCTAACTATTGTAAGACGGATAGTGCCATGGCTAACGAACAGAAGCGGATAGAGAAACAACTTTCCGATTTTGAAAAACATGTTTGGGGGCATGACGACTCGGTGGCTGTGGATACGACGGCGGCCAAGGAGGCTGTGGAAACGAAAAAGGGGAAAGCTTCCCGGGCTACGCGTAACTCGCGTCGTGCTTCATCGTCTTCGGATGAACCGAAAAAAGCGAAAGCCGAAAAGACTAAGGTTTCCAAGACGCGTAGGGGCAGTTCCGGTAACTCCGGTTCTTCAACTCCAAGGGTGACTGTACGCAGGCAACGCAGATAATAAAAAAGAGATATATTTCCGGAAAAAGTTGATAGTACGGCAAACAGTTGCTATCTTTGTTTTCCGATAAGAAATAAAAAGCAAACTTCTATGAAGAAATTAAGTGCAGTATTGATGTGCATGGTGGCGTTATTATGGGCGGCACCTGCCAATGCGCAGTTCAAGTGGGGACTTGAAGGCGGTGTGAACTTGAGTAAGGCAAGTATAAAGGGGGATGGCGGTTTGTTTGATGCCTCCAACCGTACGGGATGGTTTGTCGGACCGAAGGTGCAGATGACCATGCCAGTTATTGGATTGGGGATAGACGCTTCCCTTCTCTACTCCCAGAAGTACATGAAGATGGACTTCTCGGGTGAAGTAGACGGGGAGGATGTCAACGGGAGTACGCCTAACAAATCCATGCCTTACGTGGAGATTCCCATTAATTTGAGGTATAATTTTGGTTTTAGCAGCCTGGTCGGCGTTTATTTGGCTACAGGTCCGCAATACAACTGGTATCTGGGGAGTCGTAATTTAAAGTATGCTGGTGAAAGTATAGGAAGTTTGGAACGCTCTACATTCAGTTGGAATGTGGGAGCCGGTGTGACGTTGCTTAGCCATTTGCAAGTAGGTGTGACTTACAATATCGCCATGGGTGAGACCGGAAAATTAGGCGGTGTGGGCGATGTCATAGAAGAGTTTGACGTAAAGAACAACACATGGCAAGTTCGTTTGGCTTACTTGTTTTAATGTAGTCCGATAGAAAATGGAATAAACGGAAGCTGTCTGCATGGAGCGGGCGGCTTTCTTTTTGCCTGTTTACTCCTTTTGTCGTATTTTTGTAGTCCATTAAAATCCGTTCGTATGAAATTTGTAGATGTCATTCTTCCTCTTCCCTTGTCGGCTACTTATACATACGCTTTGCCCGAAGAGTGGCAAGAGGCGGTACGGCCGGGTTGCCGTGTTATCGTACCGTTTGGAGCCAAAAAGTTTTATACGGCTATTGTGGTGGAAGTTCACGGGCGGCAACCGCAAGGTTATGCCGTGAAAGCCGTATGGGAGACACTTGATCCTGCTCCCGTTTTACTTCCTGTGCAGTTGGATTTTTGGAGATGGTTGGCGGACTATTACCTTTGTGCCGTGGGGGATGTATATAAGGCAGCCCTGCCGTCCGGTATGAAACTGGAAAGCGAGAGCAAGGTGGTGGTAAACAGTGAATATGCGGGAAATTCCGTTTTGTCGGAACGGGAACAACGGGTCGTTACTTTGGTTTCGAGACGTTTTGAATCGACCATGACGCGACTTCAAAAAGAATGTGAGGATTTTCGGGTACTACGGGTGGTAAGGTCTTTGATGGACAAGGGCGTTCTTGCCATGAAAGAGGAAGTCAAACGGAGCTATAAGCCCCGCACGGAAGTTCATGTGCGCTTGTCGGAGACCTATTTTGACGAAAAGAAACTTCATGAATTGCTTGACGGTTTAGGAAGAGCCCCCAAACAGCAGTCCCTTTTATTAAAGTATTTAGAACTGGCAGGTGCCGGAACGGCTTTCCGGTTGCGTAACCCGAAGATGTTGGCGGAGGTGGGACGGAAGGCACTGATGGAAGCAGCCGACGGCAGTCTGGCGATTTGCCGTGCCTTGGAGGAGAAAGGCGTATTGGAGGCCTACCCATACGAGATAGGTCGTTTGGCGCATACGGAGGTCGCCGACACGCTTGGTGTTTCTCCTTTGAGTGAGGCACAGGCAAAGGCGTTCAGAGAGTTGGAAGAAGCTTTTGACCGTCATCCGGTATGCTTGCTTCACGGGGTGACATCGAGCGGAAAGACCGAGGTCTACATTCATTTGATTCGTCAGATGATAGCCGAAGGGAAACAGGTGCTTTACTTGGTGCCGGAGATTGTGCTGACCACCCAGTTGACGGACAGGCTATACCGCGTGTTCGGCAACCGTATGGGCGTGTACCATTCCAAGTTTCCCGATGCCGAACGTGTCGAGATTTGGCAAAAACAGTTGTCCGGACAGCCTTACGATATAATTGTAGGCGTTCGTTCATCCGTCTTCTTGCCTTTCCGTCATTTGGGGTTGGTCATTGTGGACGAAGAGCATGAGCAATCTTATAAGCAGCAGGACCCTGCACCGCGTTACCATGCCCGGAATGCGGCGATCATGTTAGCCCGGATGTACGGTGCCCGTACATTGCTCGGTACGGCAACTCCGGCGTTGGAGACTTATTATAACGTCCGCATGGGCAAATACGGATTGGTGGAGTTGACCGAACGTTTCGGGCAGGTGCGTTTGCCGGAAGTCGAGGTGGTGGATATTAAAGAGCTGCAGCGCAAAAGGCGCATGGTCGGTCCGTTCTCACCGCGTTTGTTGGAAGAGATGCGTCGGGCGTTGGAAAACAAGGAACAGGTCATATTGTTCCAGAACCGGCGAGGTTACGCTCCGATGATAGAATGCCACACGTGCGGTTGGGTGCCCAAGTGCAAAAACTGCGATGTCAGCCTGACGTACCATAAGGGACTGAACCAAATGACTTGCCACTATTGCGGCTACACGTGTAACGTGCCGGTGCGCTGTCCGGCCTGTGAAGGTACGGAACTGGTGCAGAGAGGGCTCGGTACGGAAAAGGTGGAAGATGCCGTACGTCAAGTCTTTCCGGAGGCCGCCGTGGCCCGGATGGACTTGGATACGACCCGTACGCGTTCGTCATACGAAGGAATCTTGGAGGATTTCCAAAGCGGAAAGACCGATGTGCTTGTGGGGACACAGATGGTGACCAAAGGATTGGATTTCGAGCGGGTCAGCGTAGTCGGCATATTAAATGCCGACACCATGTTTAACATCCCGGACTTCCGGAGCTTCGAGCGCGCCTTCCAGTTGATGGCACAAGTGGCCGGGCGCGCCGGGCGCCGCAGCAGGCAGGGACGTGTCATCCTGCAGACCAAAAGTCCGGATTTGCCCCTCATCCGTCAAGTAACGGGACATGACTATTTCGGGTTGTACGTCGGGCAGATGGAAGAGCGTCAGATGTTTGTATATCCTCCTTTTTGCCGTTTGATTTATGTCTATATGAAACATAAGCGGGCAGACGTGCTCGACCATCTGGCTGCTGAAATGGGGAGCCGTCTGCGTCAGGTCTTCGGTTCCCGTATTTTAGGACCTGACGCACCGCCCGTGGCACGAATCCAATTGCTCTATATCCGTAAAATCGTAGTGAAAATAGAACCCGGAGCTTCTCTGTCCAAGGTTCGGGAACAGTTGCTTTATCTCCGCCAAAGCCTGATGGCACATCCCGATTACCGCAGTGCCCAAATCTATTATGACGTAGACCCCGTGTAAGTCCGGGCTTTTATTTCTTTTTCAGTTCCGGATAGCTGATACGCGTGTGATAAATGGTTTTCAGTTTTTCTCTGAACACATCTTTGGCCACGGTAATGTCGTGGAACGTGATGGGGCAGTCTTTGAAGAATCCTTCCTGCACTTGGCAGTCCACGATTTTATCCACCAACGCGCTGATACTCTCTTCCGTGTATTCGTTCAGGCTCCTTGATGCGGCTTCCACAGAGTCCGCCATCATCAAGATGGCCTGTTCCAACGTGAACGGGTTCGGGCCGGGGTAAGTGAAAATGGATTCGTCTACCGTTTGGTCCGGATGCTGGTTCTTGTATGAAATCAGGAAGTATTTGGTCTTACCTTTACCGTGGTGCGTCGAGATGAAATCCTTTATGACTTGCGGCAGGTTATATTTGTCGGCCAGTTTGAGTCCGTCCTTGACATGGCTGATGACAATCGCCGCGCTTTGTTCGTAACTGATGCGGTCGTGAGGATTGAAGTTATTCTGGTTTTCCGTAAAGTAGGCAGGACTGTTCATCTTTCCGATGTCGTGGTATAAGGCTCCAGTTCTGACCAACAGTGCCTTGGCTCCGATTTTATTCGCCACTTCCGTAGCCAGGTTCGCCACTTGCATGGAGTGTTGGAATGTGCCCGGAGCCACTTCCGAGAGCCGTTTCAGCAGTTCGTTGTTGGTGTTGGACAGTTCGACGAGAGTCACGTTAGAGGTGAAGCCGAAGACCTTTTCGAACAAGAACAGCAACGGGTAGGCAAATAACAAGAGGATACCGTTGATGATAATATAGATATACATGCCATATTCCAGGCGTGCGAAGTCTTTTTCATGAATGAGTTCCATGCTCATGTAAAAAGCTATGGATGCCAATGTGACATAAAATGCCGAACGGATAAGTTGTGAACGTTGTGAGAGTTCCCGAAGGCTGTAAATGGCTACCATGCCTGCTACAAGCTGCGTGGCAATGAACTCGTAGGGGTATTTCAGGGATATGGCACTGATGAGCACCGTGGCCACGTGAGTCACAAAAGCCGTCCGGGAATCCATGAACACCCGGATGAAAATAGGAGCCATGGCGAACGGGATGATGTAGACATTGAACAGGTTATGCTTGATGAGGAATGAAGTGAGCAGGGGGTAGATTACCGGCATGGAGGCTATGAACAAGATGTGGCGCGTGTTGGCCAGATAGTCGCGGCGGAACTGGTTGAAGTACAATGAGAGGCAGGCGATGATGAGTGCCACATAGAGCAGTTGGCCAAGCAGCACCGTGTGTGATTGCATCTTGGAGGTGTTTCGCCGGTTGTATTCTTTTTCCAAAGAAGTGAGGATGTCGTATGTTGCCTTGTCCACGATGTCGCCTTGTCCTATGATTTTTTGCCCGCTCATGACCATGCCGGACGAATAAGAGAGGGAGGCGAGCAAATCTTTCCGGGATTCTTCGGACTTTGTCTTGTCGTAAGTCAGGTTGGGGACGATATAGTCGCTCAGATTGCACTTCCGCAATATCCTGCGGTCATATTGCAGGCTGTCTTCTCCCAAATCGATGAGGTATTCGTATGCCGTTTTGTGTGAGAAGATTTTGGGCATCTGTTGTTCCTTGGCCACATTCTGTGCGAATATGCGGATAGAGGCCACTTCGTCCCTGTGCATCTGGTCGAAATCCTCCGTGCTCATGACTCCTTGGGCGTAAATGTATTCCAACTTGTTCACTACGTACGTCAGGTAATTGGCCGGTATGGTGGCCGGTTTCCGTCCGTTTATGGTGGCCTTGAACTTTTCTACCTGTGCTTTCCCAACGGTCTCGTCGATGGCGAAATAAGGCTCGTAATACTGCAATATGCTGTCCTGTTCCGCTTGTATGGTTTCCGCACTTTTGTATATCGGGAAGTCGTAGGTTGCGATGAGTTGGCTGTAACGCCATGGTTTGCCCACGTCGAACTTGTAGGTCGAACGTTCGTCACGCGGCATGTACAGGCACACGACAAACAAGGCCGTGACCGTGATGACGATTCTATAAATCAAAGCCTTCGGGGTAAGGCTGTTCTGTTGGTTATGTCTGTTCATCTCTTTTTCCGTATTTTATATAGGGCGAAAATACGAAAAAAATACGGGGCGTTTAAATAAAAAGTAGTATTTTTGCACAATATTCACAAATGTTGTTATGACACAGAGAAAAGTAAGGGTTCGTTTCGCTCCCAGTCCCACGGGAGCCTTGCATATAGGCGGTGTACGTACGGCTTTATACAATTATCTTTTTGCGCGCCAGCATGGCGGTGAGTTCATTTTCCGTATCGAGGACACAGACTCCAACCGGTTTGTCCCCGGGGCGGAGGAATACATTTTGGAATCTTTCCGTTGGCTCGGCATTCCTTTCGACGAAGGGGTAAGCTTCGGTGGGGAGCATGGTCCTTACCGTCAGTCGGAACGCCGGGACATTTACAAGAAATACGTGCAGGAGTTGCTGGATGCCGGTAAGGCGTATATCGCCTTCGACACGCCGGAAGAGCTGGAGGCCAAGCGGCAGGAAATCCAGAATTTCCAGTATGATGCCTCTACGCGCGGCATGATGCGTAACTCATTGTCGCTGCCTGCGGATGAGGTGGAACGTCTGTTGGCCGAAGGTCGGCAGTACGTCGTCCGGTTCAAGATAGAGCCGGGCGAGGACGTACATGTGGACGACATGATTCGCGGCGATGTGGTCATCAACTCTTCCATTCTCGACGATAAGGTGCTTTACAAGAGTGCCGACGAATTGCCGACCTACCATTTGGCCAACATCGTAGACGACCATCTGATGGAGGTGACCCACGTGATTCGCGGTGAAGAATGGTTACCTTCGGCTCCGTTGCATGTCCTGCTTTACCGTGCGTTCGGATGGGTGGACACGATGCCGAAGTTCGCCCATTTGCCTTTGTTGCTCAAGCCCGACGGGAAGGGGAAATTGAGCAAACGTGACGGCGACCGTCTCGGCTTTCCGGTTTTCCCTCTCGAATGGCACGACCCCAAGACGGGCGAAGTTTCCTCCGGTTATCGTGAGAGCGGCTACTTGCCCGAAGCCGTCATCAATTTTTTGGCCTTGTTGGGTTGGAACCCGGGAACCGACCAGGAAATCATGTCGTTGGACGAGTTGGTGAAGCTTTTCGATATCACCAAATGCAGCAAGGCCGGTGCCAAGTTCGATTACGTGAAGGGCTTGTGGTTCAACCGTGAATATATCCTGATGAAGGACAACAAGGAATTGGCTCCCGCTTTCGACAAGATACTGCGCGAGAACGGGATAGAAGCACCTATGGAACGCGTAGAAGCCGTGGTGGGCATGATGAAGATGAAGAAAATCAATTTCATCAAAGAACTGTGGCCTCTTTGCGACTTCTTCTTCATTGCCCCGGAAGCATACGACCACGAGGACAAGTTCGTGCGGAAGAACTGGACGGAAACGTCGGCGGCCGACATGACCGAACTGGCGGCATTGTTGGAAGGCCTGGATGATTTCTCGGTAGAGGGACAGAAAGCGGCCGTAGACCGTTGGGCAGAAGAGACTGGCAAGAAACCTTGGAACCCTTGGCGCGTGGCCTTGGTGGGCACAGGGAAGGGCCCCGACATGTATGAGCTTTCAGCTTTCCTCGGGAAAGAGGAAACATTACGTAGAATGCGCAAAGCCATAGATGTCCTGAAATGATATATTCGGTTGCGCTTTATCTGTATGCCTTGGCCATCGTGTTGGTCTCGCCTTTCCATAAGAAGGCCCGGCTGATGGTGAAGGGGCAATGGAACACATTCCGTATTTTACGGAAAAGAATCCGCAGGGAAGAAATGTATGTCTGGTTCCATGCGGCCTCGTTGGGTGAATTTGAGCAGGGACGCCCCCTGATGGAACGGTTGCGCCGTGAGCATCCGGAATATAAGATTTTGCTTACTTTCTTTTCTCCTTCGGGGTATGAGGTGCGCAAGGATTACGAAGGGGCGGACGTGGTGTGTTATCTTCCGTTCGACACGCCGGGCAATGTGCGCAGCTTTTTGCGGTTGGCCCGTCCGCGTATGGCGTTCTTCATCAAATATGAGTTTTGGAACAATTACCTGCATGCTTGCCGCCGTCGTCAGATTCCGGTGTACAGCGTGAGCAGTATTTTCCGTGAGAACCAAGTGTTTTTCCGTTGGTACGGGCGCAGTTACAGCGATGTGTTGCGTTGTGTGACCCATTTCTTCGTGCAAAACGAAGCTTCGCGCGAATTGTTAGTACGCAAGGGCATCACGAACGTCACCGTGGCCGGAGACACGCGTTTCGACCGTGTGTTGGACATTTGCCGGCAGGCCAAGGATTTGTCGTTGGTGAAAGCTTTCAAGCAAGATGCCAAGGTGTTGGTGGCCGGAAGCTCATGGGTACCGGATGAGGATTTGATTATTCCTTACTTCAACGCTCATCCGGAAATGAAACTGGTGTTGGCACCCCATGTGGTCAGTGAAGACCATTTGAAGGAGATAGAGGGAAAGTTGCGCCGTCCGTTTGCGCGTTATTCCCGTGTCACGGAAGAAAGTGCCGCCCGTGCCGATTGCTTGATTATCGACGGTTACGGTTTGCTTTCGTCTATCTATCGTTACGGCGAGATGGCCTACGTGGGCGGCGGTTTCGGCGTGGGCATCCATAACGTGCCCGAGGCAGCGGTATATGGCGTGCCCGTGCTTATCGGCCCGAACAACCGCAAGTTCCGTGAGGCGCAGGATTTGTTGCGCGAGGGCGGTTGTTTGGAGGTGATGGATGCGGACACGTTCACGCGGACGATGGACCGTCTGCTTTCCGACGGGAAGTTCTTGGCGGAGCGGGGACGAATTGCCGGACAGTATATCGAGCGGAATGCCGGAGCGTCGGATCTGATTTTCGATAGTGTGAAGTTCTGAAAGGCCAGTTATATAAGATATAAGTCGGAAAAAGCGGATGTTTGTCCGCTTTTTTTTGTGTTTTGATAGGCTGAAAACCAGTAAAACAGCTCTTATCTGTATGCTCAAATCCGGGAAAGGCGGGGGAAGATGCGGTATTTCGGGGGCATTTTAGGGGATTTTTCCCCGTTTTTCCGAGGATTTTTCCCGATTGTTTGGCGCAGAACGGAAAATCAATCTAAGCCAAACGAAAAAACGTTCTCCTGAGATTGAAAAATCAAAGTGTTCCAAACTGTGTTTTTGAGGGTTTGAAACCGGATTTTAGCCTCCGTTTTTCGCTATTTGAATGAACTTTGCATGCAAAAACGAAAGAGCATGATGCGCTTTATTTCTTTGTTTTTTGTGTCACGGCTGAAGTGCCGTCGCCCGGTTCTGCGGAGGCTGAGGGGATGGATGTCACCGGAAGGCGGTTACAAGCTTTCCTTTTGTATTCCCGTCGGTTCGCGTGGATGGCGTATTTTCTTCCGGCATCCGGGATGGGCGCGAATATTCGATTTTGGAGCCGTTTTGAAGATTGCACTGTAAAAATATAGTAAAAGAAGAAGGCTGCCGCTACACGGGTGCGTAGGGCAGCCTTTTGGGGGGATTGTGCTTAAAGAAGCGGATTACCAGAGTTCCCAACCGTTGTTTCGGTTGGAATAAGCATCGCTGATACCGCTATCGGACGCTTTGCCTCCGAAATCGAGGTCTACACCGTCACCGGTACCATTTATTCCGCTACAAGCCATCATACCGTTTGATTCCATTTTCACAGCTTTCACGTGGGGCATTTCATATGTTTTCTTTTCCATTGTTTTGTTTGTTTATTATGCGTTTTTTTATTTGATTATTTTTTCTCCGTCTATGATGTAGATACCGTGTTCCAACCCTTCGAGGGCATCGGCTCTTTTCATGTCGTTTTTTATTTTTATGCCGTTTATGGTATACACGTCTACAAGTTCTTTACTGTCTTTTGTACCGTCGGACGTTATTTCTTCTATGCTGGTCACCTTGCCGTCGATGTCGATGAGCAGGCGGTTGACGCCTGCCATGGCCGTAGTCTGGTCCGCGTTGATATATGCGCGGAAGCCTTTCAGATTCACCTTATCCGTGTCGGCCAAATAGAACTTGTCGTCGTTGATGAAGTAAGCCCCTTGTGGAATCGTGGTGGCCGCATAGTTTCCGGTCATCGAGACGCCGTCCACTGTAGAGCTGTTCGGTTGTCCGGCGTGGAGGTATACTTCGTCGGCTTTGATTTCGGTCACGTTTCCGGTGGGGCGTACGAGGTAAGGTTGGCCTGCCTCTATCGTTTCTGCCTTGTCAAACCGGAGGACGATGTTGCCGTCTTGTTGTGTGGCTTCAACCAGTCGTCTCACTTCGCCCAGTCCGTTTTCGGCGACTTGCCCGGCAGTCATGTCGAAAGGTACGCAGAACGTGTTCCATTTTCCGGAAACTAAGGAACGTTCTAACACGACGTTGGCATAAGTGTCTTTTGCTATGCCGTATTGCGTGTCGGTCTCTTTCAGGATGGCTTCATTACCTAAGTATTCCAGTCGGGTCTGGGCAATAATTGCCCAAGTGGCAGTGTTCTTCTCTCCGGCTTGGAGGCCGACGGTCAATTCTGTTCCTTCTGAGGATATTTCGATTTCCACGGTATAACGGTTGAAAGTACTTGATGTGAGTGCCGTTTTTTGGCCGTTGATGAACAAGTAAAGCTCTCCGTCGTATCCCAAATTCTGGTTTTTGTTCCCCCACACGCATCCTGCTGCGAAAGCAGAGAACCTGTATTTTCCGGGAAGGACGGCTTGTGTTTTCTGCCAAATCAGGTTCTTGCCGGTTTCCGGGGCCCCTGTCCAGTAGGAGACACCGGCTCCGTTGTATGCTGCGCTGTGGAAGGCAGGGATATTTTCGATGTATCCGGAAGCACTGCCGCTGCGTTCCCAATATCTGTTCGTACCGTCTTGGCAGGCTGCGTCTTTGAGGAAAGTAGACGTGATGTCCGATGTCCCTAAATATTCCAAATGGGTTTGGGCCAAGATAGCCCATGTCACGGTGTTGTGGTCGCCTGCCTTGAGCCCGACTGTTATATTCGTTTCATTCGATGGAATTTCTGCTTCCACGGAGTAAACTCCGAAGGTCTCCGTGGTAATTTCCACGCTTTGGTCGTTGATGAAGAGGTATAAGCCCCCGTTGTTGCCCGAATTGACGTTCCCGCCGCTCCATGTGCCTCCGGCTGCATAAGCCGTGAAACGGTATTTTCCCGGGCGGATGGGTTGCGTTTCTTGCCAGACGAGCATGCGGTTGTCCTCGGGTCCGGAGTTCCAGTATGATATACCTTTCCCGTCGTAAAGGTCATTTTTGAAGGCCGGGATGTCTTCCACGTATCCGTCAGCCTTTCCGCTCCGGTTCCAATATCGGGCTGCATCGTTTTGGCATTCGGCGTCTTTCAGTATGGCTGTCACGTCTGTTTTCACATTCCGTGGGAGCGAAGTGTGAAGGAATCCTTGTATGCTTTCTTCCATTTGCAGCTGTGCCATGCGTGCCTCGTCCGGGCTTATTGCTTGCTCAAGGCTTTCCTGGCCGGTGGACAAGGATGATTCCAAATCCGTACGGGCTTCGTCGGTAGACTTGGAAATGGACAAAAGCAGTTTGCCCTTTTCAAAGGTTTCTTTGGAATGGGCTTCTGCCAACGCGTTGTGCATGTCAATGTATTCGAGCATAGTTTGGTTGAGCGTGCTTATGGCCTTTGGGACTTCCGTTTCGTCGGAAGGGCTTGTCTCGTCCATTGTTTTTTTCACTTTGTCTTTGTAGGGTTGGCTTATTTTTCCAGCATTTTTTAAAGCTTCTTCTGCCATAGCCTGATAGAGAGCTGACAAGTCATTACCTATATATGTCAGTTTGAAATTGTCGAAACAGCACCATCGGCCCAGACCGCCTTCTTTCCCTCTTATTCCGAAATCCAACGTTCCGTCAGTCACCAATACGTTGACCGTGTTGCCATATCGGCCATTCTCGAAGTTTTGGTTGGCTTCAGCTGTGGTGAACGGATATTGCCCGTTGTCGCTTCCGGTGCTTCCTGTTTCTTCATATAGGCTTTTGACCGGAAGTGCGTAATCATTTCCATAGATTTCCCATAACAGGCTTTCGTTCCGGTCTCGGTGGGCCGTTCCGCCATCCGAATTTCTGTCTCGCCCGAAAGCATTGACTGTGATTTGATACCATCCGTTCGATAGCCCAGTCCGTGTCTGATGGAAATCGAATGCGTTCTCATAGAATTCCACAACCCCGTTGGATGTTTTACATTTTCCTTCAATGTCCCATCCTTCAATGTTGCCGTTGTCGAACCTGTCTTCTGAAATTGTCCCTTCGGAAAGTTCCCCGTTTTCGTTTAGAGAGACAGGAAAGTCTACGGTGACGTTTCTCGGACTTGCTTTTTCGCAGCATGCCGCCATGAGAAGCATTGCAAAAAGTACTTGTTTTTTCATGCCTAAAAATTTTTGTTTATACATAAGGTTATGATGTGTGATTAACCGATGGCAAAATTATTCTGTTTGCCGGGTATTGAATGCGCTTTTGGTTGCACGGAATGTAACAATGGTTTCATTTTCAAATGGAAACCGGGGAAAATGTGCTTTGGGAGTGCCGAAAATGCAAAAATAGGATGTAAGGAACGTAGAGCCAAGGGTAAACAAAAAAGTGGGCACCAACACGGAACTGTACCCCAAAAGTTAGACAAAAAACTTTTGGGGTACAGTTCCGTGTTGGGACATAACCTTATGTTTCAGTCTAAAGTTGGTATCCGGTTTGTTCCAACAGTTTCAACACCTCTTCATAGCGGTCGCAACTGACGACGTAACATTTGTTTGATGTTTTAATTTCAATCAGTGATTGGGTGTCTTTGACTACTACGGTGAACTGTCCTGTCTTATCTTCCCAAAACTCTCCGGAGAGTCCGAACAGCCCATAAACGCCCCAACTTTTGATGGCACGGGTGAGCGTTTTTCTGTGGCGAGCATATAGGATTTCTTTTCGGGGGATGGTTATGGCACCATATACCTTTCTGATGACAACCTTGTCTGCTGTCACTTCTACCTGTTTGATTTGGTTAAAATAGGAATATATGAATGCTACGATGACAAGACTGATACAGGCGTACAGAACTACTGTAAGTCCTATGCCGGTTTGTCCTTTCATCAGCCGGCAGATGGCCGTAGTGGCGGCTGCTAGCAAGATGAAAGACATGAACCAGGTGGTGCATAACAGTCCGATAGAATAAGAGGATTGGAATTTTCTCATGATTTCACATGTTGACGTATTACCGTCGGGTAGCTTCGTCATACTCTTCCGATGTGGTGCAGTAATGCGTGTGTTCGGGATGGGCATCCGAACGGCGGTACCAGTCGGAGTACATGACGTAGTGTTGGGCATAGCCCACGTTGAGCTCCTTGGCTTGTTCGGGGTCTACCTTCTTGATGAATCTGGCCGGTACGCCTCCCCACAGCTCGCCGTCGCCGATGACCGTATTCTTCAGGACCAAGGCACCGGCGGCCACGATGGCACCGTGGCCGACGACAGCGTGGTCCAGAATGGTGGACCCCATACCGATGAGGGCGCCGCTTTTCACTTCGCAACCGTGCAGCGTGACATTATGTCCTACGGTCACGTCGTCACCGATGACGATGGGGGCTTTGCCGTAAAGCGTATGCAGGCAAGAGCCGTCTTGGATGTTCACGCGGTTGCCGATTTTGATGAAATGTACGTCACCGCGCAGGACGGCGTTAAACCATACGGTACAGTCGTCGCCCATGGTGACGTCGCCGATGATGGCTGCCCCTTCGGAGAAGTAGCAGTGCTTACCGAACTTGGGAGTCAAGTCGTTGAGTTTCTTAATCAATGCCATATTTTATGATTTTTGAGATGGTTTTGTGTATTCGTATGGCCGGGTCGCTTCGCGGAGCCATGTGCGGTGCTCGTGGTCGAGCAACGGAGACAGTTGGTCGTACACCCGGCTGTGGTAACGGTTGAGCCATTCGATTTCATCCGTGTCGAGCAAGGACCAGTCTATCGGTTCCATGTCGATGGGACAGAGGGTGAGCGGGTCGAACTGGAGGAATGTGCCGAACTCGGTTTCCCGATAGGGCAAGATGATCTGCGTATTTTCGATGCGTATGCCATGCCGCCCTTCTTTGTAGATGCCCGGTTCGTTGGTCACGGTCATGTAGGGGAGGAGTGGGGACGGCATATAGTTCATGCGGATTTGATGAGGACCTTCGTGCACGTACAGGCAGGAACCCACACCATGTCCTGTGCCGTGAAGATAATTGATGCCTTCCTGCCACATGGCATAGCGGGCGCAAGCGTCGAGTTGCGTGCCGCTGCAACCTTTCGGGAACTTGGCACGGGCTAGCCGGATATGTCCTTTCAAGACTAAGGTATAGTCGTGGCGTTCCTCCTCGTTCACTGGGCCGAGGGCGATGGTGCGGGTAATATCCGTCGTGCCGTCTTCATATTGTGCGCCCGAGTCGAGCAGCAATAATCCCTTCGGTAGGAGTTCCAAATCGGTTTCCGGAGTAGGTTCGTAATGGACTACGGCACCGTGGTGGGCATATCCGGCAATGGTGTCGAAACTGTTACCGCAGAACAAATCCTGTTCACTGCGCAGTTCCTCCAGTTTACGGCTGATGCCAAGTTCCGTTTGTCCTCCGGCCTGTACCGCAGGTGTGAGCCATTTCAGGAATTTCACCATGGCCACGCCGTCGCGCAGCATAGCGCGGCGGTAGCCTTCCACCTCTGCCGGATGTTTTACGGCTTTGAGCAAGCCCACGGGGGATGCAGCGTCTAATACGGAGCATGTTTCGGGCAGGCTGCGGCAGAGGGCGTAGTTTGTGGTTTGGCAGTCTGTCCATATCCGCTTGCCGTCAAAACGTGACAAATCGGGCAGGATGTCGGTATAGTTCCGTGTTTCCACGCCGCATTCCTTCAGATGGGCAGAAACCTCTTCCGTGAGTTTCACCTTATTTATATATAAGGTACAGCGGGAGGGAGTAATCCATGTGTAAGCTACGAATACGGGCGTACAATGCACGTCCGAGCCGCGCAGGTTCAACGTCCAGGCTATTTCGTCGAGGGCGGACAGAATCAGCCCGTCGGCTTGTCGCCCGGCCATGGCCTCGCGGATGAGTGCGAGTTTTTCGGTTATGCTACGGCCTGCGGAGGCGGGTGGTTGTATTCTGACCGGTGAATCGGGTAGAGCCGGACGGTTCTTCCACAGCGTGTCAGCCGGTTGGTCTGCTATTTCAAGGTGCAGTCCGCAATGCGTAAGCTCTTCCCTGATGGTGCGGATTTCGTCTGCGGAGTTGGTCCATGCGTCCATGCCCACGGCGCTTCCCGGCGGAAGAACCTCCGCCAGCCATTGCGTGACGGACGGTGTGCCCTCCAAACGTTCTTTCATCAAGTGGAACGGAGTGTCCTTCAGTTGTTCTTCCGCTGCGATAAAGTAGCGGGAGTCGGTCCATAGTGCGGCATCGTCCGATGTGACGACAGCTGTCCCGGCAGAACCGTTGAAGCCGGAAATCCATTCCCGTGTTTTCCAATACTCGGGAGGGTATTCGCTATGGTGCGGGTCTGTGCTGGGGAAAATATAGGCGGCCAATCCGTTTTTCCGTAAATGGAGCCTTAATTCGGCTACTCTTTTATTGATGTTTTTATTCATGATACTGTTTTGCCATTTGTGCATTACAAAAATATATTATTCTTGTTTAAGAAAAAAAATATTCCGCTTTTTAATTAGTAAGTCTGAACCTTTTTCTTTAATTTTGTGTGCGTAATAAAGAACTTCTAATTGTATCATATATAAAAAACAGAGTATGGAATTTTTGACGAATGACAAATTGGTGATTGTCGGTGCAGCCGGTATGATCGGTTCGAACATGGCACAGACTGCCCTGATGATGGGTTTGACTTCAAACTTGTGTTTGTATGACGTGTTCTCTCCCGAAGGCGTGGCAGAAGAAATGCGCCAGAGCGGTTTCGACAATGTGAACATCACGGCTACGACCAATGTGGCTGAGGCTTTCAAAGATGCCAAGTATATCATTTCTTCAGGTGGTGCTCCTCGTAAGCAGGGTATGACCCGTGAAGATTTGCTCAAGGGCAACTGCGAAATCGCAGAACAGCTCGGTAAGGATATCAAAGCCTATTGTCCCGATGTGAAGCATGTGGTCATCATCTTCAACCCGGCGGACTTGACCGGTTTGGTGACATTGCTTTATTCCGGTTTGAAGCCTTCTCAGGTGACGACTTTGGCCGGTTTGGATTCTACTCGTTTGCAGAGTGCGTTGGCCAAGAAGTTCGGCGTGTTGCAAAGCAAGGTGACGGGTTGTGCCACATACGGCGGTCACGGCGAGCAGATGGCTGTGTTCGGTTCGGCCGTGAAGGTTGACGGCAAGCCTTTGAACGGTTTGATTGGAACAGATGCGTTTACGGCAGAAGAATGGGAAACCATGAAAGTGGACGTGACCAAGGGAGGTGCTAAGATAATCGAACTCCGCGGGCGTTCTTCCTTCCAGAGCCCTTCTTATCTTTCAGTGGAAATGATTCGTGCGGCCATGGGTGGTGAGAAGTTCCGTTGGCCGGCCGGTACATACGTAAAGACCGACAAGTACGACCATATCATGATGGCTATGAATACGACCTTGGACGCAAATGGCTGTCATTATACGATGCCCGAAGGAACGGCCGAAGAAATTGCCAAATTGGATGCTAGCTACGCACACCTTTGCAAGATGCGCGACGAGCTCGTGACATTGAATATTGTTCCTGCTATTTCAGAATGGAGCAAAATCAATCCGAATCTGTAATCGGTTGATGCCAATAAGGTTTAGAAGGTGCATATCTCGATGGGATATGCACCTTTTTTAAGGTTTATGTCATAGAAAACCCGTGTTTTCTTTGCCGATTCAAAAAACATTGTTTAATTTTGCACCGCATTTTGCAAAAATAGTATTCATACATTATTATTAAAAAACAAAAAACATGATTGTAGTACCTGTAAAAGAAGGCGAGAACATCGAGAGAGCGCTGAAGAAATTCAAAAGAAAATTTGAAAAGACTGGTGTCGTAAAGGAATTGAGACGCAGACAGCAGTTTGACAAACCTTCAGTGGTCAACAGACTCGCTAAGGAACGTGCGATTTACGTTCAGAAAATGCAACGTGTAGAAGAATAATTTAGCTGTTTTTCTTTGAACTTTCATTTTTATTTCCTACATTCGTTGTCGTAAAAGCAACGAGGTATGTGGATAGAAGCTTTTTTGGAATATTTGACGCTTGAACGGAATTATTCGTTGAGGACAGTCGAAGAATACCGCGACGATTTGGATGCGTTCGAATCGTATTATAAAGAGGTGGATTCCACATTGTCTTGGGAAACGATAGACGGAGATGTCGTGAGAGACTGGATGGTCTCGATGATGGAGGCAGGTCGTACGGCTACTACGGTTAACCGTAGATTGAGTGCCTTGCGTACGTTTTATCGGTATTTATTGAAACGGGACTGGATAAAAGTAGATCCTGTGAGAAATATACAAGGACCCAAGAAGAAGAAACCATTGCCGGTCTTTCTAAAAGAAAGTGAAATGGACCGCCTGTTAGACGGCGAATTCTTCGGCAGTGATTTTTTAGGCAAAAGGGATAAGCTGATAGTGAATACGTTTTATGTGACGGGTATCCGCCTTTCTGAGTTGACAGGCCTGAATAATCAGGATGTGGATTTGTGGGGAGGTGTGATAAGGGTCACGGGGAAACGGAATAAACAGAGAATCGTCCCGTTCGGTGACGAATTGGAAGCATTACTCACGGCATATCTGGATGAGAAATCATCTTTAGGTCTGGAAGATGGGGGTGCGATGTTCGTGGACGAGAAGGGCGAGCGGCTTACAAATGTAAAGGTGCGGAATCTTGTGCGGCATTATTTAGGAATGGTGACTACACAGAAGAAAAGGAGTCCGCACGTGTTACGGCATACTTTTGCAACCTCGATGTTGAACCATCATGCAGATTTAGAATCTTTAAAAGAGTTGTTGGGTCATGAGAGTATTTCTACTACGGAGATTTACACGCACACAACTTTTGAGGAGTTAAAAGAAATGTATAACCAGGCTCATCCAAGAGCTTAAAAAGACAAGACTATGGAAGTAAAAATTCAGGCAATTCATTTTGATGCCACAGAGAAACTCCAAGAGTTTATCGAGAAGAAAGTAGCAAAGTTCGGAAAATTTAGCGAAGAAATAAGAAAGGTAGAGGTGTCATTAAAGGTCGTAAAGCCCGAGACCTCCATGAATAAAGAGGCATCCATCAAGGTTTTGGCCTCGACAGGAGAGTTTTTTGCGGAGAAAGTTTGCGACACATTTGAAGAAGCAGTAGATGTTTGTTTGGATGCGTTGGTACGCCAAATATCCAAATATAAGGAAAAACAAAGAAGTCATTAAAAAAAAAGAGATTTTTATTTGTGATTTCAAAAAATAGACTTAACTTTGCAGCCGTTTAAGGCATGTCGTTAGATGTGTAGGCTGCAAACGCCTCTTTAGCTCAGTTGGCCAGAGCACGTGATTTGTAATCTCGGGGTCGTTGGTTCGAATCCGACAAGAGGCTCTCCTCAAAATTCAAATGCCGCTATATGCGGCATTTTTTTATCCTTTTCATTCGATGTTCACGAAACACAACCATACTCACAGCTATCAGAATCAACAGAATTCCAATCAGGGTATTCAATGTGAAAAGCTCATTGAATACAAAAACACCGATCACAACTGCTGTCAGTGGCTCCATCGCTCCTAAAATAGAAGTGAGAGTAGGTCCTGCATTTTTAATTGCCTGTACTAAAGTAATATTTGAAATAGCTGTAGCAGGTAAAGCTAATCCTAAGATAATAAGCCATACATAACCGTCCGTCACTATGCGAAGACCGGATGTACAACAAGCACCTATTATATAAAAAAGTGCTCCCAAACTCATGACATAACAAGTGAGTACCGTAGAATTAATCTTCACAGCCCTCGTTTTACGCACTCCTA
>OODD01000097.1_pt1 | contig 74116 bp, 56 predicted proteins | sample 1671311 | NCBI WGS metagenome assembly OODD01 (sample SAMN06348143, study PRJEB24527) | human gut metagenome | biome: human gut; feature: ankylosing spondylitis patient; material: feces | host: Homo sapiens | place: China | collected 2015-10 | reverse complement strand
TCAATAAAAATAGGTTCATAGATTAGATTGGAAGGGAGGACGAAGTGATTTCGTCCTCCCTTTTTCTCTGCTTCCCCCGTGAAATGGGCAAAACACCATTCATCCTTCAGAATATATGTTAAGCCTTTCATAATGTTTGCGTTATAAGCTGAAGGATGTTTCAGGCATCTTTCAGCAAAGTTTCATTTCGTTGAGGAAAGGATGGAAAAGCATTCGGTTGAGAATGAAAAATCAATTGGCGCAGAACGGAAAATCGTTCGGCTGAGAACGGAAAATCATTTGGCGCAGAAATTTTTGTCGCTTTCTGCAAAGAAAGGGGGCTGAAAGATGACCCTTCTATCCTTCATGCCGTAATGTGTTGTATGATAATGGTTTATTGTATAACCTGAAGGATGAAGGGGTATTTTGCAAACTTCTTGGGTGATGGGGGGCAGCCGCATGTTCCGGTAGGCACGCTTGTTTTTTTATGGATGTTTTGTCAGGCAAAAAGGCTTGCCATTGAGGTGAAGAATGGCTTAATTACGTTAAAAAACGGCTTGTTTTGGTTTTTTTCTTTCATTTTATTCTTTTTATTGAATACTTGTTGTACCTTTACGGCCATAATAATCCTATTAAAAGCGAAACATTATATTAGTATTAACTTAATTTTCAAGAAACATGAAAAACAGGTTACTTGCAGTGATGGCACTCTGTGGTGCGACTTCATCTACTTTGCCTTTATGGGCAGCAGAGTGGGAGAATCCGATTCCGAATTTTGTAGAACCCAATTTGGCTACCGATGGGACGGGCGGGGGTGTGTATTACGTTTATCACGTGGCTACCCAAAAGTTCATAACGTGTGGCAATTATAATAAAACTTGGGGAACGGAAGTGGTTGTAGCGGATGAAGGAAAGAAGTTGGACCTGACTTATGATACCGATTACGAGCTGAGCAACCGCCCTGAGACAGATAAAGAGTATTCCAATGCCAAAGGATGGCGTTTCACCATGTGGGACGGGAAAAGCAATACAGGCCGTCATGAGCTTTATTATAGCCCGTCGGACAATGCCTTCTGTGTGGACCATAACAAGCAGGGACACATGTTGTGGAAAATATCTCCGGTGGGTGACGGGAATTACCGTATCAAAATCAGTGACGAAGACCCGACTTATGGTTTGAATTCCGAACACGCGGAGGAGTATGTGGGGTTGGTGGATGAGACCCGTACGGGAGTAGATGCCTTTATCAATCCGGAAATGGCCGGGAATGAAAAAGCCCAGTTGGATTGGAGGTTTGTGACTCCCGAGGCTTACGAAGTCCTTTTGGCAAAGCGTGTGTTGAAAAAGTGGTTAGTGAGTGCGGATGAGGCCGGATATAAGGGATATGAAGAATATGAAAAGGTATATTTGGATGCGGCTGCTACTTTGGAGGACGTGGAAGCGGCTTCTGCGGGATTGAAAAAGGCCGTGTTCGACTTTAAGTTCTCCGGGGCTTCGGAAGAACATCCGGCTGATGTGACTGACGTGATAGAGAATCCGGCTTTCGACAATGGGGAAAATGGATGGACTTTGCAACGCGATGCCATCAGTGGGCAAGATAATTTTGGGGTACAGTCTTCTTCTCAAACTACTTCCGACGGAACTGAGTTCAAAGGTTTCTTTGAGCGTTGGACTGCCACTTTTCCGCAAACGAGTTGGTCCATTACGCAGGAAATCAATGATATACCAGATGGGCGTTACCGCCTGAGCGCATATATCCTGACGAATGTGAAAGAGGATAATGGTGGTCCGAAGGGACGTTACCTTTATGCCAAATCGAAAGGAGGCGAAGTGAAGTTGCAGGCCACCGTGCCGTCTCCCGATGGAGGAGGTTATGCCGCGCCCTATACGCTCGAGTTTTCAGTCATAGGCGGTTCTGCCACAGTGGGTTTGAAAGTGGAAACTCCTAATTCCGAGTGGACGGGTGTGGACAATTTCAAATTGGAGTATTTGGGCGAAGCTGGTGCCATGACGATGCAGGATTATCTAAAGGAGCACATTGCTGATGCAGAAAAGACCTACGAAGCTTACAAGTCTGCCAATAAAAAAATGAGCCGAAAAGGTGAAGAAGCTTATACGAAGCTTATCGGGCATGCCAAAGAAGTGGCTGCAGATGCGAGCGTGGACATTGAAACCGTGTCGGCTCTGATTGAGACCTTGCAGAAGCAAATGGACGAGATGGCCAAAGACGTGGCTGCGTATGACAAACTGGAACAGTTGTTGGTTGAGGCAGAAAATAAATATTGGGCATCTCCATACGAAGATATGTCGTGGCCTACGTTGGAGGATTATATCGACAACACGCTTAAGGTGGAGCAGGGAGATTGCAGTTTCGACCCGGCTTTGATAGACAGCGTCCAACCGCGTATGGACCGCTATTACATGGAGGACTTCAGGGCTGCCGCCTTAAGCGGGGAAATCGAGGACTTCACGCCCTTGTTGGTCAATGCGGATTTCACCAACAATGCCGACGGATGGCAGGGTGGTTCCGGGCAAGGTGTGGAAACGGGTGAAATGTATGATAAACAGACATTTGATGTCTATCAGGAAATAGAGGGCTTGCCCGAAGGTTCTTATGAGGTCTCCCTGCAAGGATTCCAACGCCCTACGTGGCACGATGCTTGCCAGGCAGCTTGGGGCACGGATGCCAAGGAGGCGCAGGTTACTGCGTATGCTTACGGTAACGACGGTTCCGTAAAGCTCCACCATTGTTACGATGAGGTGTTTGATGAACCGATGCAGGCAGAAGGTTGGGGCAAAGATGTGCAATTGTCATTGCCGAACGACGAGCTGAGGAATGGCAAGTATGCCTTGGATGCTTTGACGGGAACGCATAAGGCTTTTGAAGAAGGTCATTTCGAGAACAAATTCGTTTGTTATGTGAAGGCTGACGGCAAATTACGCGTGGGCGTGCGGATGACTGAGGATGCAGGTCTTTCCGGGGACTGGACTACTTATGACAATTTCAGGTTGAAATATTTGGGCGCGGAGGATATGACCGGGGCCGTTTCTGCATTGGAGGCCCGGATTGCCGATGCGAAGGTACTGCTTGACGATGTGGAAACGCTTACCACCAAGGCCGCGAAAGATGCCTTGCAGAAAGCCATTGCCGATGCTACTGCGGCTTTGGAGGCAGAATTGACCCAGGAGTCGTATGCCGTCAATTCGGAGGCATTGAATGCGGCCATGGAGCTTGAAACCGAATCACGTGCGGCAGCAGCCAAGTTAGAGGCGACGGCTACAGGCCATGACAATAAGTTCAATGGTGCAGGAGGTACTGCCGAGTATGACAAATATGCCGGTACAGACGAATATGACGTTTTGTTGGAACTCGTGTCGGATGAAGTGTTGTTGGCCATCGACGAACGTTCGCTTGTCGATTTGGCCCAGATTGAAAGTTTTATGCAGCGCATGAATGAGGCTTATTGCAAGATGGTGGCCACGCAAGTGGATTTCAAGGGAGCGTCGAAGGATACTCCGCTCGATGTCACGGGCATGATTACCAATCCGAGCTTTGAGGAAATGGATGCCGAGACGCAGGAGAAAGTAAGCTCTAATGCCGGATGGGAATGTAACAAGGTGCATAATGACTTGAAGGCGCAAGATTTGGTTTACGAGATGTTCAATATCGAGGATGTCAAGCTTTACCAGACCGTGTATGCGTTACCTAAGGGGTTCTATCGGCTCACTTACAATGGCTTCTATCGTGCCGGGGATGCCGAGCCAGCTGCTTTGGCGCGCCGTGACAATAAGGAAGAGGCACTGAACGTGGATGTGTATGTTGAAACCGCTTCCGAAAAGTTGTCCGTTCCATTGGCTTCCATTTTCGATAATGTGACGCTTTACAGTTACGACAGTTTGGATAAGGTTTTGCCCGATTCTTTGTTCCCTGACATGCCCGATATGATGTATCATACAGTCGTGAATGGCAGGGTCGGTGCCCGCAAGGCTTTTGAGGACAATGCTTACGAAGGGGCATTCAGCTTCGAGGTGAAGGAAGATGGCGAAGGTGTGACCATCGGGGTTGAAAAGGGCGCGGTTATCACCAATGACTGGACGTGTTTCGACAACTTCCACCTGTACTATTTGGGGGCCGGCGAGGCCAACCGTCCAGACGACATCCCGAATGGCGTGGAAGATACTGTGGCCGACGGTAAGGCTACGGTGGTAAGTTCTGCATGGTACACCATCAACGGCGTGCGCGTGGCCGAACCGAAGCAGCGCGGCATTTACATCCGTCAGGATAAGATGAGCGACGGTACGACTAGGTCCGTGAAAGTAATGGTGCGTTAAACCACCGTTATGATATATCAATAAAATAGGTTCATAGATTAGATTGGAGGGGAGGACGAAGTGATTTCGTCTTCTCCTTTTTGCTTTTGCTGCCTTTGTGTTAAAAATAGGGGCTTATCTTCTTTTTTTTATCCGGATTATTTTTTAGATTGAGTATTTATTGTAAATTTGCCACTTATAAGAAATCCTATTAAAAAGCGAAACATTAGTATTAACTTAATTTCTGTAAGAAGATGAAAAACAGATTACTTGCATTGATGGCTTTGTGCACAGCCACATCGTCCACATTGCCTTTATGGGCGGCCGATTGGGCGGATCCGAAGTTGACATTCGTAGAACCCGACTTGGAGGGAATCAAGGGTGGACAAAAGGAGGTGTATTACGTTTATCATGTGGCCAGTGAGAAGTTCATGTCCAATGGTGCGGATTTTAATACCACTTTCATCGTTTCAAATACGGGGCAAGAAGTGACATTGAGTTATGGACCCGATTACGAGCTGATTACCCATGCGAAAGATGCCAACGATTATTCGGCTGCCGAATCTTATCGTTTGTCGCTGATGAATGCACCGAGTAACGGTGGTTTCCATGAAGTATTTTTGGATCCCGGTGTAAAATGTTACGTAGACCACAATAAGCAAGGACACATCTTGTGGGATATTGTATCTCAGGGGAACGGCCTTTACCGTATCCGTGTGAATGCGGACGATCCTACTTACGGTACCAATAAAACCGAAAATGCCGCTTATAAGAATACGTGGATGGGAGTAAATCCCAATACGGATGGTACGTGGAATGAGGTTATCAATCCTTTGATAGTGCCCGGAACAAGCGGTTATGAAAAAGCTGAGTTCGACTGGAAGTTCGTAGAGCCGGAAGTGTACGAAGTATATGCTGCCAAGAAGAACGTGCTGAAACCGCAATTGGAAGCTGCCGATGAGGCCGGATATACGGATTATGCGAAGTACAAGGAATTGTATGAGAGTGCTGATGCTACGGTGGAACAGATAGAAGAGGCTGCAGAGGAACTGAAGGATGCCGTGTTGGAATTCAAATACAGTTCGGCTTCAGAGGCTACTCCCGCAGATTTGACGGCTAAGATTACGAACGCTTCGTTTGGCGATGGTTCCAATGGGTGGACTTCTTGGCGGGCCAACAACAATAATAATTTTGGTGTCGTGACAAAGAAAGAGGGGGAGATTGGAACGTCAGACGGTTTCGATTTCCGTACTTTCTTTGAAAGATGGATAGCCACACCTCCTACGGGAGATTATTATATAGAGCAGTCTTTGAGTGAACTGCCTGACGGAAAATATCGTTTGAAGGCTTACATCATGACGCAGCAGACGGCTGAGAACGGTGGTCCGAAAGGTCTTTTCTTGTATGCCAAGACGGTGGCCGGTGAAAGCAAGAAAGAGGCTGATGTACCGTCACCGGACGGCACGCCTTATGCAGCACCTTATACTGTAGACTTTTCTGTAATCGGCGGCACGGCTACTGTCGGTATGCGTTCCGAGGGCAGTAAGGACGGTTGGTCGGCTGTAGGTTATTTCACATTGCAATATATGGGTAAGGCGGGTGCTATTACGATGCGCGATGCTTTGAACCAAAATATCACAGAGGCCGAGAAGCAATATAAGGAAGAAATAAGCCTCAAGAAGCATAGTAAGGAAGGTGATAAGAAATATGAGGAGATGATAGCCTTGGCAAAGGCGGCTGTGGCTAATGACGAGGTCAAAGACGATTCTTTGCAATCCATTGCCAAATCTTTGCAGCTTCGTATGGATAGTTTGGTATCAGATGTTGCTGCTTATCAGACATTGACGACAAAGACAAACGACTTGTCTGTGGCATGGGATGAATCCATATATGCAGACCAAGATTTTCTTGATTATGAGGAGTACTTGGTTGGTTTGGAAGAAGCTTATAACCAAGGTACTTTTGACCCGACGGAAGTAGACAGTATCCAACCGCGTGCCGACCGGATTTGGAAAGCTTGTATTTTGGATGCTTTGGAAACAGGCGATACGGATAACGTAACCGGCCTGTTGACGAATCCGAACTTTACAGGTAATACCAATGGATGGACTTACGAGAAGTTGGGCGGACCAAACAACGATGGTTTGAAATACGGGAACAACGTGGCCGAATGCTACGAGCAGGCTTTCGATGTGTACCAGGAAGTTAACGGCTTGCCGGCGGGTACTTACGAGGTCAGTGTGCAGGGTTTCTATCGTCCGGCGGGAAATGCCACTTGGTCGGCTGCCTGGGGCGTAGAAGGAGATGCCACCAACGACGTGTTGGCATACGTGTATGGAAACGACGGAATGGCCAAGCTTCCGCATGTGGCCGACGGTTTGCAAGATGAAAACATCGGTGAGGATTGTGCACAGTTGACAGCCGGAGGTGCGGACTTGGAAGGCAAATATGTCTGCAACGGCAAGAAGAGTGCTGAGCTGATTATGGCCGATGGTACGAGCTATCTGATGACTGTGAAGTGTTATGTGGGTGAAGACGGAAAACTGCGTTTCGGTGTGAAGATGCCGACGGCTCCGGAGTCTTTGACCGCATATTGGACGTTGTTTGATAACTTCCAGGTTACTTATTTGGGTGCAGATGACATGAGCGGTGCGAAGTCTGCCATGGAAGCTTTGATCGGAAATGCTCAAGAACTGTTGAATAAGGAAGCGTTGACCACCCAAGAAGCCAAGGATGGTTTGAATAAAGCTATCGAGGCGGCTACGGCTGTAGTAGATAACCTGACTCCTGAAACTTATAAGGAACATAGCGAAGCTTTGAATGCGGCTATGGAAGCTGGTCAGGAAGCCATTGATGCAGCTACTGCATTGGAAACGAAAAACGATAATCATGCGGATAAGTTGGGTTCTTCAGGAGAAGGAAGTTATGAAGACTATGCCGATACGGAAGGTTATGCAGAACTTGATGATGTAGTATTGGAAATAGACGAGAAGATAAGTGGTGACGGTATTTTTGCTTCCATGGAAGAAATAGCCGACTATAATGTCAAGCTTGACAAGGCTTATACCAAGATGATGAGTGGTAAGGTTAATTTCTCTGAAGCAACTAAGGATAAGCCGGTGGATGCCACTAACTTGATTATGTGCCCGAGCTTCCAAAGCAAGAAGTTCAATGCCGATAAGAATGAATGGGAAGACGTGCGTGCCGCAGACGGTTGGGTCAATGCAAGTATTGAGGACGGACCTTCCAGCAAGGTGACCAGTGCATTGAATTACGAAATGTTCAATGACAGTAGTGAAATCCACCAGACGCTTTACAACATGCCTGCTGGTTACTACCGTGTGGTTTACAATGGCTTCTATCGTGCGGGCGGCTATATAGATGCAGCAGTGGCTCACCGGGACAATGAGAGCGAAACGTTGAATGCCGAGGTTTATTTGAAAGGAAAAGAGACCAATTGGACGAATAAGTTGGCTTCTATTTTCGACAATGTAAAGGAATATAAGTACGACAGTGGCGATGTAGTGTTGCCCGATTCCTTGTTCCCGGATATGACGGGCTTGCTGTACCATTGCATCGTGAACGGCGTGAACGGCGCAAAGGCAGCCTTTGAAGACGGGGCCTATGAAGGCAACTTCAGCTTCCGTGTAGAGGAGGGCGAGGAGCCTGTATTGGGCGTACGCAAGACCGGTAAGATAACGAATGACTGGACTTGTTTCGATAACTTCAAGCTGTTGTACTATGGTGATGGCGATGCCAACAAGCCGGATGATTTCGTATCTTCTGTAGAAGAGACTGTGGCCGACGGCAAGGCAACCGTGGTAAGTTCCGCATGGTACACCATCAACGGTGTGCGTGTGGCTGAACCGAAGCAGCGCGGCATCTACATTCGTCAGGATAAGATGAGCGACGGCACGACTAAATCCGTGAAAGTAATGGTGCGTTGAGCCACCGTTATGATATATCAATAAAAATAGGTTCATAGATTAGATTGGAAGGGAGGACGAAGTGATTTCGTCTTCCCTTTTTGGTCATTCAGGCTGTACGTTACATCGCCGACCCGCCGATGGCGCCAAGGATGGCACTGGCCACGGCAATGATTACATTAAGCAAGGTGTTCCAAACTGTTTTGTTCATAGGCATTGATGTTTTAGAAGTTAAACTATTGCGGTCAGTCCGTGCCCATATAGAGCGACCAACCTTCTTTTATCTGGCTCATGGAGGGCTTCACCCCGCATTCCACCCGGCTCATGGCCGCCACCAACGGTGCCATGTGCGAAGGGTCGTACGGATTGAGGCATTTGTCCGGAGGGAAGCCGGTCAGCGCACATACCTTACGGGCGTAGTTTTCTGTGTCGTTACCGTCTTCGGGCGGTGCCCATCGGGCAATGATGTCGCGTACCGTGCGCAGGCCGTATTTGTGGCAATAGGTGCGCAGCACGATGAAGGCCGTGCGGTATCCCCACGGCATGCTCCTGAACGTGAAGAACTCCGGGTCGGGTTGCCGTTCGGCCAGGCCTTGCCACAGGTCTGCCGTGCGTCGGATATTGAGAGGGTTGCAGTTGCGCAACCCTCTTTGCTTGTTCAGCTTTTCCATTCCTTTACGGATTTAGATGCCGCCTTCTTCCTCGTCGCTGTCCTCTTCGGTCGCGAAGTCCACCCGTTCGAGCGTGAAAGCCTTGTTGTCGAGCGACATGGCTTTTTTGAGCTTGGCGTTAGGCGTGAAGCAGACGCGGAGCTTGGTAATATAGGCCGAGTCGTACTTTTCAGCTGTGTCGCTACCCAAACCGTTGGCCACGGTACGGAAGCTGCCGATGTCGCCCAAATGGACACGCTTGCCTTCTTGCAAGGCATAGATGATCTGTTCCTGCAAGGCCGACAGTACGGCCAGGCAATCGTGCCGCGTGACGGTACAGGAGCTGCTGATGCGTGTGGCAATCTCCTCGATTCCGATTTTGGAGAGGTTGACGATGAAACCGTAATACTTGCCCGGTGCTTCCGGGTTGCGCGGGTCTTTGCGTTCGATGACCTTGTAATTCATAATGTTTTTGTTTTTAAAAGTTTGTTTTTTGATTTTGTAACTCTCTTGTCATCCGGATGACAATGCAAAGGTAGGTATCTCCGAAAACAGGGGTGTGCATTATTGCACGTTCGTGCACGTTTCCGTCGGTTTCCGCTTGAAAATGTGCATTTTCTCCTGTTTTCCAAGGTGCTTCCTGCCTATGGATGGCCGGCCTATTCGTGCGGCCACTCGCGGAAGTCGTCGTCCGTCTCCTCCGGTTTGCCGAGGATGTCGATGACCATTTCGTATTGGCGGGGGGTAAAGCTCCGTTGCCAGACACCGAAGTGCAGTGCCGTGAGGCGTGCCCACAGGTCGCGTTCGGCCCGTAATACTTTGAACAACCTCCGTCTCGCGTTCCGTTCGGTGGAGTCGGGAAAATACAAAGTTGCCAGTCTCGTCACGTCGTACAAATTCTTTTTCATGATACATTTGTATTTGTTAGTTAATAAAATGGTTGTAAAATCCGGCTTGGGAGGCCGGATGTATTTCATGTTTCCGGTTAATGTGTCACTTGCCAGTACGCAAGGCTGAATTTTAAATATTCCTTTTTATTTGCTCGTGTTGTGTGAATTTCGTAATTTTGGACGATTTTTTACAGTTAAGGCATGGAAAATAAATTGTTCCGTTTTACGGATATATTCAAGGAAACCTTGTGGGGAGGGCATCGCATACTCCCGTTCAAGGGCTTGGAGGCCGATGGACGGCTGATAGGAGAGAGTTGGGAACTGTCCGGCATTCCGGGGAACGAGTCGGTGGTGGCAGGAGGTGCGTACGGCGGGTTGACCCTTACGCAGTTGGCCGAAAGAGGCGGGAGCGCTTTGTTGGGCGAGGAGAACTTCAAGCGTTTCGGCACACGTTTTCCCTTGCTCGTCAAATTTATAGATGCGGCCCAACCCCTTTCCGTGCAGGTGCATCCGGATGACGAGTTGGCGCAGCGTCGCCACGGCTGTCCGGGTAAGACGGAGATGTGGTATGTGGTGGACGGGGCACCGGGAGCTTACCTGTTGGATGGGTTCAGCCGGCAGGTGACAGCAGACGAATACGCCGCGAGGGTGGCCGACCAGACCTTGCCCGAAGTGCTCCGGCGCTATGACGTGCGTCCGGGAGACGTGTATTATCTGCCGGCCGGGCGGGTACACAGTATCGGTACGGGCTGTTTTATCTGCGAGATACAGCAAAGCAGCGACGTGACTTACCGGATTTATGATTTCGGACGTGTGGACAGCGAAGGACGGCCGCGCCAACTTCATGTGGAAGAAGCCAAAGAAGCGATAGACTATGCCGTGACGGAGCCTGAGGTGCGCCGCGAAATAGAAGCCAATGTGCCGGCCGAACTGGTAAGAAGCCCGTTTTTCACGACCGGTGCTTACCGGTTGACCGAACCGATGACGTGCGATTACGCCGACTTGGACAGTTTTGTCATCTTGATTTGTACGGAGGGAGCCTGCCGTGTGGCCTGCGGTGAAGAAGAAGTGAAACTCGCGGCCGGGCATACGCTTTTGGTGTCGGCCGAAGCGGAGAGTGTGACGCTTGAGCCTGAAGGCGAGGCTACGATATTGGAATCATACGTGTAATTCAAAACCATTTCTATCTTATATGAATAAAATCAGCATGAAAATTTTCACGGTGTGGGCCGTGGCGGTGGTATGGCTTGCCACATCTTGTACTTCTTATAAGACCGTGCCTTACATGATCAACAGTGCGGAGGCCGACCTCGATTCGAGTGCCGTGCTTTATGAGGCGCGTGTCATGCCTAAGGACGAACTGACTATCACGGTGAATTGTCCGGAAGACGCTGAAGCGGTCATTCCTTTTAACCTGACGGCTACGCCGGCTGTGGGACAGGGACGCGGGACGTTGACTTCCCAACCGACTTTGCAGACTTTCTTGGTGACTAATGACGGTACTATCAACTATCCTATCCTCGGTACCCTGAAAGTTGGGGGTATGACGGTGAACCAGGTGGAAGACCTGATTGCTTCCAAAATCGAGGGTACTTATCTGAAGACCCGGCCGGTGGTGACGGTGCGGTTGAGCAATTACAAGATTTCGGTATTGGGTGAAGTGACCAGTCCGGGTACTTACACCGTGCCTTCCGAGAAGGTTTCGATTTACGGAGCTTTGGCCTTGGCCAAGGACATGACCGTTTACGGACGCCGCGACAATGTGAAACTCATCCGCGAGGATGCCACGGGCAAGAAGACCATCCATGAGTTGGATTTGAACGATGCCAATATCATCAAGTCACCGTACTTCTATTTGCAGCAGAACGACGTCTTGTATGTGACGCCCAATAAGACGAAAGCCAAGAACTCCGATATTGGTTCGAGCACGAGCTATTGGGTAAGCTCCATCAGTATCTTGGTGTCTATCGCCTCGTTGGTGACCAATATTTTGCGATAGCCTTATGTTAGGATAAAATTCGGACACTCTAAAGTCCGTTTTTTAATCTGTGCAGAACTGTGAATCAATCTGCGCCAAATGAAAAATCAATCTCAGGCGAACGATTTTTCGTTTGGCGCAGATTGATTTTTCATTTTGAGGGAATTGTTTAACTGTTTGTTATCAGGCATTTCCATTCTTGTTTTTTTTGATTTTTCGTATGTTGGTACTTGATTTTTTTATAACTTTGCAACATTCACACTAAACACTATAACATTATTTGAATTATCATGAGAAAAGTAGCATTGATTACCGGTATCACGGGGCAGGACGGCTCCTATTTGGCCGAGTTTCTGATTGAAAAGGGATATGAAGTGCATGGCATCATGCGCCGTTCTTCTTCCTTTAACACCGCACGTATCGAACATCTGTATCTGGACGAATGGGTGCGCGACATGAAGAAGAGCCGTCTGGTGAACCTGCATTGGGGCGACATGACGGACAGCAGTTCGCTGATTCGGATTATCAGCGACATCCATCCGACGGAGATTTACAACCTGGCCGCGCAGAGCCACGTGAAGGTGTCGTTCGACGTGCCGGAATACACGGCCGAGGCTGATGCCGTGGGCACGCTCCGCCTCTTGGAGGCCGTGCGCATCTGCGGGTTAGAGAAGACTTGCCGTATCTATCAGGCTTCTACTTCGGAACTCTTCGGTAAGGTGCAGGAAGTGCCGCAACGGGAAACCACGCCTTTCTATCCGCGTTCTCCCTATGGCGTGGCCAAGCAATACGGTTTCTGGATTACGAAAAACTACCGCGAGAGCTACGGCATGTTTGCCGTGAACGGTATCTTGTTCAACCATGAGAGCGAACGTCGGGGCGAGACTTTCGTAACGCGCAAGATTACGTTGGCTGCTGCCCGTATCGTACAGGGTTTCCAGGACAAACTGTATTTGGGTAATCTGGATGCGCGCCGCGACTGGGGATATGCCAAAGATTATGTGGAGTGCATGTGGCTGATTCTGCAACATGAGACACCGGAAGATTTCGTCATCGCCACAGGCGAGATGCACACCGTGCGCGAGTTCTGTACGTTGGCGTTCCAGAACTTGGGTGTGGAACTGAAATGGGAAGGCAGCGGCGTGGACGAAAAAGGTATCGATGCAGCTACGGGCAAGGTGCTCGTGGAAGTCGACCCGAAATATTTCCGTCCGTGCGAGGTGGAACAGCTCCTCGGCGACCCGACGAAGGCCAAGACCCTTTTGGGTTGGAATCCCACGAAGACGACATTCCCCGAACTGGTACGCATCATGGTGGAGCACGACATGAAGTTCGTGAAGAAACTGCACTTGAAAGCTCAGTTGGATAAAGAATAAGACGGCTATGTTGGACAAGAATGCTAAGATATATGTGGCGGGACATCACGGATTGGTGGGTTCCGCCATTTGGAATAACCTGAAGCAGAGAGGCTACACCAATCTGGTGGGCCGTTCGCACCGGGAATTGGATTTGTTGGACGGAGCGGCTGTGAAGGCTTTTTTCGACGAAGAACAGCCGGACGCCGTGGTGTTGGCAGCCGCCCACGTGGGAGGCATCATGGCCAATTTGCAATATCGTGCGGATTTCATCTACCAGAACTTGCAGATACAGCAGAACGTCATCGGCGAGAGTTTCCGCCACGGGGTGAAGAAGTTGCTCTTTTTGGGCAGCACGTGCATTTATCCGCGTGAGGCTCCGCAGCCGATGAAAGAAGAGGTGTTGCTCACGTCTCCGTTGGAATATACCAATGAGCCGTATGCCATCGCCAAGATAGCGGGGCTGAAGATGTGTGAGAGTTTCAACCTGCAATACGGGACGAACTACATCGCCGTGATGCCGACAAACCTTTACGGGCCGAACGACAATTTCCATTTGGAGAACAGCCATGTGTTGCCGGCCATGATCCGTAAGGTCCATTTGGCCAAGTGCCTGAACGAAGGGGACTGGGAGGCTGTGCGCAAGGACATCGGCCTGCGTCCCGTGAGCGTGGTGCGCGACGGTGTGAAGCGAGTGGTGGATGCCGCTTCCACAGAAGCGGATATCCTCGACGTGTTGGCGCATTACGGCATCACGCCGGAGGCCGTGACGTTGTGGGGCACCGGCAAACCGTTGCGCGAATTCCTTTGGAGCGAAGAGATGGCGGATGCCAGCGTGCACGTGCTGTTGAACGTGGATTTCAAGGACACGTATGCGCCGGGCGAACGGGACATCCGCAACTGCCACATCAACGTGGGGACGGGCAAGGAACTGACCATCCGCGAAGTGGCAGAGAAGATTATGGCCGAAATCGGTTTCAAGGGTGAGTTGCGTTGGGATGCCTCCAAGCCGGACGGCACGATGTGCAAGCTGACGGACGTGACGAAGCTCCACCGCCTCGGTTGGCACCACACGGTGGAGATAGACGAAGGGGTGCACCGTTTGTATGAATGGTACCTGAAAGGAATCTGTATCAATCATCAGGGACACTAATATATATAATAAGGTATAGGATATGAAAAAGTTGTTGTCGCTTCCGCCGAATCTGGTGGAGTGTTTCCACGAGGTAGAGCGAGCCGACCGGAAAGAGTGGTTTTGTACGTCCGACCCCATCGGGCATAAGTTAGGTTCGGGGGGAGGAACGGCGTGGCTGTTGCAGGCCTGCAAGGCGTCCGAGACGGATGAAGGAGAAACATTTGCTGCATGGCTGTCGCGTGAGAAACGCATCCTGCTGCATGCCGGAGGGCAGAGCCGGCGTTTGCCGGCTTACGCGCCTTCGGGGAAAATACTGACTCCGGTACCAGTGTTCCGGTGGAAGCGGGGACAGTGTCTGGATCAAAACCTTTTGTCGCTTCAGTTGCCCCTTTACGAGCAGGTTATGGAGCGTGCGCCGCAGTCGTTGCACACGTTGGTGGCCAGTGGCGACGTGTATATCCGTACCGACCGGCCTTTGCAGGACATCCCCGAGGCCGACGTGGTGTGCTACGGGCTGTGGGTAGACCCGAGCCTGGCTCAAAACCATGGGGTGTTCGTATCGGACCGCCGGTCGCCGGAGAGGTTGGCTTTCATGTTGCAGAAACCCAGTGTGGCCGAGTTGGGCGCACTGATGAGCAAGCATTTGTTCCTGATGGACATCGGGATTTGGTTGCTGAGCGACCGGGCGGTGGAACTGATGGTGAAGCGTTCTTACCGTGACGGGCAGTTGTCGTTTTACGACATGTACTCCGAGTTCGGTCTGGCACTGGGAGACCGTCCTACGTTGGACGACCCGGAGTTGAACAGCCTGACGGTGGCCATCTTGCCTTTGGAAGGGGGGAACTTCTACCATTACGGGACGAGCCGCGAGATGATTTCTTCCACGTTGGCCGTGCAGAACATCGTGACGGACCAACGGGAAATCATGCACCGCAAGGCTAAGCCCCATCCGGCCATGTTCGTGCAGAATGCCGAAGTGGAAGTGGCGTTGGAGGCCGCGAACTCTGAACTTTGGATAGAGAACAGCTTCGTGGGGCGCGACTGGACATTGGCGTGCCGCAACATCATTACAGGGGTGCCTGAAAACCGTTGGCCGCTGAAGTTGGCCGCCGGTTTGTGCATCGACGTGGTGCCGGTGGGCGAGGAGGCTTTTGCCGCCCGTCCTTACGGTTTCAACGATGCCTTCAAGGGCTGCCTGTCGGACAGGGCGGTCCTGTATCAGGGCATGCCTGTGACGGAGTGGTTGGCCGAGCGCGGCCTGAAACCGGAAGACATAGAGGAGAACCATGATTTGCAGGCGGCCCGTTTGTTTCCTTTGTGCGGCAATGTGGAGGACTTGGGATTGGCTATGCGTTGGATGACGACCGAGCCTGAATTGGAGGATGGACGTAAGGTATGGTTCTCGGCCCGCAAAATGTCGGCCGATGAATTGTCGGCATACGCCAACCTGCACCGCCTGACGTGCCAACGTGAGGCGTTCCGGACGAAGAACCTGCCTTTATTGGCAGCCCATTACGAACGTAGCGTGTTCTACCAGTTGAACTTGGATGACGTGGCCCATGAATATGCGGAGGAGGATTTGCCTTTACCGGACGCATTGCCGGAGATGGCGGATGGGTTGACACGTATCAGCGATGCGATGTTCCGTGCCCGTGTGGCCGGCCTGAAAGGTGAAGACGGGCGGAAATATGAAGAACAGGCTTTCGGACTGATGCGTAAGATGCTGACCGGCACGGCCTGTGCGGCCCGGCAGTCTCCCCGCTTGTCGGTTTATGCAGACCAGATCGTGTGGGGGCGCAGTCCGGTGCGTATCGACTTGGCCGGAGGATGGACGGACACGCCGCCCTACAGCCTGATGGAGGGAGGGAATGTGGTGAACCTCTCCATCGAACTGAACGGGCAGCCCCCGTTGCAGGTGTACGTGAAGCCTTGCCGGGAACGTCATATCGTGATGCGTTCCATTGACTTGGGCGCGATGGAGGTGGTGCGTACATACGACGAACTTGCGGCCTTCAATAAGGTCGGCTCTCCTTTTTCCATTCCGAAGGCAGCGTTGGTGTTGGCCGGTTTCCATCCGGATTTCTGTGCGGAAGCCCATGCGTCGTTAGAGGCGCAGTTGGAGGCTTTCGGTGCGGGTATCGAAATTACATTGCTGTCTGCCATTCCGGCCGGTTCCGGGTTGGGGACAAGTTCAATCTTAGCTTCTACCGTGCTGGGGGCCGTCAATGACTTCTGCGGGTTGGGATGGGACCGTTATGAGGTGGGCAACCGTACGCTCGTGTTGGAGCAGTTGCTGACCACGGGCGGAGGATGGCAAGACCAATACGGCGGCATCCTGCAAGGCGTGAAATTGCTCCAGACCCAACCGGGGGCTTGCCAACAGCCTTTGGTACGTTGGCTGCCCGACCACGTGTTTACCGCACCTGAATACCGGAAATGCCATCTGTTGTATTATACCGGCATTACACGTACGGCCAAGAGCATCCTGGCGGAAATCGTGAAAGGGATGTTCCTGAACGAGACCGGCCGTTTGGAGTTATTGGGGCGGATGAAGGCACATGCCTTGGACATGTACGATGCCATACAGCGGAACAGTTTTGAGGAGACCGGCCGTTTGGTCAGGAGGTCATGGATGCAGAATTGCCGTTTGGACGAGGGGACGAATCCGACGGCTGTCCGTGCGATTATCGGGAAAATAGATGACTTGTGTTTAGGGTATAAGTTGCCCGGTGCGGGTGGCGGTGGCTTCCTTTACATGATGGCCAAGGACGAAGAGGCGGCAGCCCGTATCCGGAAAATCTTGGTACAGGAGGCTGTGAACGACCGTGCCCGTTTTGTAGAGATGAGTTTGTCGGAAAAGGGGTTGGAAGTGAGCCGCAGCTAAGCTTTATCCTTTTTTTCTTGCCGATAGAAAAACGTGCGCCCCCGGAAACAACAAAGGTTTCCGGGGGCGTTTGTCTTCGTGGACAGGATGGCGGATTACCGGTCCTTGTACATGTTTTCGTAATATTTCTGGTAGTCTCCGCTTGTCACGTTGTCCATCCATTCCTGGTTGTCGAGATACCAACGGACGGTTTTCTCGATGCCTTCTTCAAATTGCAGGCTAGGTTCCCATCCCAATTCGTTTTTCAATTTGGTAGAGTCGATGGCATAACGCAAGTCATGTCCCTTGCGGTCGGTCACGTAAGTAATCAGGTCGAGCGAATAGCCTTCCGGGTTGCCGAGCAACCGGTCTACCGTACGGATGACGACTTTGATGATGTCAATGTTCTTCCATTCGTTGAAGCCGCCGATGTTGTACGTCTCTGCCGCCTTTCCCTTGTGGAATATTACGTCGATGGCACGGGCGTGGTCGATGACGTAAAGCCAGTCGCGCACGTTTTCCCCTTTGCCGTAGACCGGGAGGGGCTTGTGGTGGCGGATATTGTTGATGAACAGCGGAATCAACTTTTCCGGGAACTGGTAAGGCCCGTAGTTGTTGGAACAGTTGGTTACGATGGTCGGCATGCCGTAGGTGTCGTGGAAAGCACGGACGAAGTGGTCGCTACTGGCTTTGGAAGCGGAGTAGGGGCTGTGCGGATTGTATTTCGTGGTTTCCAGGAAGAAAGCCTCACCGTATGCCAGGTGATGTTCCGAAGATGAGGCCGTGGTGGTGAAAGGAGGTTCGATGCCTTCGGGGTGAGTCAGCTCCAATGCCCCGTACACTTCGTCGGTCGAAATATGGTAGAAACGTTTGCCCTCGTAGCCTTCCGGCAGGGATTCCCAATACTCTTTGGCTGCTTGGAGCAGGCTGAGCGTTCCCATGACATTGGTGCGTGCGAAAGTGAACGGGTCTTTGATACTGCGGTCCACGTGGCTTTCGGCAGCCAGATGGATAATGCCGTCCACATGGTATTGCCGGAAGAGTTCGCTCATCTTGTCGAAATCGCAAATGTCCGCTTTGATGAAAGTGTAATTCGGTTGGTTTTCGATGTCTTTCAGGTTGGCCAAGTTTCCGGCGTAGGTCAGCTTGTCCAGATTGATAATGTGGTAGTCCGGATATTGGTTGACGAAGAGGCGTACGACGTGGCTGCCGATGAAACCGGCTCCTCCGGTAATGATGATATTTCTTTTAAAATCCATGATGTGCTGTATTATTGGTATAAATCTTCTGAGTAATCAAACAACCATTCGGCATCTTTCAGGCGAGGATGACGCTTGTCCTTTTCCGATAGGAGGATTTTGTCGGAAGGAATGTGCCAGTTGATGCCGAGGTCCGGGTCGTCCCATGCCAATGCCCCCTCGCTTTGCGGTGCATAAAAGTTGTCGCATTTATACTGGAATATAACTTCCGGCGTGAGCACGCTGAAGCCGTGGGCAAAACCGCGGGGGATGAAGAATTGACTATGGTTTTCTTCTGTCAGCTCTACAGCTACATGTTGACCGAAAGTAGGCGACCCTTTCCGGATATCCACGGCCACGTCCAATACGGCGCCTTTGATGACGCGTACTAACTTGCTTTGTGCGTATGGCGGTTTTTGAAAATGAAGACCGCGCAGTACGCCGTAACTGCTCTTGCTTTCATTGTCTTGCACGAAATGTACGGTGCGGACCAACCGGTCGAAATCCCGTTGTGAGAAAGATTCGAAAAAATAGCCTCTTGCATCGTTGAACAACCGAGGTTCGATAATCACTACGCCTTCGATGGCGGTTTGAATGACTTCCATAATAAATAGTAAACTTTATTATGTGCAAAGATAGTTTTTTTTATCGAAAGGTAGCGGGCTTTAGGATAAAATCGTATATTTGCAAGGATGAAAAATATTTAAATGATTGCATCATGGAGACTTGTCATTGGATTTTGGCCGGTTGGTTGGTTTTTGACTTGCTGGTGTTTGTATGGGCGTGGTGGGATGATTTATATTATTCCCATGATATGAAAAATAAGTTCAAACGTCTGAAAGAGACGTTGACAGAAGAATAGAATGTATGCGGTCTGGATATAAATTTCTCGTGAAGATGCTGTTCGGGTTGTATCTGGTCGGAGGATTTGCAACCTGCCAAAAAGTGGATTTACCTTCGGAAGAAGGGGAAGACACGGAACAGCCCGGGCAAACGGGCGATAAGCCGGAAGGCGGAGGCCATGGGGCGGGAGGGACTGGCGGAACGGAAGAAGAGGTGCCTTTGCCGCCTGAATATGAGGGTGCTTGGACTGTAACCGGGATATTGTCGGAGTATGAAGGAGTAGAGTTGGATGAGGATTATGAGGAAATGGTTGTGGGGTATATAGTGGGGGCGTGTGACAGGACGATGAAAAATGCCCTGTTCACGGCTGATGAGATACGGGCTGCTGGCGTAAGCACGAACCTTCTGATAGCGGATTCAAATGATGAAAGGGATGCTTCGCGTTGCATGCCAGTAGAGCTTAAAAAGGGTACGGATGTGAGGGATGAAGCCAATCTTGTGGATCATCCGGAGGTACTGGGATGCCGGATTGGCTTGTTGGGATTGGTGAAGACTTATTTTAACGTGGTCGGATTGAAAAACGTGGCGTATCATGAGTGGCTGACGAATGGCGGGGATGTGGAAGAGCCGGATCCTGAAGAACCCGAAGAACCTGAAGAACCCGAAGAGCCGGAAGAGCCGGAAAATCCAGGGAAGCCGGAGGAACCGGAAGATCCTGAACCGGGACCGGTTCAAAAAGATACGATAATAATAGACTTGAAGCCGGGACATATTGAAGGTGGCCGGTCGATTAGAACTAAATGAAAATACCATGGATGCCAGATGTTTTTTATATAGTTGTATTCTTCTGTTGGGTTTATGGGGAGAAGTAGTTTCAGCACAAACTTTCAGGCGTGTAAGGAATGTCCGTGAACTGGAGGATGGTATGCATTGTGTATTGGCCGGGTATTGTGCGGCACATCCAGACTCGTTGTACGTGATGGCATCGCAGGATAAAACCGGTACGGGGAAGAAAAACCGTGCTGCCCGCAAGCTTCCCTTGGATAAAAACGGGAGAATACATATACATGACGGCGGAACGGCTATTTTTGAATTGCAGGTGGAAGGGAAGGCTTATGCGTTTCGTGACATGGCTTTGGATGCGTGGTTGGCGTATTCTAACGGGCGTGTACAAGAGTATACTTCTTTATTGACTTTGACAGACGAGGAATTGGCCAGTTCTGTAAATCCTAAAAACAAGTATAGTAATAAGTTTGAAATCATATCGTTAGCCTCAGCTCGCTTGTCAAAGACATCTTTGTATACGAAAGAGGATGTTTTTACGTCTGTTTCTTCTAAAAAACAATTTGGTCTGATGCCGGTCGGGGGTATTTCTTTTAAGTTATGCGAACAGGATGTAGGCGATTCCTTATTTATATATAAGGAAGTGCAACCGCCTGTATTGGCAGGAAGAGAAGACGGCGACTGGACCTTCAAAGGGGACTGGTTGGCAGACTCTTTGTTTGCACTGGATTATGCTCAAGCCCGGCGGATTGATTTTACCGAAATATCCCTGCCACAAGGAAAAGGTATGGCGGGTGGCGGGAAGATGCCCAAAGGATATGTCTGGACATACGTGCGTAAGGGAGAGTCCGGGCGTTTGCCGGAAGGATGGCCCAATGTGGTTGAAATAGACCGGAAGGATGAGGATGTACAAGGAAGGGCCGTGACTCGGATGGTGGGTTGTGACAGCTGTACTTTAGGGCCTAAGTACTCGTTTACGGTACCGTCGGGAACTGGAATTGTGTGGTACCGGAAAACTGAGGATGACGAAGGATGGTTGACTGTAGGTTTGCCGTATGCCGTGGAGAAAGTTACTTGGGAAAGTCCAGATGGAGAAACCGTAGCATCGGAACGTCTTTGTTTTGAAAAAATAACCGGCGAGGGTGTGGTATTCCACCGAATGGAAACCGATGAGGCTTGGAAAGCCTGTGTTCCCTATTTGTGGAAAGCGACAGAATCCCGTGAATCCGTAGTCTGCTTTTATGGAGACGGGACGGTCGTGCAGGCCCAGGAAAATAGCTTAAAGGAAACAGATGGATTTTATACAATATTCAGCCGGTATGATATTGAAAATGAGAAGGAAAATGTTTTTCTTCTGGATGATAGCGGCACACGGTTTGTGCGTGCTGCGGCGGGAAGTTGGATGGCACCCGGTAGGGGGTATTTGGTGTACACTGGAACCGGTTCTCATACCTTGCGTTTGATTGAAAAAGACTCACCGGACGAGGTGGACTGGATAAAGTTTAGGACGGACGGGCATCCTTTGCCTGTTTATGGGCCGGACGGTGTAAAGAGAGGAGAAATATTGCCCGGTGAAGGTATTCCGGAAGAATGGCCTAAAGGGTTGTATATCATTCCATACGGAAAGATGATGAAAAAGTAGAAAAAGGAAAATCCACTTATTATTTGCTGAACAACTCAAAGGTGAACTTATACCCAAAGCCGATTTGCTTGAAGTTTTCCAAAGAAAGGAACAGTCCCATGTCGAACACGAAGGTCCCTATGCCGTAACCCAATTCGAAATAAGGTCCTAAATGGTCCATGGTGAGCATATTGAGGTATAGGCGTTCGTTCTGTATATGGTTGGTGTATTTGATAAGGTGGCGTAGCACAAGAAACGGGGCTTCGTAAGAGATATGTCCTCTGACGTAGTAGGGAGATGCGTTATACCATCGGCCATTTAAAGCCTGAAACACTCCTCCGATTTCGTCGTTCCATCCTTCGGGGAGGTTGCTTTTGCGGAAGTTGACGAAGTCTACGAAATAAGTTTCTTCCTGATTGGTGAACAGTCCCATTCCGATGCGGTAATACAGGTCGGAGAGTAGACCCGTACGGATGTGGTGCTGCATGTCGAACTCAATACGTTCATAAACGCCTGTACTTTTGAATATGTTCCTGAGACCGCGCTCGTAGTCCACGATGAAAGTCGGGAAACGGGACTTCAGGTTGATTTTCTGTCGGCCGTTCATGTAATAGTATTGGCCGGGAGTCCATTCCACCCGGATGCGCGGAGCGAAACTGTTATACTGCGGGCGTATGTTGGCCTTCAATCCTTCGGTTACGTTTTCCGGAAGTTCCACTTGCCGGAAACTTTCTTCAGGATGTTCGGCCGGTGTACGGCGGTGGAACATGAATCCCAGTCCTACGGACAGGCCGTTGGTGATTTCGAGGTGGTTGCTGATTTCGAAATTCAAGTCTTTGAAAAGGTCCAGGTTCAGTTTGTCGAAGTCGATGATGCTGTCTGATGGAATCTTTTTGAGTTCATCAATAATGCGGCTGTTCCCGATGCGGTTGCCGTTCCCGACGTTGACTCTTACCGTTCCCATGTGTTCCGGCCAATATTGGTATTCGGCCCCTGCATTCCAATAGAATTCGTTATGGGTGAAGTTATATCCCAAGCGTGTCCCGACGTGAAGGGACTGGCTGTTTCGGAATGTGGTGTTGAAATTCAAATCTTGCCGGTAGGCGATACCGGTCGTTTTGCTGTAACTGAACATCAGCGGATTGATGAAGGGAGAGTTTTGCAACGTGGCATTGTTGCTTAGTTTCCAGTCGCTATCGGTCAGAAAAAAGTCGCCCACCGAGCCCCAGATGTTTTTCTTGAAAGGCTTGGTCGTTTCCTTTTGTATATAATTCATGGAATCCGTCCGTGCCTTATACCTTTTATATATATACAGTTCGGAGTTGTCCAAAGGAGTAGGCCGCAGGGAGTCGAAACGGGCAAAGTCCTTTGTATAGGCCTGCCGGTCGCATTGCAGGGAAAAAGATGCGGTAAGGTTGTAGTTCGGTTTGGAAATGCTGTCTTCCGGTGTATTACGACGGTGATGTATTTCCTTATAAGTCAGGCTAGATTCGTAATATCCTTCCATGATATTGAAAGCAAAGGCAAACGATGCGTTGATGTCGTTTTTCACCGGCAGGTATTCCGTGTCGGTGCCGATGTCTCCCATGATGATGCGGCAATCGAAAAGCAACAAATCGGCTTGCCCTTTGAATGAAATCTCGCGCACGCTCCATGCCCCTTCCGTAATCGTCATTTTTCCGTCCAATAACTGGAAGCTTTTGTTGCGAGGGATAAATCGGATGTGGTATTCGATACGTTGTTGCCGGTCGCACGACACGGAGTCGATAGTATAGCGGTAGTATTTGTTGCTGTTGGGAGCCAAAGGGGAGAGCAGGCGTTGCCCCATCAGGTAAGGGGCATAGATGTTGACATTGAAATAATCCGTAATACCCGGTATTTCACGGGCTTCGCCCAACGTTCCGGTATAAGCCTTGATTTTCTGGTCGTATATGTTGGGAGCGGTGTAGTGTAGGTCGCTGTATGTCTCTACGATAAAGCGGTTGGCGTCTTTTGGGGTTCTGAACAATCCCGGAATGAAACGGAATCCCCGGTTTTTCTTGATGATATCCAGTTGGGCTTTGATGTATAGCTCTGCGCGGTATTCGTGGATGAAGTCCATATATTGTGAAGCGGCATGGTGCATCCGGCTGATGATAGAGTCGGCGGCTTCCAAGCGCGCTTGCATCACCAGTGGAAAGGACAACATGCATCCCCACAATATATATCGTATGAAACTCACGTTTATCGGTTTTAAATGAATCGCCCCGGCTCGGTATGGCCCGAGCAAGCTCGGCTCTGCTCTTGCTTAATCGCGATTTTCAGAGTGACGCAGGCAAAGATAATAATAAAAATGGATATAGTGTATCGTTGTTTTTTCTTAATTTTGTGCCCAAATTCACATACACGATATTTATGGGAGGTTTTTTCGGCGTCATCTCAAAGACGCAGTGCGTGGCCGATTTGTTTTACGGCACAGATTATAATTCTCATTTAGGTACACGGCGTGGCGGGTTGGCCACTTATAGTAAAGAGCATGGTTTTATCCGCTCGATACATAATTTGGAGAGTACTTATTTCCGGACGAAGTTTGAGGACGAGTTGGGGCAGTTTAAAGGGAATGCCGGTGTCGGTATCATCAGTGATACGGATGCACAGCCTTTGTTGATGAATTCGCATTTGGGGCGTTTTGCGATCGTGACGGTAGCGAAAATCAATAATGCGGAAGACCTGGCCGCAAAGCTTCTGGAGCAGGGCATGCATTTCTCAGAGTTCAGCTCAGGTAAGATAAACCCTACCGAACTGATAGCTTTGCTTATTAACCAAGGACAGACTTTTGTGGAAGGTATCGAACACATGTATAAGGAAATCAAAGGGTCTTGTTCCTTGTTGTTGCTGACGGAAGATGGCATTATAGCTGCAAGAGACAGTTGGGGACGTACACCAGTCGTAGTAGGTAAGAAAGAAGGAGCGTATGCCGTAACCGGGGAATCTACAGCATTTCCCAATCTGGATTACGAGACCGTGTATTACCTCGGTCCCGGTGAGATTGTCCGGTTGCAGGCCGAGGGGATGGAGTGTTTGCGCCGTCCGCATAAGCGCATGCAAGTCTGTTCCTTCCTTTGGGTGTATTACGGTTTCCCTACTTCCTGCTATGAGGGTAAGAACGTGGAAGAGTTCCGCTTTGCTTGCGGCAAGAAGATGGGGGAGAGGGACCAGGCCGAAGTGGATTGTGCCTGTGGCATACCGGATTCCGGTATCGGCATGGCTTTGGGGTATGCGGCAGGAAAGGGAGTGCCCTACCAACGTGCCATTTCCAAGTACACTCCTACATGGCCCCGGAGCTTCACTCCGAGCAATCAGGAGATGCGTTCCTTGGTGGCCAAGATGAAGCTGATAGCCAACCGCGACATGCTGAAAGATAAGCGTGTACTTTTCTGCGATGATTCCATCGTGAGGGGAACGCAACTGCGCGACAATACGAAAATCTTATTCGACTATGGGGCCAAAGAGGTGCACATGCGTATTGCTTGCCCTCCGTTGATTTACGGTTGCCCGTTTATCAATTTCACGTCATCGAAAAGCGATATGGAGTTGATTACGCGTCGGCTGATTAAGGAGTTCGAGGGAGATGAGAACAAAAACTTGGAGAAATACGCGCAGACAGGTTCGCCCGAATACCAGCGAATGGTGGACACGATAGCCGAACGCCTGAATCTTTCTTCCTTGAAGTTCAATACCTTGGAAGACCTTATAGAAGCCATCGGCTTGCCTAAATGTCAGGTGTGCACGCATTGTTTCGACGGAAGCAGCCGCTTTACCTTGGAAGAGGAGAACACGGATGAATAGTGTTTGCTCCTGGGGCCGACAGATGGACGTGGCACCGTAAACAGAAGGGCTGTATGAGTGCATTTTATATCATACTGACAACGGTTCTTTATTTCCTTCTGCTGTTTGCCGTCTCCCGTAAGGCCGGTGGGACGGGGGACAACGATACGTTTTTCCGGGGAGGCAGACGGTCGCCATGGTGGGCGGTGGCGTTCGGCATGATAGGGGCTTCCTTGTCTGGAGTGAGTTTCGTGTCGGTGCCGGGGATGGTAAGGGACGCGGATATGACCTACATGCAGATGTGTGTAGGTTTCTTTTTTGGGTATCTCGTAGTGGCTTTTGTATTGTTGCCTTTGTATTATAAGCTGAACCTGACCTCCATTTATGCTTATTTGGATGTCCGGTTCGGCAAGGCGGCCTATCGGACCGGAGCTTCTTTTTTCTTGTTATCTAAAATGTTGGGGGCAGCCGCGCGGTTGTATTTAGTGTGCCTGATTTTGCAGAATTACGTGTTCGGAAGCTTGGGGGTTCCGTTCGAGGTCACGGCGTCCGGAACGGTTTTCCTGATTTGGCTATACACCTTCAGGGGAGGCATAAAATCGTTGGTGTGGACCGACGCTTTGCAAACTTTATGTCTGGTAACGGCACTGGTGTTGATTTTGTACCAACTGTGCCGTTTGAACGATTTTACGGTGGTTGAGGCAGTGCGGCATGTGGTGGAAAGTCCTTACGGTCGTTGGATAGAATGGGACGATTGGACTTCACGGCAACATTTCGTGAAGCAGTTCCTGAGCGGCATTTTTATTGTGATTGTCATGACGGGGTTGGATCAGGATATGATGCAGAAGAATCTCACGTGCAAGAACCTGCATGATGCGCAGAAAGACATGTGCTCGTACGGCTTTTCGTTCATACCCTTGAATATGCTGTTTCTGGGAGTGGGCGTCCTGCTGTTGGCTTTGGCATCGCGCGAGGGTATAGACTTGCCCGTGAAGGGAGATGACATTTTGCCCTTGTTTTGTGCGGAAGGCCATTTAGGGAATGGAGTGTTGGTACTGTTTACTATCGGTATTATCGCTGCGGCGTTCAGCAGTGCGGATTCCGCACTGACGGCCTTGACCACCAGTTTTTGTGTGGACATTCTGGACGTGGAGCGGAGGTTTACCCGTCCGGAAGCAGTAAGAAAGAAGGTACACGGAGTAATAGCTTTGCTCTTTGTCGGTTTTATCTTGTGTTTTGAGGCCGTAAACGATTCCAGTGTCATCGATGCCATTTATGTGGTGGCTTCTTACACTTACGGGCCGTTGTTGGGCTTGTTTGCTTTCGGCATGTTTACCCGGCGCAAACTCTGGCTTGCGGCTGTCCCGTGGATTTGTGTCGCGGCACCCATGGGGTGCTACTTGTTAGACGCCTGGACCGTTTCGACCTATGGTTATCGTTTCGGATACGAATTGCTGATGTTGAACGGATTGTTCACGTTCGTGGGGTTGTATGCGTTTTCCAAGGCTTATTCTCCGGATATGGATAAACGGTAGTAAAAATCCCCTTTCCGTGTACAAACGGAAAGGGAAAAAGGCTGTTTCATGAGAGCTCAAGATTCTGTTGAAAGTCTGAGATAGGAAGAAGTGAAGGTATTTGGGGGATATGTTTTTAGAAGTATCCGTATAGATGCTAATTGAAAATAGCACCATATTTTATTTTAACCGAGCTTCACCCTTGGCTTTTACAAAAGTACTTTATTGTTTTAAATAGTTTTTATATTTTCGTTGTTTTTTGTGTTTCTTTGAGTCTATATGATTGTCTGCTCATATTGACAAGAAACGCCTTATGCGTCAACTTGTCCACCATGGCCGCGACCAGTACCTTGTTCTTGATGATTTCATTCCACCTGTTAAAAAACAGGTTTGTGGTAATGATTGTGGCTTTCTTTCCTGGCCTGGGTGACAGGTGATTGAAGTGCATTTTTCCTCACTTTTTGTCCGCAACAGACATGCCCGAACTCGTCACTGATAATCAGGTTGTATTTCCGATGCAGCATACCGAACAATCTGAATGTGAAAGAGTTGCGTTTTAAACGGTAGAAAAGTCTTTTCTCGCTTGTTTTTCAGGCCAAAAACCGTCCGTTTTGCCGCATTTTTCACTTGAATCAGAACCAACGGGAATACTCCCTTTTCCCGTCCGAAGTCCACCTGTTTCCTATCCGTTGCGAAGGTACGAAAATAAGTGGGATTTTCACCAACTGATGTCAACTAAAAGCAAGATGCATTCACGAAGATTTTGCAGCCAAAAGAAAAAGCAGGCTGTATCATTGGTAGGCTTCGGCAAATCGGATGCTCTGTTTGGCGGAGCCATTTCTTTTCTTCCCTTAGTTTTGACTTTACTTTAATTGGCGTATATATGAGTACGGGGATAAAGTAAAGGTGCTGATTTCATGGAAAAGTGTATATTTAAAGCCTCAATTTTGATGGAAAAGTGTATAAATGGAGTTTCATTCGATGGAAAAAGTGTGACGAATTCGATTTATTCGCTTGAAAAAGTGTAGAACCGCTTAAATACCATATCTTCTATTCTTGCGATTTTTAACCTATAATACATCATTAAATAGATAAAAAGTAGTACATTTGCATATTATATGATATGTTGAATATGGCAAAAAATACAATGGGCACCAAGTTGCCAAGAAAACTAGAGCAGAAGATGCAGATAGTGGGTGAGCAGATCAAACTGGCTAGACTGCGCAGGAATCTCAGCATGGCTCAGGTTGCCGAACGCGCAACCTGCTCTCCACTTACGGTTGGCCGGATTGAAAAGGGTACACCGACAGTAGCTATCGGCATTTATCTCAGAGTTCTCTATGCGCTTCAACTGGATGATGATATTCTTCTGCTTGCCAAAGAAGACGCGATGGGAAAGGCTTTACAGGATTTGAATTTGAAAAAGCGAGAGAGAGCATCTAAAAAAGAGTAAGCCATGAAACGACTATATGTCTTTGCTGACTTTGATTGGCTTAAAGAACCAAGGTTGATTGGAGAACTGAGCTATGAGTCACTTCGTGGCTCGGACAATTATGGATTCTGCTATAGTGATGACTGGCTAAGGGAATATGGCAACTTGTTTCTGAGTGATGACTTGAACAACTATCCAGGGCAGCAATATACAGCTCCTGGCAAGGATATTTTCGGATGTTTTTCTGATGCCCTTCCAGACAGATGGGGACGCACATTGATAAATCGCAGGGAACAGATTCTGGCGAAAGAGGAGAAGCGTCCTGTCCGCCGTCTTTCATCCTTTGACTATCTTGTCGGAATCGAAGACTACTCCCGCATGGGTGGCCTACGCTTTAAGGAATCCTTGGAAGGAGAATATATTAATGTAAGTGAAGGCCTGCGGATTCCGCCACTAACCGATATCCAAGAACTAATTGCTGCCAGTTCTGAGATCGAAAAAAGTGAAGAGGAGAACCACCTACCTGAAAGACGTTGGATCGAGCAGCTTGTACAACCAGGTTCCTCCCTTGGCGGGGCGCGTCCAAAGGCAAACGTAATTGACGAGAACAAGATCCTGCATATAGCAAAGTTTCCGTCCCGCAAAGATGATTATGATACTGGGCTTTGGGAACATTTCTCACACCTATTGGCAAAGAAGGCCGGCATACACGCGGCAGAGACAAGAGTAATCTTCACAAACGACAAATACCATACATTGCTTTCCCGACGATTTGACAGGAAGGAAGACGGTAAGCGCATACACTTTGCTTCAGCTATGACTCTTTTGGGCTTAAATGATGGTGATAATGCCAATAGCGGCCATGGCTATCTCGATATTGTCGATTTCATACTTCAGAATTGTACCAACGTGGAGGATAATCTGCAAGAACTGTATCGCAGAGTTGCATTCAATATCTGCATTGGTAATACGGATGACCATTTTCGTAATCATGGTTTCCTTCTGACATCCAAGGGATGGATTTTGGCTCCGGCTTACGATATGAATCCAACGCTGAATGAGTATCAGAGTCTGTTAATCAACAGCTATACCAATAAATCGGATTTGAATGAATTGCTGAATTCTTGTGAAGAATATATGCTTCAAAAACAGACTGGTCATGAAATTATCAGTGAAGTCTTAGACACAGTTAAAGGATGGCGAAGATTGGCAACACAATTAGGTATTGCGAAAAGCGAGCAGGAACGGTTTTCTTCTGTCTTTAATAGGCAAAACTTGTCGATATAAATCGCTTCCCGTTACGAAGAGGACGCTGCCAAGAAACTGTATATCCGCCGTATCTATGATATGATTTCTTCTCAGATGGAGAACAAGAAGAAGCGGATTGTGGCAAAAGATATATTGGACAGGAAAGGCGACAGATTCAGCAATTATGTGGAGGAGTTTGAGTACCTGATCAATTCAGGCATTACGATACCATCCCATGCAATCAGCAATCCGAAATATCCATTGGCAGAATCCCAGCAGAAAAATTTGTTGAAGCTGTACATGAACGATGTAGGTATGCTTACTTCCCAGTTGTATCATTACAATATCTAGCCAATACTGAACGACATTGCCAGCATTAACCTTGGCTCTGTCTATGAAAGCGCTTTAGCCCAAGAACTGAAAGCACATTACGAAAAACGGTTCTACTATGACAATAAGCAGAAAGGAGAGGTTGACTTCCTTGTTGATGACAGTGGCACCATAAGTGTGCTGCCTATTGAAGTTAAATCAGGAAAGGATTATACGGTTCATAGTGCATTGGATAACCTGATGTCAATTCAGGACTACCATATTGTTTCATCTATTGTTCTCTCAAACGAAAGAGAAATAAAGACAAAAGGAAATATTCTTTATCTTCCGATTTACTATGTTATGTTCCTGGAGAACAAGGAGCCGGAAGAAGAGAACCTGTACTTTTAGATTTAATACGAATTGAGGTTTACAAGATAATTCCTTTTCTTATCTTTAGATTTTGCTTTAATTAGCGTATAAAGGAAAGTGTAATTTCTTTGTTTATCCACGAGTATTCACTAAAAATCATGGTCGCATAGATAGCAATATTTTAAGCGGAAAAATATATTAAATATACTTTGATATCAAAATAATTGCTACCTTTGTGCCATGAACAATCCATTGCAACAATTAGGCAACATCCCTGTTACAGCTTCTGTTTTGGAGTCCCTGTTTCCTCATATCAGGGGCGGAAGCCAGAAACTCAGGTTGCTTGAGCGTGACAAGCAGATAATACGTATCAAGAAGGGGCTTTATGTGTGCAGTCCGGAAATAACGGGGAAAACCCTTTCGACAGAATTGATAGCCAATCATCTGTATGCCCCTTCGTATGTTTCCATGTCATCGGCTCTGCGCTATTATGGGCTGATACCGGAAGAGGTTTACACCAAACAGTCTATGACTTTGAAGTATGCCAAGAACTTTGACACGCCATTTGGACGGTTTGAATATACGCATATTTCGAAGGCCGCATTCTCTGTTGGGCTGACAAGCATCAAGAAAGATGGCTACGCGTTTGTGATGGCTACACCTGAAAAGGCTCTGTGTGATCTGATTGCCAATTCTTCAAAAGTGAATTTGCGTTATCTGAAAGATGCCGAAATTTATCTGGAAGAGGATATCCGGATGGAACGAGAGGATTTTTTGCAGATGGATGCCCGATTGTTTGAGGAATATATCAAGGTCGGCAAAAAGGCCGATTCAATCCGTACTTTACTTAAATTGCTGAAGAAATGAAGAATGAGATTTATGACAATATGCTCTCTGCATATAGTGTGACAACAGAACAAGAAAGGCGTAATGCCATATTTGAAGTAAACCAACAGGTGATACTTGCGGGGCTCTATAATGGCGGCTTCTTCGATGTGGCAGCTTTCTATGGCGGTACCTGCCTCAGAATTTTTCATGGTCTCCAACGCTTCAGCGAGGATATGGATTTTTCCCTCCTGACTCCCGATGACAAGTTCGATTTCACGAAATACTTTCAGCCGATAATAGATGAATTTGCCATTGTCGGTCGTGAGGTGGAGATTAAAAAGAAGGACAAAAAGGGCTTTGGAAAGGTCGAATCTGCGTTCCTGAAAGACAATACTGATGTATATGACGTGTCTTTCCAGACCGATAAATCCATAAAAATCAAAATCGAGGTTGATACCCAGCCACCGTTGAATTTCAGGACTGAGCAAAAGTTGCTTCTACAGCCTCACTCCTTCATGACACGCTGTTTCACTTTGCCGGATTTGTTTGCTGGGAAGATGCACGCATTGGTGTACAGGGGTTGGAAAAACAGGGTGAAAGGTCGTGACTGGTATGATTTTGAATGGTATGTACGCCACAATGTGCCTCTTGATTTTGCCCATCTTGCAGAACGTGTCCGCCAGTTCAACAATGAAGAAATCAGACAGAAGGTGTTCATGGTTAAACTGAAAGATAGATTGGCGTCAGCGAACATCAATCAGGTAAAGAGCGATGTCCTTCCATTTGTCAGGAACCCCAAGGAACTCGACATCTGGTCAAACGATTATTTTGTCCAGTTGGTGGATATGGTGAAGTTTGAATAGTTACTATTAATATTACTGATTATGGCAAAACAGATTTTGATTGGCATTAAGGAGCAGGAATTGAGTGAGATTGCGCACTATCTTATGATATATTTTCCGTATAACGAGGAAATGTGCAGCTATACAGATGCATGGATGGGTGAATTGTATGAGAACAAATATCCGTTGGTTGCTAAAGGTATGTGGTCGGGAATAATCAATTTGAAAACACATAAACTGCTGAATTGGAAGCCTGAATATGGGGATCTGTACCTGCAGGCCAAGATATGTGACAGCGGCACGTATTTTCTGCTTGATAAAGACAAGAAAGTGATATACAAGTTTGCCGATTACGTACCCAACGGCCTGATTCCGGATTCGGATGACTGTGGAGACTATATCCGTTTAAGGATCAATAGTAACGGTACGATAGAAAATTGGCCTGAGAATCCAGACTATTCCGATTTTATCGAAGGCTCCGAGTCTGTAGAGAGGATTGATATGGACATTGAAGAAGAACCGATACTGGATACCAAAGTTGAGTTCACTTACAGCCAACTTATGGCAAAACTGCTTCAGCTACCTAAATTCTTGCAGTTGGAAATAGGAAAGGCGTTAGTGGCAAATGCCTCGGAATGATTTGAGAAAGACGAATGAGTAATTAGTAAAAATAGACATGAATGAGAATTTTTCAAAATATGCAATCGTAATTGAAACAATATAAAGTATAACATCATGATACAAAGCGTTAATAAATATCATATCTACGAGATTTTTTCATCCGATGGTAATTTCTACTATACCATCCCAAAGTATCAACGTGAATATACATGGAGTTATCGTGAATGGGAAGCTCTTTACGATGACATCAGTGAAAACAACGATGAGTATTTCATAGGGTCTATCATATGCATTCCTTTGGGAGATACCATTAATCCTTATTTGGAGGTGATAGATGGTCAGCAGCGACTGACTACCGTAAGCCTATTTCTAACTGCCATCTACACTCGCTTGAAGGAACATGCAGACTATTTGAGCGAGGATGACGGTGACGTGCTGCCGTCATTAAGGAAGTCGCTGAAAAGCAAAAACTCTCCGAACGAAATGAAGCTGGTGCCACAGGTACAAAATTTCAATAAGGATGACTATGATTACCTGTTGAATGAGGTGGGCTTGCGAAAAGCTACTGCACCAAAGCATGCTTATTACTCCATGAGAAAAATTGCTCGTTGCTACACCTATTTCTTAAAGCGTCTCGATAAAGAGATAGAGGGTATGGATGGTGATGGTGCAGTAAATTTCTTGTTGGGCAAATATAATAAAGTGAAGCAGGCCATGCTGGTTAAAATAGAGGTTTCTACTCATTCTGACGCTTATGTTTTGTTCGAATCTCTGAACAACCGAGGAACACCATTGACTGCGATCGATCTGATGAAGAATCTTATTATGGCACGGGCAGAAAGTAACAATCTGACTATTGATGATTGCTTCAACCGTTGGCAGATGTTACTCGGTAATCTATCCGATGACTATGGGATACAGGAACGTTTTTTTCGTCATTATTATAATGCCTTCAAGCACCGTTTGAATGAGCCATTCCAAAGTGACAACGATCGCAAAAAAGACCCATTGGGTGTCGTGGCCACTCGCTCTAATTTGCTAAATATATTCGAGAACCTCATCAATAAAGATTTGCCATCGTTTCTTGATGATATTTTGCATTGTGGGCAAATTTATTCTTGGCTTATTCTACAAGATTCCACAGAAACGATCTACCGTAAAGCACTGGAAGATCTCGACCATATCCAAGGCGCACCTTCTTACCTCCTTCTCATGTATTTGATGAGGAATAAGAAAGAACTTGCTATTACAGGGAATCACATCAACCAGATCATTAGATTACTTACAAAGTATTTCGTTCGTCGAAATATTACAGACTATCCGAATACACGTGATTTGACGCGGATTTTCATGGATATTATCAGTAAAATAGAAGAGTCTAACTCAGTTGGGAACGATGTAATGACGCTGGTTGTAGACATGCTGAGTACACCTGCCAATTGTGCTTCAGATGAACAATTTCGCCGCAGTTTGGAGGGTGATGTATATAAAGATAATGTAGGTGCAACGCGCTACATACTCTGTAAACTTGCAGAGTCTGCCATGACACAGGAAACATGGACTGATTTATGGAGGCGCACTGATAAAAAAGTGTTCGTGTGGACTATCGAACACATCTTCCCCGAAGGAGAAAATATCCCGCAATGTTGGGTGGATATGATTGCTAATGGTGATAAGAATTTGGCTCAAAAGTATCTGGAGGAATACACCCATAAAATTGGAAATCTTACTATTACGGGCTATAATAGTACACTTGGCAACAAGCCGTTTGAAGAAAAGCGCGATCGGAAGAGCAAGGATGGTAAACGTTTTATAGGTTATAAGAATGGGCTTGAAATAAATCGTGAGATAGCAACTAAAGATATATGGACAATCGAGGACATCAAAGCTCGTACTACTAACTTGGTGAATAAGTTGATAGAAATCTATGAATTTCCAGGAAAATAGCCGACTTATAGTTGTAAGATATCATTGAATGTACGATAGTGTAAAATAAAGTTTGGCGCAGTTTTCAATTATTAGTATCTGCACCTATACTAATATAATATCAAACTGAATAACATTTATACTGTCAGAATCCATTATTTCCTGCACAGACATATCATTAAATAAATAAAAAGTGGTATTTTGGCATATTATATGATAGGTTATGGTAAAGAATACAATGGGTACCAAGTTGCCAAGAAAATTAGAACAGAAGATGCAGGTGGTGGGAAAGCAGATAAAGCTGGCTCGCTTACGCAGGAATCTGAGTGTGGCTCAGGTGGCGGAACGGGCTACCTGTTCTCCACTAACCGTGTCACGAATTGAAAAAGGTGCTCCTACTGTAGCCATCGGCATTTATCTTCGGGTGCTTTACGCCCTGCAGCTTGATGACGATATTCTGTGGTTGGCAAAAGAAGATAAGTTGGGAAGGGCTTTACAGGATTTGAGCTTGAAGACAAGGGAAAGGGCGTCTAAAAAAGAATAAGCAATGAAGAAACTTTATGTATATGCCGATTTTGATTGGCTTAAGGAAATAGAACTCATTGGATAGTTGGGTATGAATCGCTCCGTGGGGCGGACAGTTATAGCTTCTCTTTCAATGATAAATGGTTGGCAAGGCATGGAGATTTAAGATTTGAATAACTATCCGGGGATGCAATACACACAGCCAGGGAAAGATATTTTCGGGTGTTTCTCCGATGCGTTGCCCGACCGTTGGGGGCGTACTCTCATTTTACGTCGGGAACAGATAACTGCATCAGAAGAAGGTAGGCCGGTACGTCGGTTGTCGTCTTTTGATTTTCTGATGGGCATAGATGATTTTTCTCGAATGGGTGGTTTTCGTTTCAAAGAAGCGGAGGATGGAGATTTTATCAATGTGAATGAAAATTTGAAGATTCCTCCTTTGACAGATGTGCGTGAACTTGTAGCTGCTAGTATGGAGATTGAGAAAAGTGAGGACGAATTTATATCAATCAACTAAGTGCAATATATTCTAATAATTGGTGAATTTCGCAAATATATTTTGATTTTTATTCAAAATTAGGCTCGTATCTCAATAAGTTTGATTACTTTTGCCTAATACTTATATTAGGATAAATTCAAAATGGAAGAAAGAAAGGATATTAATCGATTGAAAGTCGTACTTGCCGAAAAGAAGAGAACCAATAAATGGTTAGCTGAAACTTTGGGCAAAGATCAAGCCACAGTTTCCAAGTGGTGCACAAACACGTCGCAGCCTTCGCTTGAAATGTTGATGAGAATAGCAGAAGTGTTAGAAGTTGACATGAAGGACTTGCTTTGGCCATTAAAGCAACAATAATCCCTAAAAATTAACTGAAACAGGACATTCAGGTAGAAAAGAAAGGCGGATAAATATGGAACATCCCAAACTAATAAATAACATCACTGAGCGTGTAGCCGATGATTTGAAGGAGCGGTTGTCACGAGATAGCCGTGTGTCGGTAGCTGCGGCCTCATTCTCAATCTATGCGTTCGAGTCGTTGAAAGAAGAGCTGGAAGATGTGGAAGAACTACGTTTCATATTCACCTCGCCCACATTCATCAAGGAAAAGGCCAAGAAAGAAAAGCGTGAATATTACATCCCAAAACTTAACCGTGAGCGTAGTCTCTATGGAACAGATTTTGAGATTCGTCTTCGTAGCCAGCTTTCACAAAAAGCTATAGCCAAGGAATGTGCCGACTGGATTCGCCGGAAAGTAAAGTTCCGCTCCAACTCCTCGCAAGAGCAGATGGGCGGTTTCCTTCACCTGCAAAATGCTTCTGAATATGTTTATCTGCCATTTAACGAGTTTACCACAACACAATTAGGATGTGAACGAGGCAACGATGTGTATAGCATGGTAAATGTGCTTCCTTCGCCCACAGCCGAGGCTTACCTTAGAATCTTTAATGAGCAATGGGAGAACGAGGCAAAGTTTTGTGATGTGACCGACCGAGTGCTCGAATACATTGAGACAGTTTATCAGGAGAATGCACCGGAGTATATCTATTTCATTGCCCTATATAATATCTTTAATGAGTTTTTGGAGGATATTTCCGAGGATGTGTTACCCAACGAGCGTACAGGCTTCAAACAAAGTGTAATTTGGAATAAACTGTATAACTTTCAGCGTGACGCAGCTTTGGCCATTATCAATAAGTTGGAGAAGTATAACGGTTGCATCCTTGCCGATAGCGTTGGTCTTGGCAAAACGTTCACAGCGTTGGCTGTTATCAAATATTATGAGAATCGTAACAAGTCGGTGTTGGTGCTTTGCCCCAAAAAGTTAAATGATAACTGGCAGACTTTCCGTGCCAACTACAAGAACAACCCTATAGCTGCCGACCGTTTGCGTTATGACATCCTTTTTCACTCAGACCTCTCGCGTGATCGTGGGTTAAGCAATGGGCTTGATTTGGAGCATATTAACTGGAGTAATTACGACCTTATAGTAATAGATGAAAGCCATAATTTCCGCAATGGTGGCAATGTGGATGAAGATGAAGAAGAGAGCTTTGACACCAATCATAAAGAGAACCGTTACGAGCGGTTGATGAACCGCGTGATTCGCCAAGGAGTCAAGACCAAAGTGTTGATGTTGAGTGCTACACCGGTGAACAATCGTTTCAATGACCTTAAAAACCAACTTCAATTGGCTTACGAAGGGCGTGTAGACAATATCAATGCCGAACTGGATATTGACCGTGGCATCGATGAGATATTCCGCAATGCTCAAACCGTCTATAACAAGTGGGTTAAACTCGATGCGGAAGAACGCACCACCGAACGACTGCTCCGTGACCTTAGCTATGACTTCTTCCAAATGCTTGATGCCGTCACAATAGCACGTAGCCGCAGCCATATCGTAAAGTATTATGACACGCGGGACATCGGAGATTTTCCCAAGCGGTTACCACCTATTTCACGTCGTCCGAAACTGACAGACCTCAGTAGTGCCATTAACTTTAAAGATATTGCACAGCAGCTTGAACTCCTAAACCTCGCCATATACACACCGTCATTGTATCTATTGGCGAGTGCCAAAGACAACTACGCCATTGATTTTGAAGGCAATGGTAGTATTACCATTGACGGGCGTGAGAAAGGTTTGCGCAAACTTATGGCTACCAATCTTTTGAAGCGTTTGGAGAGTAGTGTGAATTCATTCCGTTTGACATTGGGACGCATCAAAGAATATATCACCACTACGATAGAAATGATAGATGTCTATGAATTGAAGCGAGGCAACGCTACGATTGATGTGAGTGAGTTTCCTGATGAAGATTGGGATAGTACAGACAGTGAAGCTGACCCGTTTGCCACAAAAAAATCAAAGATTAGCTTGGCGGACATGGACTATGTAAGCTGGCGATATGATTTGCAAGCGGACCTTGAAAGGCTGGAATTGCTTCTTATCATGCTGCAAGACATTACTCCGCAGCACGACAGCAAGTTACAAATGCTCATATCCGACTTAAAGGAAAAGTTTGAGCATCCCATTAACGAAGGTAATAAGAAAGTGTTGATATTTACCGCTTTTGCCGACACCGCCGATTATCTCTACACAAACCTTGCAGAAGGCATCAAGCGAGAATGTGGCCTAAATGTAGCTCTTATCACAGGCACGACAGAGGGACGATGCACTATTCCAAAGATGCCATTGAGCTTCAATAATGTGTTGACTTATTTTTCTCCTTTGTCGAAAGACCGTGCAGCAATATTTCCTGATGCCAAAGAAGAAATAGATGTGCTAATTGCCACCGACTGTATTAGTGAAGGACAAAACTTGCAGGATTGTGATTATCTGGTCAATTATGACATCCATTGGAATCCGGTGCGTATCATTCAGCGTTTCGGCCGTATCGACCGTATTGGCTCACGGAATAAAAAAATACAGCTGGTCAATTATTGGCCGGATATGGAGCTTGACGACTACATCAAACTGAAAGGACGGGTGGAAAGTCGTATGAAAGTGACCGTCCTCACAGCTACGGGGAATGGCAATCCATTGACTAATGGTGAAGAAGCCGACCTTGAATATCGTTGCAAGCAATTAAAAAGGTTGCAAGAAGAAGTCGTGGACATAGAAGAGATGGATACTGGTATCAATATCATGGACTTGGGCTTAAATGAATTCCGTCTTGACCTACTTTCATATATCAAAGAACATCCAGATATAGAACATGCGCCATTTGGAATGAGTGCCGTAGTGGTAAGCTCGCCGATGGCAAAGCCAGGCGTGATATTTATCTTAAAAAACCGCAACAATTCTATCAATATTGACCGCAAGAATCTGCTTCATCCGTTCTATATGGTATATGTGGAGGAAGATGGAAATGTTGTAATAGACCATCTGCATCCCAAACAGTTACTTGACACAATGCGTCATCTTTGCAAAGGTAAAATCGATTACAATCATACGCTTTGTGCAGCACTTAATCGCGAAACTTCGGATGGCCGACAGATGACAAAGTATAGCCGCCTGCTCCAAGATGCTATTGCAGGCATTGTTGAGATAAAACAAGAGAGTGATGTACTCAGTCTCTTTTCCGAAGGTGAAACCACTGCCCTCAAAGGTGATGTGACAGGGCTTGATGATTTTGAGTTGATTACATTTTTAATTATCAAGGAGGAAAGACTATGATTGAAAGTTTGTTTCCAACTTCAACACTTGTAGGCCGCACTGTCCCTAAGAAAACATTCATTGAGCAGTTGGGAGCCAATTCATGGCTAAAAGGAATTTTTACCAATTATATAGAACGCATTACTTGGGTAGCCAAACTTGCACCGTCTACTATTCACGTGGCCGATGGTCAGATGGTGCATGAGATAACAGTTTTCGAGGTAGCCATGAAAGTAAAGGACTGTCCTACTGACCTGCTCGCCTTCATCGACATATGGATGCCCCGGCACTTGCTATTTGCTTTGGAATATGCCGGACAAATCAGCTTGCTCATTCACTATAAAGAGCTATCCGGTGCGGCCGCAGGGCAGAAATACCGCATTGTCCGTGCTTACCAAACGGCTTGGCAAGATGCGGACAGTGTGTCGCTTTCCTTGCAAGGTCTGTCTATGGATGCTGTTTATGAAAACTTTGTGCGTCAAATAGCTGGTGGCCAAATTACATCTTCTGCAACCAACTTGCGGCAAGCCATTGAGGAAACTGCCAAGATGGAGGCTATACAGAGCGAAATAGCCATACTCGAAAAACGCATGGCCGCAGAGAGGCAACCGCAGAAGAAATTCGCGTTACATCAAGAAATACTTAAACTGAGAGAACAATTATGAGTATATCGACGCTTAATAATGAAATAAAAAGGTTGACAAACGATATTGTTACCTTGCAAAACAGATTGGCTCGTGAAAAGAAAAACGAGTCAGACAAACGTGTGAAAATAGCTAACATCAAAAAAACGATTACCAAGAATACTTCAGCAAGTACACTTTCTTCAAAGATGAAGCAGTGTGAGCAGCTGGAAAAAGAGATTACAGAATCTGTCAAGAAGCAAGCAAAATTGCAGAAAGACATCGCAGATAAACAGAAGCGTTTGAATGACAAATCAGCTTCTCTGCTTAAGGAGCAACAAAAGGAGCAGAAAAATCAGCAAGCAAAGCAACAGAAAATCATCAAATCTTATGAGACTAAAATCAGCAGTCTACAAAATACAGTAGATGATTTGCTCGCTCCTGTTGCTATGAGCATAAAGGAATCAGACCAAGATGATGATATAAAATATGATGTTTTCATTTCCTATGCGAGCGAGGACGCTGATTTTGTTGATTCCTTAGTAGAAGAACTGCATAAACTCGACGTTAAAGTATGGCAAGACAAGCTTTCCATTGGCTGGGGAAATAGCATTAGAAAGAGCATAGACAGTGGTTTGCTAAAATCCAGATTTGCTATAGCTGTTATCTCGAAAATCTACTTGGAGAAGTATTGGACTAACTACGAAGTTGACGGCATACTCAATCTTGAAACGACAACTCGAAAAGTATTTTTACCGATTTGGCATAATGTGACTGTGGATGATGTCAAGGCGTTCAGTCCATCTTTAGCTGGAAGAAAAGCACTTGAAACAAAGTCGATTACTGCATACGGCATCGCAGAAATACTGAAAAAAACATTGGACGAAAATAAATAAGACAACAATGGATAAACTAAGAATGACTACTGCCGACGGAGTGCAGGACAATGTGGAAAAGATTGCCTTGCTGTTCCCCGACTGTGTAACTGAAACACGCGACAATAACACGGGCAGATTGGTGCATAAAGTGGATTTCGACAAGTTACGGCAGGAACTTTCCAGTAGCATAGTGTCAGACCGCGAGGAACGCTACCAGTTCACTTGGCCCGACAAGAGCAAGGCTATTCTCTTAGCCAATGCTCCCGTCAATGCCGCACTTCGCCCCTGCCGCGAAGAAAGTGTGGACTTCGACAATACGAAGAACCTCTATATCGAGGGGGATAACCTCGATGTACTTAAATGTCTTAAAGAGAATTATCTGCATCAAGTGAAGATGATTTACATCGACCCGCCTTATAACACGGGCAGTGACTTCGTGTATGAGGATGATTTTGTAGATTCGGTGGATGGATATCAGGCTCGATCTGGACAGTATGATGAGCAGGGGAACCGCCTAGTAACTAATGCAGAGAGTAACGGACGTTTCCACACAGATTGGCTCAATATGATTTATCCGCGCCTGAAGGTAGCGTATGATTTACTCCGTATGGATGGGGTGATATTCATTTCCATCGATGACCATGAGGTGGATAATCTGAAAAAAGTATGCAATGAAATTTTTGGAGAAAAGAATTTTGTGGCACAACTTGTTTGGGAAAGAGCTTATTCGCCCAAAAATGATGCGCGATTTATTTCAAACAGTCATGACTATATATTGATGTATGCAAGAAACATCAATGATTTTACGATAGGCAGATTGGAAAGAACTGATGAAGCAAATGCTAGATATTCTAATCCTGATAATGATCCAAGAGGTGATTGGAAGCCAAGCGATATGTCCGTAAAAACATATAATGCAGATTGTGATTATCCCATCACGACCCCTTCGGGGCGTGTCGTAGAGCCTCCAGCAGGACGCTGCTGGAGTCTCTCGCCGAAAGCTTTCGGCGAGAGACTTCGCGATAATAGAATTTGGTTTGGAGCAGATGGGAATAGTGTACCATGTATTAAGCGATTTCTTTCTGAATTGAAATATGACGGAATGGCTCCAACTTCAATATTGTTTTATAAAGAAGTAGGTCATAGTCAGGAGGGAGCTAAAGAGGTAGTCGCGCTTTTTGGTGATAAAGGAGTTTTTGATGGCCCCAAACCAGTCAGATTATTACAACGTCTAATTACTTTGGCTAATCTAAATGATGATTCAATTGTTCTTGACTTCTTTTCCGGTTCAGCTACTACTGCCCATGCATTGATGAAAACTAATGCAGAAAAAGATACGCATTGCAAATTTATTTTAGTGCAATTGCCCGAAGAAGTCAGTGATACAAAGAAAGACCAAGGTTATAAGACCATTTGTGAGATAGGCAAAGAGCGCATTCGTCGTGCAGGGAAGAAGATAAAGGAAGAATCCCCATTGACCACACAGAACCTTGACACAGGTTTCCGTGTGTTGAAACTCGACAGCACCAATATGGAGGACATTTATTATGCACCTGGTGACATTAGTCAAGCTGACCTCTTCTCGCTTGTGGACAACGTGAAGTCCGACCGCACGGTGGAAGACCTGCTCTTCCAAGTGATGCTGGAACTTGGGGCTACGCTCGACAGCAAGATAGAGTATCAGGCGATAGATGGCAAGACCGTATGGAATGTGGCAGATGGTTACATCGTGGCTTGCTTCGACAAGAATGTGACCGATGACGTGGTGAAAGCCATCGCTAAGATGCAGCCGCAGTATGCCGTATTGCGCGATACGTCGATGGCCAATGACAGCACGGCTACCAACTTTGAACAGATATTCAAGACCTATTCACCAAACACTACGACTAAAATACTGTAAGCACATGAAACTGCAATTCAAAATACAGCAATATCAGACTGATGCGGTGGAAAGCATAGTCAAGGTGTTTGTAGGGCAGCCTAACAACGGCCTGCCTACCTACAAGGTAGACCAAGGCAAAGTGTATGTGGTGACTGGTGGCAAAAAGATTGAGGTGAAAGACCTTGGACTCAATCAAGATGACACCGGGTATAAAAACAACGACATCGTGCTTGATGATGAGCGTCTGCTCGAAAATATCCACTTCGTGCAGACGCAAAACAATATACATCTGTCCAAAGAACTGATTCATAAGTTGGGCCGTTGTCAATTAGACGTGGAAATGGAAACTGGTACAGGCAAAACATATGTTTACATAAAAACCATGTTTGAATTGAATCAGCTTTATGGCTGGACAAAGTTCATTGTGGTGGTGCCATCCATTGCTATACGTGAGGGAGTAATGAAAAGTTTTGATATTACATCCGATCACTTCATGGAACTCTATGGTAAGCGGGCACGGTATTTTATTTACAACAGTGACAATCTGTCGCAGATAGACAGCTATTCGCAAAGTGCCGACATCAACGTAATGATTATCAACACGCAAGCCTTCAATACCTCGCTGAAAGAAGGAGCGAAGAACAAGGCTGCACGCATCATATACGACAAGCGCGATGAGTTTGGATCACGCCGACCCATTGATGTGATAGCAGCCAACCATCCGATTATTATACTTGACGAACCGCAGAAGATGGGTGGCGCTGCTACGCAGACGGCCCTTAAACGTTTCAACCCACTCTTTACACTCAACTATTCGGCCACGCACAAGGAGAGCCACAACCCGGTTTACGTATTGGATGCACTGGATGCCTACAACCAGAAGCTCGTAAAACAAATAGAAGTCGTAGGCTTTGAACTGAAAAATCTTAAAGGTACAGACGGCTATCTGTTCCTTCAAGAAATAGTGCTTTCCAAGAACAAAGCTCCACAAGCCAGGTTTGAGTTTGAGCAACAAAGTACGACTGGGAGTATTAAGCGCACGTCAAAGCTATTTTCCGTGAATGATAGTATCTATTATGCTTCCGGGCAAATGGGGCAATACGAAGGGTTGACCATCGCGGATATTCATGTAGACCCTTACCATGCGGAATTGAGCAAGGTGGTGTTCACTAATGGAATGGAGATGCACGTAAAAGACATCACGGGCAATGTGGAAGCCGACCACAAGGCCCGCATACAGATACGCGAAACCATACGTGCTCATTTCCAAAAAGAAAGTCGGTTGTTCCATCGAGGTATCAAGTGCCTGTCGCTTTTTTTCCTCGATGAAGTGAGAAACTATCGCCAATACGATGAAGAAGGCAACCAACTGCTTGGACGATATGGCGAGATATTTGAACAAGAGTACAGAGTTGCATTGAACGAGGCTCAAAATATGTTTGACTCAGAATATATGTCCTATCTTGGCAGTATTTCGGCAAGCGGGACCCATGCTGGTTACTTCTCCATCGACAAGAAAGGCCGCGCCGTGAACAGCGAGGTGAAACGGGGCACGGATATGAGTGATGACATTTCGGCCTACGACCTTATCCTGAAGAATAAGGAAAGGTTGCTGAGTCTTGACGAGCCTGTGCGCTTCATTTTCTCGCACTCCGCTTTGCGCGAAGGTTGGGACAACCCGAATGTGTTTCAGATATGTTCGCTCCGTCAGTCAAATAGCGTCAGCCAGAAGCGTCAGGAGGTGGGGCGTGGGCTACGACTTTGTGTGGATTCGCATGGCGTAAGGCAAGACAACGATGTGCTGCCTGACGAGGTACATAAGATAAACGTACTGACAGTTATCGCCTCTGAAGGCTATGCTACATTCGCTGCCGACCTTCAGAAAGACATCCGTGCCGACCTGTATGACCGTCCTACAAAGGCAGATGTTGATTTCTTTATGGGCAAAGTGATAAAATGTGCAGATGGCATCACACACACGATTGGCAAAGAAGAGGCACAAGACATCTATTTCACGCTTCGCATGAACGGATACATAGATAAGAAAGGAGAAGTAATGCCTGCGTTTCGTGAGGATTTGGCTAATGGAATCCTTAAGCCATTTGAGGGTGAATTGGCTTCATATACTACACAAATTCACAAGATGGTGCAAAGCGTCTTTGACCCTTCTGCATTGGATGACCTTGTAAAGAATGCCACCAAACCGCAGACACCGGAAAACAAATTGAACGAGAATTTCTCGAAAAAAGAGTTCCAGGAACTGTGGAGGCGCATCAACCACAAGTACGCTTACATCGTGGACTTCAACAGCGAGGAACTGATAGAGAAAGCATACACACATATCAACGCCGAATTACACGTATCAAAGTTGCGATATGTAGTCACCCGTGGCCGTCAGAAAGGCGAAATAACCCACGAAGAGATGAAACAAGGCGAGATGTTGCAACAGAATGAACAGGAGCAAGTGGTTTTGCGAACCGATACAAGCAGCCACGTAAAGTACGACCTATTAGGTAAGATTGCAGCCGACACCAAGCTCACACGCCTCACGGTGGCTACCATCCTGTCAAAGATAAGTGCTGAGAAGTTCAATATGTTCAAGTCCAATCCCGAAGAGTTCATAGCCAAAGTGAGCCGTATCATACGCGAACAAAAGGCAACCGTCATTGTGGAACATATCAGTTACAACCAAATCGATGGCTCGTATGCCGCTGACATTTTCACCCAAGAAAAGCACACGGACTACGACCGTGCCTATCAGGGAAAGAAGAGCATTATGGACTATGTGTTTACCGACGGTACGGCAGAAAAAAGCAAAGAGCGCGTGTTTGTGGAAAACCTCGACACAGCCAAAGAAGTCTGCGTCTATGCCAAACTCCCCAAGGGATTCCATATTCCAACACCTCTTGGCAACTATTCGCCCGACTGGGCCATTGCTTTCATGGAAGGCACTGTGAAGCATGTCTATTTTGTAGCGGAGACGAAAGGTTCCATGTCAGACCTTGAACTGCGGGAGATAGAAAAAGGAAAGATTGCTTGTGCCGAGAAGCTTTTTGACCAGATGTCCACAGCGGATGTCGTATATGGCAAAGTGGATAATTTTGATACATTAATGGATTTGGTTCAATAAATAAGTGGAAATCAAATAATAAAAAGAATATCAATAAGAGATATAAAAAGATGAGCCATATAACAAGACTTTCAATAAAGAATTATCGTGGTATAAAGGATTTGACCCATGAGTTTGGCAATGAAAAATTTATTGTGCTTATTGGTCGGGGGGATTCTGGTAAAAGCACGATTTTATCTGCTATCTATGCGGTATTATCTCCATCGTGGAATATGACATTCAGCGACCTTGATTTTCACGATCAAAACACAACAATCCCCATAGAAATAGAGGCGACATTGAAAGAATTGCCAAATGAGTTGTTGACAGAATCAAAATACGGCCTTTACATACAAAATGATTTAAATGAAGATTGTCAGCAAGAAGATTTGTCTATAATAGTAAAATTGACTGTTGATGAAACATTGGAACCGCATTGGGTCGTAAAAGCACGTGAGGGTTTGGATAATGATGATAAGCCGATTTCCGGTGCAGACAGAGCCTTAATTGCTGTAAACTTTATTACAGATTACACAGATAATCAATTCGCCTATAACAGACAATCTCCATTGTATGCTCTTACAAAAACAAAATTAGCTGAAAATAAAACCATTGAGCGTGTAAAGTCAGAGTTAATTCGTTCAATGGCTTCTTCTGCATCAGAAAAAGATTTATTACAACCACTGAATGCGCCATTGGAGGAGCTAAAAAGAACTGCCGAAAAATTGGGCCTGAATGTAACAGATTTATGTGCCCAATTAGATATTAAGGAAAATCCATATACAGGAAATAGCATTTCATTACATAATGATTCGTTACCATACCGTCTTCATGGGAAAGGAAGCAAAAGGCTTATGTCTATTGCTATACAATCAGAAATGACAAAACAAGGGGGCATTGTTTTAATTGATGAAATAGAACAAGGGCTTGAACCTGATAGGATAATAACATTGGTCAGAATCTTAAAAACAACAGCAACAGGACAAGTTTTTATTACAACACATTCCTTAAATGTTGTCTTAGAAGCAGAATGGCATGATTTGTTTATAGTTAACAAGGGTACAAATACGTTGTATGTTCTTGATGAAGAGCTTAATGGTTGCAGGCGTTCTAATCCACAAGCTCTATTTGCAAAAAAAATAATATGTTGTGAGGGTAAGACGGAATTGGGCTTTCTACGATATCTTGACACTTGGATTTATGATAAATATCAGACAACTTTTTCAGCTAAAGGTATAGTCCTTGTTAATGCCGCAGGTGGGAATAAAATGTATTCTTATGCGATAGGGCTGAAAAAATTGGGATATGATACATGTGTTTTCGCAGACAATGATAACGCAAAAGAACTTGAATATGGAATAAAGACAGCTACAGAAGATGGCGTTGAAATGTTTTTATGTGAAGAAGGATATTGTATTGAACGACAGCTTATGACGGATTTACCTTGGAATTATATAGAGCAAATTGTGAAATGTCCTCAAAAAGATTTTCCTTATACGCACATAAATCTGACTGAACAGTTTTACAAAAAAATAGAAGATGCAACAGATGAAAAAGCACAAAATGAAATGCGTGAAGAAATCATAAAAATGTCGATAGCTAAAAATAAAGAGTGGTTTAAGCATATCCCAGGAGGAGAATTTCTTGGTTCTGTTTTTATTGCGGCCTACAATGATATTGACAGCAATAAGAAAATGAAACAAAATGTTGAATCTTTATTAAGATGGTGCGGCATTATATGATTGACTGGGGAGAATTTATTAAATGTAAAAGAGGCTTGTTAATAGCCCCTGCTGGACATGGTAAAACAACAGCAATCGCTGATTGTCTTTTACAATGTCCGGAAAGCTCATGCCAATTAGTACTGACACATACACATGCGGGAATAGCCTCACTACGAAGTAAATTCCATAAAAAGAATGTCCCTTCATCGCGTTACCAATTAGAAACAATTACAGGTTTCGCTCAACGTTACGTTCTAAATTATTTGGGGGCATCTGCTTTACCTGAAGAAACTGAACGAGATTACTTTACTGTTGCCATAGAGAAGTGCTGTAAATTATTGCAGACTAAAGTTGTCCAAACTGTAATTAAATTATCTTACGATGGCGTTTTTGTTGACGAATACCAAGATTGTACTATCAAACAGCATTGTATGATAATGGAGTTGGCGTATGACCTTCCTCTTCATTTATTAGGAGACCCATTGCAAGGCATTTTTTCCTTTGAACGCACAGCATTGGTTGATTTTGATAAAGATTTAGGGCTCTTTTCACGATTTGATTTGCTTAAACATCCTTGGCGTTGGCAGGAATGCAATCCGTTTTTAGGAGATTATATTTATGGATTAAGGAATGCTTTGGAGAAACATCAAACCATTAAATTGGAAAGTTATCCTCAAAATGGGATTTGTGTAATACATTGTTTCTCGGAGGATGATAAATTGAGAACCCTACGAAGTGCAATTAAGCAATATGATTGTAATAGTTTGCTTATCATATGCCCATCGTATAAAGTCACAGATAAATATGGGCAGATTCGTCCTAAAGGTGATGTTCGTGATAGGATAAAAATTAAGCAGCGTGTTGATTTTGGAAATCAATTTTCAATTATTGACGCTATAGACAGCCAAGAATATTACAAATGTGCCAAAGAGATTGACATATTTATAGAGAAATGTCGCAAAGGTAGAGGAATACGCAAAATTGCAAGATTCTACGATATAATAGAAAGTCTGCATTTTAATATTAGCGAAGTCAGTAAATGGATTAAGAGAAAAGACAATCGAATTGTAGAAAGAGAGAAAGGCAACAAACTCCAATCAATTCAACTGAAAGACTTGTTCTCAATCTTTGAGTCGGAAACAACTTATTCCAGCTTGAAAAATGTAATCAAATTTATAGCGGAACTTCCGAAAGTCAAACACTATCATCGAAACTTTTATAACACTATCTTGAGATGCATCGATATGGCGCAAACAAATAATACATCAATGTTTGAAGCCATGAAAATGCTTAAAAATAGAGTCCGACATCAAGGAAGAAGAATTGATGGGAAATGTTTTGGCACAACTCTTTTAACTAAAGGTTTAGAATTTGATACTGTTGTAGTTTATGATGCTAACAAATTTGAAGATGCCAAAAATTTTTATGTGGCAATCTCGCGTGCATGTAAGAAACTCATCGTTATAACAGAATCTTTATCATTGAATTTTAACAGATAATATGGACACAAAGCAGTACATGATTGTAGATTTGGAGCGGCGAGGTGACAAGCGGATGTTCATCACCGAACAAGTTGCCTCAATAAGCGAGAACCAAAAAGGCCTTTGGGCAGTGCGGTTCTTGTCCTCGCACCGCGTGTTTAATTACAATCACTCCCGGCTGCTTTATCTCACGCATCCTGAAGCGATAGATTTGGGCGAAAAGGGACTGTATATCAAAAATAGGCATATTACAGACAGTAAGTGAGTTGCTTCGCTTCACCGATGGTCGGCATACTTTTTACCGGGTGACTTACGCCAACGGCTATTGTGAAAACCTTGATGGCAATGATGTGTATGTAACCCGTACATCAATTGACAGGAATGGCGGTCCTACTTGGGATTATCTGCGCAAATTGGCTGCTGAGACGGGCCTGACAACCGAGGATGACGAGAATATTCTGTCCCGGCAATATGACTTGGTGGACTTGAAGCGCGACAACGTGCCTTTGGCGCAGTATCTTGGTGACAAAACAAGGCTGGCGGTCTATCGTGAGCCCAAACAGATAATTTATCCTTTCGGTTGCAATGCGAGCCAGAAGGCTGCTGTGGAAGCCGCATTGACGCATCAGGTAAGCATCATTCAAGGTCCTCCAGGAACGGGCAAGACACAGACCATCTTGAACATCATTGCCAATCTGTTGCTGGCAGATAAAACAGTGCTGGTCGTGTCGAACAACAATTCTGCCGTTGAGAACGTGGCGGAAAAGCTGGATAGTGAAAATCTTGGCTTTATTGTGGCTAAATTGGGCAGTGTACAGAATAAGGAGGCGTTCATTGCCAACCAATCCGGTTATCCGGATATGAGTGATTGGGCAATAGAAGAGGAACCGGTAAAAAAACAAGCACAAAACTTGCTTCATGCTGTGACCCAAGGCTTTGATTCCCAAACACGCCAAGCCCTGTTGAAGGTAGAATATGACGCATTGCTGAAAGAAACGAAGTACAATGACATGCTTCAACAGAAATCTGCCGGCAAAGAGTGGCTGAGCAGCAAACGCTCTTCTAAACTGATGAAACTGCTCAATCTTTATCAGTTGAAGATAGAGAATAGGTCTAAACCAGACATCTGGTTTCGGTTGAAGTGGACGTTTTCATTGGGCACGAGGATGTTCTCGTTTCTCGGAGGCAAACCATCAGAAGTGGTTGCGAGCTTGGAATCGGCCTATTATGTTTCCCGTAAGACTGAAATAGAGCAAGAGTTGGATGCAATTGTCACAACACTGCAATCTATCGACATCAAGCGGTGTACGGCGGAATTGCGTTCTGCTTCTCTTTTGGTATTGAAAAGCAGGATGGCTAAACGGTATCAAGGTTCTGAAAGGAGAAAATTCACCATCAAGGACATTAAACCGAAAACCGAGGAGTTCTTGAAAGAATATCCGGTGGTGCTCAGCACTACCTATTCTGCCAAAAGTTGCATCAGCAAGGATATGGTCTTTGACTATGTGATTATGGACGAAGCATCACAGGTGGACATCAAGACAGGTGCGCTGGCGTTGTCTTGTGCCATGAATACCGTAATCGTAGGCGATGACAAACAGCTTCCTAACGTGGTCAGTAGGGGAGAAGCACAGGCATTGAACGCCATCCAGTCTACGTACAATGTGGATGACAGATACAATGCCGTCACGCACAGTTTCCTGCAATCTTGCGTGGAGGTGTTCAAGGATGCACCAGTAACACTGCTCCGTGAGCATTATCGTTGCCATCCGAAAATAATCGAGTTCTGCAATCAAAAGTTCTATGATGGCGAGTTGATTGCCATGACCACAGACTACGGCGAGGATAAGGTGTTACAGGTGGTGCGGACAGTCAAAGGAAATCATGCCCGTGGGCATTTCAACCAACGTGAGATTGATGTGATAACCCAAGAAGTGATGCCTGAATATGCGGATATGGGCACTGTGGGCATTATTACTCCCTATCGTTCACAGGCAGAGGAAATCAATAAGGCCATCGGGACTGATATTGCCAGTACGGTGCATAAGTATCAAGGACGTGAGTGTGACACCATTATTATGAGTACGGTAGATAACGCTCCAACAGAGTTCTCTGATGACCCCAATTTGCTTAATGTGGCAATCTCTCGTGCCAAGACACATTTGTGCATAGTGACCAATGGCAACGATATGCCACAGAACACAAACTTGGCCCAACTCATCGCATACATCCAGTATAATAACTTTGAAGTGAAGGAAAGTAAACTCCATTCGGTGTTTGATTTGCTATACAAGCAATATACGGCAGAACGGTTGGCCTACGAACAGACTCATCCGGTCGTATCAGGAAACTTGTCTGAGAAGCTTTTATATGATCTGTTGGTCAAAGGCATAGCCAAGTCGGGATTAGCAAATACAGAAATCTTGTGCCATTATCCTCTGGCAAGATTGATTGCAGATTGGGATGCATTGGACGAACAGGAAAAGGTATTTGCTGGAAGTCCTCTTGCACACGTAGATTTCTTGATTTACAATTCCCTCACCAAACGGCCGCTTCAGACAATCGAGGTAGATGGTTGGCATTTCCATAAAGAGAGTGAAGTCCAACAATTGCGTGATGCTCTCAAAGATCAAATACTCATGAAATTTGGATTGTGTCCGCATCGTATTTCCACAACGGATACGGTGAATGATGAAACGATTATGAAAATGCTCCAGGCAATATCATAAAAGGATAAATTTTCCAGATTTAATCTGACTTTTCATCTGTCCTCAGTGCGCTATAAGCCAAGCATAAATTGCTTAAACCGATCGGCGGCATTGTTGGATTGGACATATTACACGATACGGGATAATTGATGTTGCCTGAGAGTGGGCCTTTGTTTGCTGGATTTTCAAGATGGTTGTTGCTGAGATTATCCAGTCAAGGAAATCATGTTTACCTGAGTACATGATAGAAGTCTGCCATAACATGAACCAATTTTTGTAAGTGAGTATGTGGTATGCTCGTTGGACATTTGTAACTTGATTCTAATAGTAAGTTTGGCTATGGGCATGACGAATCAAGATCAAAAATAGGGAAGACAATATCAACGACATGTCCAATTGTCCAAGCATGGGACTGTCCGATATTCTGCCGAATGGATTCAAGAGTTTTGGTTGTAGACCTCGCATTTAAGAATCGTAAGCTTACCCTAGTTTAACATGATGTGTTTTTGCGCCAGCCATAACTATTGCCTCAAATCATAACTTGGTTAAAGTCCTATCCGATTCTTCTTTGGGAACTATATGCATAAAGCAGATATTATAGTTGACTACAAGAGAGAGAGGATTTTTCGTCCACTGTCCAATCCCTACAGTGATTTTCCCGTGCCCAGCTTGCTGGTTTAAGTGGCACTCATCCCGCCGTCGAAAGGCGAGTGGGGTATTAGGCTCCCCCATAGGGTTTGTTACTGGCAGACGGGCAAGCCCGGCATGGAGTATAGCTTCACTTCAAATAGTGCAGATGCTGTCCGGTTTCCTGTGTACATACAAAAGGGAGCATGGCAGATTGCACCTATATGATGAAACCTGCCATAGCTTTGCTTTATTCCCATATCTACACCCCGGCATTAAAGTAAAGCCGGGAAATGTCACAGAAAAATGTTACACCGGGATTTGATGGCATAGTGGCTCAATAATGGAAATCTCGGTTGAATTTGTATTCTTTCCCTTCTTTTACGACCATCCGCTTGTTGCATAGGAACTTTGCCAATTCCACCGTCTTGTTGTACCCCAGCTTTATTCCCTGCCGTCCGTAGCCCTCTTTCAGCCGTTCAAGGTAGCCGTTATAGCCGCTGATGTTCCCCTCCTCAAAAGCGGCGTTCAAAGCGGAGCGGTGCGAATCTTCAGATATTTCCTTGTACGGGTCGAACGGTTCCTTGGGAGGGCGTCCTGGCTGCCTTTTCTGAGGCTGATATGACTCCACCAATTCGGGCAGGGAATCATCGTTTACCCGGAAGGCAAACGGTTCAAACTCACGGTCACGGCTGTGTATGACTTCCACCACGCTTATGGACTTGTCGTCTTTGTCTGGCTCTATCTGCATGACGGTTTCCGCCTTGTTGTTCAGTTCCGTGCCGACATGACCGCGTGCGTGTTCGTCATTCTTGTTCTGATGCAGGACGGTATGGATGTGTATCTGCCTGTCATCGGTCCATTGCATGAATTTGGATATCACATCGGTGGATTCACCGGGTGAATTGATATCATGGATGAAGTCCCGGATGCCATCTATGATGACCAGACCTAAATCGGGTATCATGCCGATAGCCTCTTCCGTTATTGCCAGTCGTACTTCTGGCGAATATTTCCGGAGTGCCAGCATCGTCAAGTTGTCTGCATCACAATCTTTCGGCAGACCTGCCAGTCTCAGGATTCTATTCAGAACAATCTGGCAATGGTTCTTGCCTTGTTCCGTGTCAACATAGAGAATCTTCCTTTTTCCCTCCGGGAAGCAGGCACGGTAATGCAGCACTGTGCCATTCTTCAGAGCGGCAGCAGCGATGGCGGAGACATTGAAGGTCTTCTTGCTTTTGGCTTTACCGATAGATGCGCTGAAGTTTCCCAGAGTCCCGATTGTGGAATCATCCACCATAAGCACGGAAGCGGACTGTTCGTATGTCCCGGTCACACTTATGACAGATTCTTTTATGTAGTTTCTCAATTCCTCCGGAGTAGGAATATTGCAGCTCGTCTTTTCCATATTCCTACAGTTCTCTTGGTTTGGCCTTATGTCTTGTCGCAGCAAGCATCTGCTCGTGTTCCTCCTCGAAGCTCAGAGGCACCTGGCTTTTTCTTCCGGTCTCCAGCCATTTGTCCAGTTCGTCGCGATATACGAACAGATGCTTCCCCTGCTTGATGACAGGTATCCCTCCGTGTTTGGCCTTGTAATAGAAGGATGACTTGGATATTCCAAGGTAGCTGCATACTTCCTCGACGGTCATAGGGACATGCAGGTTTTCTTTGACAGGAACCTGTTTTGCAAAATTGTCCTTCAACGCATTTTCGAGACTCTCGATTCTTTCGCAAAGTTTGCCTACCACTTCCGGCAAATCATTGAATGTAAGGTTTTCTTTTAGCATGACTAAACGATTTAATTGTTTAACATGCTGCAAACCAACATAATGATATTATGCAGATTATAATCAGCAGAAACTAATTATCGCTGTCTGCTGAAGTTTGCATACAACTGAAATGATAGTCCCTGTTCTCCGGGACATCTATGGCAATTATGGCGGGAACTGAGTCACGAAGATTTTTATAAAGGTATTCGATTGTAGCATTTTCCAGTTCATGCGGGAATATTGTTTTTATGAACTTTGCCCTGTCGATTAAAGGGATATCAAGTCTCTCCCCGATATTCCATGCATAATGTCTTAGCGAAGGGGACTTGATTTGATTATCGGGCTTGGAACGAACCGGTTTATATGGTTCCGTTTGTCCGTATGCCAGAGATTCTATGTTCTCATGGAGAGTTTCAAGATCGTCTATGGATAAGAACTGTGACATTTCGTGTGTGGTGTATTCATGTATCGCATGCACAATAGCGGTCTTCTTCTCCATTTCATTGCGCCGCAATTCTTCTATGCGGGCTTCATATTCCTTAAGATATGGACTCTCGACCTGTTTTTCACTGGTTGAATTATCAGTTTGGGACAATTCTACCTGGGTGTCAGGATTTGTCTCGGAAGGGACAGTTCCTCTTGAGGATAACTCCTTGCAGCCAAAAGAAAGACAGCTTTTGGAGAGTAAAGAACAGAACAGGCGTTGCAGTGCAGCGCACGACATGATTGTAGCTACGGTTCCTAATATGACCGGAGTGGAATAGCCAATCAGGTCAATCTGATAATTGTTGTACAACATTGTTGCCACTGTCGTATAGGCGACACATGTAATTGCAAGAACCCGGCTTGTCTTTTTGATGGATATTCGGTTGTTATCTGCCATAAACTGTTATTGTTTAGAATTATGATAGGACAAAAATAGATGTCCGGTTTCAAACAGTTGTAAATAATGACGGAAAATCAGCCAGGAATTAAGAAAAAATATGGTTAGAGTATGATTTTCAGCAAAAAATCATACTCTAACCGATAAAACAGGCATGAATCAATCAGGTCAGCCCTTTCTTGTCAATGTGATTTTGGTGGTCGCCTCACGCTTGTTGCTGTCAACTACTTTCATGTAGCGTTGGGTGGTAGTGATGCTTTTGTGTGCCATGTTGCTTTGGATAGTACGGATATCAGTACCCGCTGCAGCCTGAAGGGTCGCATATGTCCTGCGGTATGAGTGGAAAGTTATGTTTTTTGTAATTCCTGCAGAACGGATCCATTCCTTCATAGGCTGCTGCGTCCAGCTCCGTTTCAGACCTTTGAACACAAGACCTTTTTTCTCGGGACTGTACCCGATCAGTTCCAAGGCTTCATCGCTTATCGGGATGATGTCTTCCGTCTTGGTCTTCTGGGTGATGGTATGGACACATTTTCCTCCAGCTGCAAAGTCAACGATTTCCTCCCAGCAAAGGGAAAGTATATCGCTGAGCCGCAAACTGGTCAGGCATGAAAAGAGGGAAGCAGTCTTTAGAACAGGCTTCTTGCACGGGGTTTCAGCCAGGCAATACAGCTCTTCCACACTCAGGTATTCCTTGGCAACATCTTCCGGTTCGATTTTTTCCAGAAAGTCATTGACATTGGTCTTTATCATCCTGTTGCGATACAGAATCTTCAGGAATCCCCGGAAAGTGGACCAGTAGCCGGAAGCGGAGTTCTTTGATATCTGTCCGTCACGCCGGAGTTGCTTTGCGTTAAGCAGGTATTCCCGGAACTTGTTGCACAGGTCCACATCTATTTCTTCGAAAGTGCATTTGCCGTGAACGAAATTGTAGAAGTGCTGATAGACAAATCCCCATTTCTGGTCGTGCTTGCGGAGCTGCTTCCGGTAATACTCCAGAAAGTCCGCTTTGTACTTGCGCTTGTCGAAGAAATCGTACCGTTCATTTACAATGGCTTCAAACCTCCGGCACCGGATTGCTTCGGCCTTTTCCGACATAGCAGCGTTGAAGTCGCGTTCACGCTGATTCTTGGGATTGGCATAGATGTAAATGTTCAATCCTTCATGGCGGATGGTCTTCATTGTTTCCTGATCCCGGTAGCCCGGATAATAATCAAGATAGAACGACAGCATACCTTTCTTCAAAGGGCGCGTCCTCAATGTAACTGTTTTACATTCTGACATAATGTTGAATATTAAATGGTTGTAACTGATTTTTGCTGCGAAAATCCTTAATGCTTTTATACAGACCATAATCAGCAGGGAATAATTTTTTAATAATTACAGTCGGTCGCATTTAGCCACTAACGGGCTCCCATGATGTGGTCGAATTCCACCTTCAGAAAGCGCACGAACCTGCCTTTCTTCTCCCGTTTTATTTCGTGGAATTGCAGGATGCCGTAAACAGAATCCCTGGTGAGATCGTATTTCTTCATGGCCTCCTGTACGGTGTAGTATTCAGACGAGTCATCTTCGGCAGTCTGTTTTGACAGGTCGAAATGAAGTTTTGAGTAGAATATCTGGCCGTGCTCTTTCTTTGAAGGGATGTTGTTGCGATAGACATGCGAGCGAATGGCGACACGGGTCATTCCGTACTTCTTCTCGATTTCTTCGGGAGTGTACCATTCGGTCAGGGCATCGTCCGTCTTGTACTTGGCAAATGCCGCATCGATGTGTTTCTTGCTGTAGTAGTTGAATTGGCGGACTTTGACTTTGGGAATCTTATGCTGCCGAGTATAGGTCCATACCCATTTAGCATTGACTTTATACTTTTCCGCTATCTGTTCGGCTGTATAATATTCGGTTATATCGACATCATCCTTTGGCTTGATGCTTTCGTAAGGTTTGGTTTTCAGCATCAGCTCAATGTCGCTTCTGCGGATGAGTGACATTCTCGAACTTAGCCGGGATGCACGAAGTTTGTCTTCCTTTACCAGCTTATATACATACTGGCGAGAAACACCCATCAGTCTGGCGGCTTGAAAAAAAGTGAAGTATTCCTGGCTTTCCAGCTTTCTCTTTAACTCAAGCATTTCCTGGATTTCCTTAAGTTCCATTCTGCGCTCCTTCATCCGGTGTTTATAGCCTCTTTTGGAGCATTGCGGGCTGCAATAATTTGTGGTAGTCTTTTTTGCCATGAAAGGCTTGCCGCACCACTGGCAGATTCTTTTTACTTCCATTTTGTTTGTCCTCCATATTTTCGTTAAACATGAACTTTCGTTGTTCGGGTAATTTCAGCCTTTGCGACCAGTAATAAAGGCTGCGTTTTTATTTCCCTTTTTGTCAACACACGTAAACCATTGTCAACACACGTCAACTACTGCGTCATCGTGACATCTGGGCAAATCCCGAAAATGTTCCGCAGTAGAAATACGGTAGAAAAATATGGTGGACAACTATATCTGACTGTTTATAGTTGGATTTTTGGAAAACAAAAAAGCCACTGAAAATCAGCGGCTTTTTTATAGTTGGCTCTAATTCGTTACAGTTAATTGCGCTATATCATTTACCGATACAGAATTTCTTAAAAATATTCCCCAATACTTCATCTGTAGTAATTTCACCGCCTACAATTTCGGCCAGATGGAAAAGGCATTCACGTAAATCCTGACTGATGAAATCACCGGAAAGGTGAGTTTGAAGTCCGTTTTGTACGCGGTGGATATCTTCGAGAGCCAGAGATAATGCCTCGTAGTGTCTCACATTCGTGACGATGAGGTCGGAAGAAGTCAGTTCAGGGACAGAGGCTACCTTTACAAGGAGATTTTGCAGTTCTTGGATACCTGTTTTTTCTTTGGCAGAAATAGATAGCGTGACAGTGTTTTCTGGCAAGCCGGATAGCTTTGTCGGGACAGGCGATACTTGGTCTGATTTGTTCAACAAGATGATGAGTTGTTTGTTGGAACAGAGAGGGAGGATACGGGGCGAAAGTTGTCGGATTTGGGCTTCCGCACAAGTATTGTCTACGACCCATAGGACAATTTCCGCTTGTTCCATCTTGTGGAAACTGCGTGCAATCCCCATGTTTTCTATTGTGTCGTGGGTGTCGCGTATACCGGCGGTGTCGATAAATCTGAACGTGATGCCGCTGAGGTTTACCGTGTCTTCAATCACATCGCGCGTTGTGCCGTGTATGTCGCTCACAATAGCCTTTTCTTCGTTGAGCAGCGTGTTCAGGAGTGTGGACTTTCCTGCATTGGTTTCACCGACAATCGCTACGGGTATTCCATTTTTGAGGACGTTTCCCACGCTGAATGAGTGGACCAATCCACTGATGACTTTTTCTATATCTCCGGCAATGGTTTCCAATTCGCTACGGTCGGCAAACTCCAGTTCCTCATGGTCACTGAAATCCAATTCCAGTTCCATCAGGGAGGTGAGGTGGAGCAAGCGTTCGCGCAAGGCAGACAGTTCGCGGCTGAAACCGCCCCTCATCTGGTTCATGGCCATCCGGTGGGTGGCAGCGGACGAAGAGGCTATCAGGTCTGCCACGGCCTCTGCCTGGCTCAAATCCATCTTTCCGTTCAGGAAGGCACGTTGTGTGAACTCACCCGGACCGGCCGCCCTGCATCCTTTCCGGATGAGCAGTTGCATGACTTGTTGCAAGATGAAAGACGAACCGTGGCATGAGATTTCCACGCAATCTTCGCCCGTGTAAGAATGAGGTGACTTGAACAAACCGATCAATACTTCATCAATGATCTCCCCATCGTCTTGCCGGATATGTCCGAATGCCATGGTGTAAGCCTTGCGTTCGGAAAGGGGGAGGGGGTGTTTACCTACGGGAGTAAAAATACGGTCGGTTATGGCGATGGCATCTTTTCCTGAGATGCGGATTACGCCAATGGCACCTCCTTGTGCAGTGGCAATGGCACAAATTGTATCTTGCGTGTTCATGAGAGCTGTTTGCTATTTCAGAAACTCCCCGTCGCGTCTGTAGTGCAGACGGACGGAGAGGGATATGAATGTTTAATAGGTCATCGGTACAGTGTGGCAGCCATCAGGTTGACCATTTCTTCCAACCCCTTACGGTCGGTTTCGTCGAAACTGTCCGCTTTGTCACTATCTATGTCCAATACTCCTTTTATTACCTTATTATATATGATTGGAATCACGATTTCAGAACGGGATTCGCTGCTGCATGCGATATGTCCGGGAAAAAGATCCACATCGGGCACTATCAGAGGGCATGCCTTCTCCCATGCCGTACCGCAGACACCACGTCCTTTCCGGATACGGTAGCAGGCAATGCTCCCTTGGAACGGCCCGAGTGTGAGTTCTTGTTCGGATTTCACCAGATAAAATCCTACCCAGAAGAACCCGAACGCTTCTTTCAGTGCAGCCACCGTGTTGGCCATTACGCTTATCTCGTCCCGTTCCCCTTCGATAAGCGCGGCGTAATGTTTGAGAAATTGGCGGTAGCGTTCGCTTTTGTCTGAATCCTCAGAGGGGTTGAAATCGATATTCATGCTTGTATAATCGTTTAAATCCGGTCGATGACCAACTGAATCAGATCGTCGATTTTGTTTTTGTAACTTGGATCGGCTTCTCCGGCCACCCGGTTGGCTATCACCAGGCAACATGTCGTGGCCTTGTGTCCCATCAGACGGGCCAATCCGGCCAGTGCGGAACTCTCCATTTCGAAATTGGTGATTTGAAGTCCGTTGTAAGAAAAGCTTTCAATCTTCTCATTCTGACGGGGGTCCGCCAAAGGAATGCGGAGCTGACGGCCTTGCGGGCCGAAGAATCCACCGCAGGCTACGGTGATGCCCCGTACCATATCGTCGGCAGCTATGCGTTCTATCAGTTCCGGATGTGCGTCGATGACGTAAGGAGCAGGGGCGCACAGGTTTCCGCTCCATCCCAAATGATTAAGCAACGCACGTTCTAACGGCAGGTCGCATACGGCATTGCGCCCTTCATAGAAGTTCAGCAAACCGTCGAAACCGACTGATTTTACGGAACAAATGAATGTGCCGACCGGCGTATAAGGCTGAAGCCCGCCGCATGTACCGATGCGCACCAGTTCCAAGCTGCGGAGCTTTGCTTTTTCCCTGCGGCTGTTGAAGTCGATGTTGGCCAAGGCGTCCAGTTCGTTCATGACGATGTCGATGTTGTCGCAGCCTATGCCGGTGGATACGACCGTGATACGTTTTCCTTTATGCGTACCCGTGATTGTTCTGAATTCGCGGCTAGAGATGTCGCATTCCTGGGTGTCGAAATGGGCTGCCACTACGGGGACACGCCCCGGGTCGCCCACGAGGATGACCTTGTCTGCCAGTTGTTCCGGTTTTACGTGAAGATGGAATATGCTCCCGTCTTCGTTGATGATAAGCTCTGATGGTGCAAAATACTTGTTCATAAGCGTTATGGTTTTAAAAGATAAACATGATCATTTTTTGTGTGATTGTATTTCTATATTGCGGATGGTTTTGGCTTCCGCACGCAGTGCCGTTTCAGCCTTTTCGCATTGTGCTTCAAGCTGAAGGATTTGTTGGCTCAACGTTTGACGTTGCGCGTCGTTGCCGTTGGCATACCGGTCGCGCAGGGTTTGCAGTTGTTGGCGGTCTTTGTCCAGTTGCATACGGTTCTTCTGCCATGCAGCCATTTTTTTGCGTGCTTCCGGAGATTTGAAGTCGTCCAACAAGGTGTAAGTGTTGCGGTTGTCTATGACAAACTCGAAGTCCTTCTGCTTCTTGACCACCTTGGGTGCACTCAGTGCGGCTTGCAGCCTTTGCCGTGCCTGTGCCACGGCTTCCTTGTCCCCCCATGTCTCCGCGATACTGTGGATAAGGGCCAGGCGGCATAGTTCATTCTCCTCGTATATATTGGCATCATACACCTTGCGGATGTCGTTCGGGATGAAGATGTAGATACACACCTTGTCCTCCGGTTGGTTCCGGTCGGACACGAACCATCCCAGTTGGTTGAACTCGTCAATGGCCAACATGTAGTCATTGGCAGGCGAGTTGAAAGGCATGCCAAGGTTTTCCGGATAGAGGAATTTCTTCTCATCCATGTCATAGCGTGTCACGAAGATGTCATATCCTCCGATGCTTTCCTCTCCTTGGGCGGCATAGTAAAGCGTGATGCCATCGGATAGCATGAACGGATAGTTCTGCGCGTCATCTCCGTCCAACTCATCCAATTTATGGGGATTGGTCCATTGGCCTCCCACAAGGTCGTTGGTAAACAACCGGAGGTATTTGTTCTCGTCCGGTTGTGCGAAATATATCTTATTGCCCAATTCGGACAGGTAGACTGTGCAATTGTTTTCGTCCGGACGGTTGAAGAATGTGCCGTACGGACTGATTTCCCCGCTTTCCGGACTGAGTTTGATGTGGTTCAGGAACGTATTCTTGTCCACGACCAGGCTGTCTATGACCGTCACCCGTTCCGTAGCTCTCATCATGGAGCGCAACCGGGCTATTTTCTGCAATTTTCCTTCTTCCACGTCGGTCGGTTGCCGTTTGCGTTTCAGCTTCTTGATGTCCTGATTAAGGAGTTCTTCCGCCTCGTCAAACTGGTAATGATTCATATAATATTCAGCCGTCGGGGTTGGTATGGCCTGCCCGTTCTTCTGCGCTTGCGAAGGCAAGGAAAGCAAAAGGGAACAAAATACCGGCAATATATATTTCTTCATGTTCAAACTGATGGTTATACCTTATTTATTCAAAGGTAGGGATTTATTCTTTATCCTGTATCCTTTTCTAATAATATTTAACGTGGAAAGGACGCTCCACGCGGTCTTTTAGGTCGGTGTAAAGGAATCCTCTTTCTTCCTAAAGCGTTACATTTTTCCTGTCGCTGAAAGGCTCGTTTCATTTGCCGCAGAACGGAAAATCAATCTAAGCCAAACGATTTTTCATTCTGCGCCAAATGATTTTTCGTTCTGCGGAGATTGATTTCGCTGTTGTATGTTATTGATTTTCAGTGCGCAATAAAACGGTGCGGTGGTGGTAAAAAATCTGTATAAAAGCATTCGTCCTGTGCGTTTCAAGTTTGGGGCGCACGCAGGACGTTGCGCGGCAGGCAGAGGGTGAACATGCTGCCTTTCCCCACGGCGGAATGCAGGATGATGTAGCCGTGGTGTTGGTTGACGATTTGCTTGCATAGGGCCAGACCGATGCCCGAACCGTTCGGTTTGGTGGTGTAGAACGGGACGAAGATGCGCTCCTGCGCCTCCACGGGGATGCCTTGCCCGTAGTCCTGCACGCTGATTTGCACTTCGTCCTCGGCCGTGTTCCGGCGCAAATGGATTTTTATTTCGCTTTCGGGGCTTGGGGACGCGTCGCGTGCGTTGGTAATTAGGTTAATCAAGACCTGTTCGATTTGGGAGCGGTCGGCCTGGAACGTGAAACCGGGATAAGGTTGGTCGAAGGTGAGGTGCGTGCCCTCGAACAGCTTTTTCAAGTCGTCGAAAAGCTCGTCCACACGGATGGCTGCGTATTGCGGAGGGGGCACACGGGTCAGTTTGCGGTAGTTCTCCGTGAAGTGGAGCAGGCCCTTGCTGCGGCGGTAGATGGCCTGCAAGGCTTGCTGCATCTGGCCGTACTGTTGGGCGGAAGGTTCTGCCGTGGGGGCTTGCCGGGTGAGCGTCTTCCACGATTCCAGTTGCTGTTCTTCCAATACGTGGTGTATGTCTTTGAGCGTGAGGAGTATCCGTGGGCGGTTGTCCAAAGTGAAGCGTGTGGACGAGAGCAAGAGTTCTTTCGTTTGCCCGTGGCGTTCCACCGGCACTACGCGCGCCTCCGGTCCGGACCGCCGCAACCATTCCTCCGGCACGCGCCGACACGTGCCGACTTGTGCCGTGGCCGCCCGGTTCATCCATTCCACGTGCCCTTCGCCGTCGCACGAGACGATGCCGGTGTCCACGTGGTCGAGCAGGAGTTGGTAATATTTCTGCCGTGTGGCCTCGTCGAACAGCTGTTGCCGGTATGCGGCGAGCGTGTGTTCGATTTCCCGTTCCAGGCCGAGGGCGTGGCCGGATTCCTCCGGGGCGAAACGGGGAATCTCTTTCAACCCGCTGTGGCGGATGCCCCGTATGAAAGAGCGCAACAGCCTGATTTGGCGTGTCTGCCGGTGGTGGAGGGAAGCATACAGGCCGATGAAGGCCGCGACGCACACGGCAGCGGTGAGCCACAGTTGCTCCGCAGCGCAGAAACAGGCGGCTGAGGCCGTCAGGAACAACCCTGCGCCGCAGGCGGCTGCCTGCCAATGAGGGGGTATTTTCATAAGCCTAATTTTTCGAGTTTGCGATAGAGCGAGTAGCGCGTGATGCCCAACATCTGGGCGGCGCGGCTCATGTTGCCTTCGCACAGGCGGACGGCTTTCTCCACGGCGTTGCGTTCCAATGCTTCCAAGTTGAGGGTCCCGCCGTCGGCCACGGGCGATGCCGGGGCGTGCAGCAGGAAGTCGTCGGCATGGAGGGTGTCGGCGTTGCAGAGCACGACGGCGCGTTCGATGGCATGTTGCAGTTCGCGCACGTTGCCCGGCCAGGCATACCGTTGCAGCTTGCCCCTCGCGTCGCGTGCGATTTGCCGGATGTCTTTCTTGTATTTCCGTGCGTACGTCCGCAGGAAATGGTCGGCTAGCAGTTGGATGTCCTCGCCGCGTTCGCGCAGGGGCGGGATGTGGATTTCCACCGTGTTGATGCGGTAGAACAGGTCTTGCCGGAACGTGCCCTCCGTCACCTGCGCGTGCAAGTCGGCGTTGGTGGCGCATATCAGGCGCACGTCTATCGGAATCTCGTGCGTGCCGCCGAGCCTCACGATGCGCCTTTTCTCCAAGGCCGTGAGCAGCTTGCTTTGGGCGGCGGGGGAGAGGTTGCCCACTTCGTCGAGGAAGAGCGTACCCCCGTGAGCCAGTTCCAGCCGTCCTTTCTTTTCTTTGCGGGCATCGGTGAAGGCCCCTTTCTCGTATCCGAACAGTTCGCTCTCGAACAAGGTTTCCGGCACGGCACCCACGTCGATGGTCACGAACGGTTCTGCCGCACGCGACGAATGGGCGAGAAGATAACGGGCCACTACGTCCTTCCCCGTGCCGTTCTCGCCCAACAGGAGCACGTTCACGTTGGCCTCGTGCAAGCGTCCGATGGTGGAGATGATGTTCCTCATGCCCTCCGACTCGCCGATGAGCAGGGGTTGCGGTGTTTCCCGTTCGGCACTGAGGGCTTCCACACGCTCCTCGAGCCGTCCCACCTCCGTCTGTGAGCGGCGCAACTTCATGGCGGCGTGGAGCGTGGCCAGCAGCTTGTCGTTTTCCCAAGGTTTCGACACGAAATCCGTAGCCCCGGCCTTGATGGCCTGCACGGCTTTGTCCGTGTCGGCGTAGGCCGTCATCATGACTACCACGGCGTGGCGGTCCAGTTTTAGGATTTCCTGCAGGCAGTCCATGCCTTCTTGTCCGCTCACGGTGTCGCGGGTGAAGTTCATGTCCAACAGCACGATGTCCGGCCGGAAGTCGGTGATGAAATGCACGATGCGGTCGGGCGAGCGCATGACCTTGACTTTCTCCGCGTAGGGTTCAAGCAGGAGATGGAGGGCGAAGAGCACGTCTTCGTTGTCGTCTATGATGAGTATTTTTCCTAATGCAGGCATAGAATATGGTATTTGGTACGGGGCAAAGTTACGCAAAAATGTGTGCGGATGTGCATTTCCGCACATAAAAAGTGCAAATCCGCACAAGTCGTTTTCAGGTGTGGATGGGGTACACGTCTGGAATACAGTTGTTTGTGTTTTTGGCACGCAATTTGGATGTGATTAGTTGTAACCGAATGATAAAAAGACTTATGGACATCAGAATGCGGATAGGATGCGCGGCATGCGCGGTGTGTTGGGGGATGGGGACGGCGGCACAGCCTCTTCTGCCTGCGGGCGGCTGGGGATTGGACGATGTGGTGCTCCGGGCCTGCCAGTCTTCGCCCGACGCGTTGGCCGCACGCCATACATTCCGCTCGGCTTATTGGGACTATCGCTCGTTTCGGGCTGATTACTTGCCTTCGCTCACGTTGACTTCCGGGCCGAACCTCGACCGTTCCATCAACCAAATCACGATGGAAGACGGGTCGGTGCGTTTCGTCGAGCAAAACCTGTTGAACACCGACCTGTCCCTGCGCGTGCAGCAGAATGTCATTTGGACGGGCGGCACGTTGTCCTTGGAATCCTCCCTCTTGCGTACGGATTTGCTGAGCGACCGCACTTTTTCTTGGAAGAGCGTGCCGGTCAACATCGGCTACAGCCAGTCGCTTTTCGGGTACAACAGCCTGAAGTGGAGGCGGCGCATCGAACCGGTGCGCTACGAGGAGGCGCAGCGGTCTTATCTGGAGACGATGGAGTTGGTAGCCGCACGGGCCGTGGACAAGTTCTTCGCGCTGGCCATGGCACAGAGCAACTATGCCACGGCGTGCCAGAATTTCGCCCATGCCGACACGCTCTACCGTTTCGCGCAGGGGCGTTACCAGATTGGCACGACCACCGAGAATGAGATGCTCCAACTCGAAATCAACCGCCTGAACGAGGAAACCAATCGGCTGAATGCCCGTATCGAGATGGACGAATGCGCCCTGGACTTGCGTTCCTATCTGGGCTTGCATGAAGGCGACACCTTGCCCGCGATACGGATGGTCACGGAAGTGCCCGACGTGATGGTGGAGGAGGGGGCGGCCTTGCAGTGGGCGCATCTCCACAGTCCCGACATCCTCTACATGAAGCGGCGCAAGTTGGAAGCGGAAAGCAACGTGGCGCAGGCCAAGGCCAACGCCGGCCTGAAAGCCGACCTCTATCTCCGTTTCGGCCTGACGCAGACGGCAGAGAAATTCTCTTCCACCTACCGCCATCCGCTCGACCAACAGGCGGTGAGCATCGGCATCACCTTGCCCATCCTGGACTGGGGAAAGGGGCGCGGACAAGTGCGCGTGGCCCGTTCGCAGCGGGACTTGGTGGAGACGCAAGTGGAGCAGAGCCGCACGGACTTCGACCAGAACATCCGCAAGTTGGTGGGGCAGTTCAACCTGCAGGGGCTACGTGTGCGCGTGGCGGCCCGCACGGACAGCACGGCCTTGCGCCGCAGCGAGGTGGCGCGCCGCCTGTACGTGTTGGGAAAATCCAGTGTGCTCGACCTCAACGCCTCTATCGAGGAGAAAGATGCCGCACGCCGGAATTACCTGAACGCCTTGCACACTTACTGGAGCCTCTACTACACCCTGCGCAGCCTGACGCTCTACGACTTCTTCAAAGGCCGCCCGTTACAGGTGGATTACGGGCAACTGGTGAAAGACTGAACCTGAATGTGTAACGTTTATACCTTATTATATATATGGACATACAACTCAAGAAAAAACCGTGGTTCGTGCGCCACAAATATTATGTGTCGGGAGGCATCGTGTTCCTCTCCTTGGCTGCCTATACGGTGGTCTTGCTGTTCTCGCCCGAGAAACAACGCGTGTCGGCCGATACGTTGGGACTGGCCGAAGCCGTGGAGGCCGACTTCCTGGAATACGTGGAGCAGGAGGGGGTGGTGCAGCCCATGCTGTCCTTGCGCGTGAACAGCCGGATAAGCGGCTACGTGGAGCGCATCGTGGCCGAGGAGGGCGCACGGGTGCGGCAGGGCGACACGTTGCTGCTGCTATCCAATCCCGAATTGTTGGACGAGATGGAGGTGCAGGAGAACGCCCTGAACAAGCAACTCATGTCCTACCGTGAGCAGGAAATCGAGATGGAACAAAAGACTTTGCTCCTGCGCAAGCAGGTGTTGCAGAACCGTTATGAGTTGCAACGCATTTCGGACAGCTATGCCCTGAGCCAAGAGGAGTTCCGCATGGGCATCAAGAGCAAGGCGGAACTGGAGGTGGCGCGGCAGGAGTACGAGTACAAGACCCGTGCGGCGGAACTGGAACAGGAGAGCCTGCGACACGATTCGGCGGCCACCATCGTGCGCCGCTCGCTCATCCGCAACGACAGGGAGCAGGAAATCCGGAAATTCGAGCGGGTGAAGGCCAAGCAGGAGTGGCTCGTGGTGCGCGCTCCCCTCACGGGGCAGTTGAGCAACCTCACGGTCGTGCCCGGCCAACAGGTGCAGGCCGGAGGGGAAATCGGCGAAGTCAAGGTGCTCGACCGCTATAAGGTGCGGGTCACTCCGGGGGAGTATTACATCGACCGTATCGTAAGCGGGCTTCCAGCCAAGGGTACTTACAAGGGCAAGCCGTATGCCATGTCGGTGCGGCGCGTCGTACCGGAGGTCAAGGACCGCATGTTTACCGTGGACCTGGCTTTTACGGGCGAGGTGCCTCCGTCCTTGCGCCTCGGGCAGGCTCTGCGCGTGCAGATAGAATTGGGTAACCCGGAACGGGTGCTGACCATCCCTCGTGGCGATTTCTATTCCGTGACGGGCGGACAGTGGATTTATAAGGTGGTGCCGGGCGAGAGCCGTGCCGTGCGCACGTTCATCCGTTTGGGGAGGCAAAACCCCAAGCAATATGAAGTGTTGGAAGGCCTGCAACCCGGCGACCGTGTCATTACGTCCGGCTACAGCCGTTATGGCGATGTGGAGGAATTGGCATGGGACGAATGAAACCAAGGAAACAGTTTGAAGCTATGGGAACAATAAGTTTGTGGGTGCAGAACCTGAAACAGGCCTTGCGTAATCTGCGCAGCCACGGTTGGCAGGCTGGGATTTCTGCCATGGGATTGGCCGTGGGCATCGTGTGCCTGACGTTCAGCCTGAACTGGCTGTGGACGGAAACGAACTACGATTACTTCCGTCCGGGTTACAAGGACTTGTATCTGGTGCAGTATAATGATTCTACCCGTTGGACAGTCAGTGTCGTTTACAATGTGGCTGTGCAGATGGACAGTTTGTTGGAGGGAAAAGCTGAAGTAGGAGTGGTAGGGATGACATCGGGTATCCAAGTGTATCTTTCCGGTCGGAAAGAGGACTATTTTCGAGCCAGTAGCTTGGCTGCTTCTTCTGGGATGGTGCGTGCTTTGGGGCTTACGGTACTGTCCGGCGACCCTGAAAAGGCATTGGCCATGCCCGGGCATGTGGTTCTGACAGAAAGTCTGGCCCGGAAGATTTTCGGAAGGACGGATGTCGTGGGGCAAACCTTTGAGACCTCCGGTTATGGTGTGGATGGGACGCAGGCCGTGGGGGCGGTAGTAGCCGATAACGAAGGTAGGACGTTTAGGGGGTACGATATGTTGTCGCCGCTGAATGTGCAGGAAAGTGAACGGGAGTGGAATGCTTTCGGTCTTTACATGGTCTATGTCCGGACCGAAGAACCCAGGGCTGTGGAGAAAGTGTTCAGTCGGATTTACCTGCCGTCGGATAAAAGTTACTGGAAGTTCCGGCTTATCCCTTTGCGCACGGCTCATAAGGTGGGTTACGGCGAATCTTTCCTGCACGCTTATTTTTACCCTTTGGCGTTCACGCTGATTTCCGTCTTGTTGTTGTGTAGTGCCGTAGTCAACCTCTTGGCGGTGTACACTTCCGTTTTTTTAGGACGGGTGCGCGAATACGCCTTGCGCCGCAGTTTGGGAGCGTCGGCATGGCAGAATGCCGTTTGGATGCTGACGGAGGTCATGCCCGTTGCCTTGTCGGGCATTTTGTTGGGCTGCGTGGCCTTGGAGTGGTTGGCGCACGAAGGCCAAGTGCCCGGCAATCTTTCGCATGTGTATGTCTGTTTCGCACAAGTCGTGGGGGCAGTGCTCGTGTTGGTGGTGGCCGGGACGGGTTATCCCGTACACAAGGTGCGCCGGGCTTATCGGTTTACGTTGGGCGGAGGGGCTTCCGCAGGCCGTTCCCACGCTTGGCTGTTGGTGGTGCAATGTTTCGCGTCGGCTTTCTTGCTGTTCATCTCTTTAGGCATGCAACGCCAGTTGTCGGGGATGATGAACCAAGACCTTGGCTTTGAACGTGAGGACATATTGCGTTTGCACACCGGGCGGAAATACTGGCCCGGCGAAGAAGAACCTTTTGATTTCAAATCCATATTTTACGACTTGCCTCAGGAGTTCCGGAAGGAGGCGGCAGCCGGTATCACGGATGCCATAGCCTTGCCTGCGGATATTTTCAACCGTTTTTCGCGGAGGCGCATCAATTTGTTGACCGAAGAAGAATGGAACGGGAAGAAGGATGGCAGGTTGACACCCGAAAACGAAATAGATTATATGGAGGTTCCTTATGCGGCTTTCGACTTTTTCCACCTGCACATTCTGAGAGGTGCGCGGTTGGAAGGACAGCCGGAACAGGACGGTGTGGAGCCGGTCATGTTCAACGAGGCGGCTTGCAGGAAGTTCCGGGCGGGAGACTTCAGGAAGGTGAACCTTTATGTCGGCTCCGATGATACCGGGCATAATATAATGATGTATACTACGTGGACTAACCATATTGCCGGAAAGTTGGAAGTGAAAGGCATCATGGACGTGCGCTTGAGCGATTTCCACGAAGAAGAACGGCCATTGATGTGGGTCGGTATCCCCGACCGTCACGAATGCCGTTTCGTGGAACACGATGCGGTGTATGTCAAACATGCGCCGGGACGACGCGAGGACGCAGAGGCTGCCATACGCCGCGTGTTGCGGAGGTTCGACGTCCCCGAGGATAAGATTCACCTGATGCCGTTAGAGCAATATATGGCAGACAGCTACAAGGAAGAGACTTATTACGCCGGTTTGCTTTCGGCGTTGACGGTGTTCAGCGTGTTGATAACGTTTTCCGGCGTGTTCTCCATGCTGCTCTACTCCTTGCGCTTGCGGCGGAGGAGCATGGCCATCCGCCGGGTGATGGGCGCGGGTTTCCGTGATGTTTTCCGGCCGCAGCTCCGGTCTTATCTGCTTTATGTCGTGGCGGGTGGCGTGTTGGCCTACTTCCCGGCGGCATTGCTCATGCACAAATGGATGGAATATTTCCACTACGGCGAAACACCGTGCGTGGGACTGATGGCGGCCATCGTGTGCGGTATATGCGTGGTGGTGTCGCTCATCGTCTACGGACAGGTGCGCCGCTGCATGAACGACAAACCGGTGGAAGTGCTCCGGCCGGAATCTTAAATATAAATATTAATTGATAAATGAGAATAATGTATGGAAACGATGATTCAAGTGAATGAATTGACAAAAGTGTTCAAGACAGACGAAGTGGAAACTTGGGCTTTGGACAAAGTGAATATCGAGATAGGTCAGGGTGAGTTTGTGGCCGTCATGGGGCCTTCGGGCTGTGGCAAGTCCACGTTGCTTCACATTCTCGGCCTGTTGGACAGCCCGTCTTCGGGGCAATATATGCTCGACGGGAAAGACGTGTCCTCCTGTAGCGAGTCGAAACGGAACGAATTGCGCAAAGGCATGTTGGGGTTCGTGTTCCAGAGTTTCAACCTCATTGACGAGCTGACGGTGCAGGAGAACATCGCCTTGCCGTTGCTCTACATGGGTGTGCCGAAGCAGGAACGCCAGCGCAGGGTGGAGGAGGCCATGGCCCGCATGGACATCATGCACCGTTCACGCCATTATCCCCGTCAGATTTCCGGAGGACAGCAGCAGCGCACAGCCATCGCCCGTGCCATCGTGACCCGTCCGAAGTTGATTCTGGCCGACGAGCCGACGGGAAACTTGGATTCCAAGAACGGCAAGGAGGTGATGGGCTTGCTCGGCGAACTGCACCGCGAAGGGACGACCATCGTCATGGTGACTCATTCGCAGCATGATGCGGGCTATGCCGACCGCATCATCCATCTGTTCGACGGGCATGTGCTGGGTGAGGAAGAAGCTGGATTGCAGAACCTTTAGAAGCGGAGGTCGCCATGGGTTTATGGATTCAGAATTTCAAGCAGGCCCTTCGCGGCCTGCGCCACCAAGGGTGGCAGGCCGTAGTTTCTGTGGCCGGTTTGGCGGTGAGCATCGTGTGCCTGACATTTAGCGTGAACTGGCTGTGGACAGAGACGCACTATGACAGTTTCCGGCCAGGGTATAAGGATTTGTATGTATTGGAACGGGGAGATTCCTTATGGCGTTCCCCTCACGTTTGGTACGGTTTAGGCATTGAAGTGGACAGTTTGTTGGGCGAGAATGCGCAGGTAGGTATATACCGAGGTCAAAGGGGGCGAGAACGTTTTTGTCTGTCCGACCGTCCCGAGACGGCTTTCTATGCACAGGGGCTTGCGGCTTCCACGGGGATGGTATCTGCATTGGGATGCCGCATCCTGTCCGGTTCTTTGGAAGAAGTGGATGCTTCTCAGGACCGGTTCATCCTGACCGAAAGCATGGCTCGTCGGTTGTTCGGGCGCATAGATGTGGTCGGCGAGAGAATATGCCGCATGCAAGGCAACAACGCTTCGTATTATACGGTGGGTGCCGTGGTGGAAGACTGCGGGGGGAAGAGCAATTTGTATTACGATTTTATCCGGCCGTTGTGGGTAGGTGATTATGAGAGGAATAGCGTCAACTACTGTAATTTCCATATCTTGCTCCGCACATCCAATCCGGAACAGACGGGACGCGAACTTTCACGCATAGATCCCGAAGAAAAAGGTTCCACAGGGAAACTGGTGCTGACACCGTTGCGCACGTACCATAAGACGGGCGACGGCTCCAGCTTTGTCAAGGCTTACTTCTATCAACTGGCGTTTGTGGCGGTGTCTTTGTTATTGGTGCTGAGTGCCGTGGTGAATCTGTTGGCGGTTTATACTTCTGTCTTTTTGGGTCGCATCCGTGAGTATGCTTTGCGGCGGAGTCTGGGGGCATCAACCGCGCAGAACGCCGGATGGATGCTCACCGAGGTGCTGCCGGTGGTTTTCCTCGGGCTGTTGTTGGCAGCGATGGGAGAAGAATGGCTGAGGTATGAAGGTTATGTGTTGGGCGATGCGGAACAGGTAGGCCGTTTCCTTGTGGCTGTGTCGGGATTTGTCGTGTTGCTTTGTCTCGCGGGGATGGGATACCCTGTATGGAAAATGAAGGATTCTTACTATCGGTCTTTCTCCGGCCAATCCCGTGGGCAGCGGACGCACGCATGGATGCTCGTGGTACAATGTTTCGCGAGTGCGTTGTTGCTTTTCCTTTCGTTGGGGATGCAACGCCAGATTTCGGGGATGGTCCATTCCGACTTAGGCTTCGAGCGCAATAATATCTTGAGGTTGTACACCGGTTGGATGGCTTTGCCGGGACAGGACGAGGTATATGACTATATGCCGATTTTTGAAAGTCTTCCTCAGGAGTTCCGTAAGGAGGCCGGTTCTGGTATTACGGATGCCATCGCGATGCGCAGTGACATCTTCAATTCGGTGACGAAGCACCGTATTTCGGTATGGACAGAAGAAGAACTGTCGTCCGGAAAGGAAAATTACGATGGGGACTATAATCAAATAAGATATGCGGAAATTCCTTTCCGTGCCATGGAGTTTTTCGGAATCAAGTCCAAGGACAGTGCAATGCTATCTCCCAAGGCCGAGCAGGCAGGAAAGTTGCAAGTCATGTTGAACAGTTCGGCCATGCAGGCTTTCCACGTGGGGGATGTACGTGAATCCCGGTTGTACACCGGCAGTCTGTTGAGTAATGAAAATTGCAGTTTTTGGGGAGGCAACGAACTGGCTCATTACAATTATCAGGCATTAAACATCGTGGGCGAAGCGAATATCCGCTTGTCGGATTTCCACCATGGCGAGGAAGCTATGATGTTGGTGGGCGTACCCGAGAACCACGTCTGCCGTTTCAAGGAGCACGATGCCATATATATCAAGTATGAAGAAGGGAAACGCGAAGCCGCCGAGGCTGCCGTCCACCGCGTGTTGCAGCGTTTTGACGTGCCGGAAGAGAAAATCATCTTGTCGTCTTTGGACGAATATATCTCGGGAAATTACAAAGAGGAAACGTATTACGCCAACCTTCTGAGCGCGTTGACAGTGTTCAGCGTACTGATAACGTTCTCCGGCGTGTTCTCCATGCTGCTCTATTCCTTACGCCTGCGGCGAAGGAGCATGGCCATCCGCCGGGTGATGGGTGCAGGTTTCCGTGATGTTTTCCGGCCGCAGCTCCGTTCTTATCTGCTTTATGTCGTGGCGGGTGGCGTGTTGGCCTACTTCCCGGCAGCATTGCTCATGCGCAAATGGATGGAGTATTTCCACTACGGTGAGACACCGGGCGTGGGACTGATGGCGGCCATCGTGTGCGGCCTATGCGTGGTGGTGTCGCTCATCGTTTACGGACAGGTGCGCCGATGCATGAACGACAAGCCGGTGGAAGTGCTCCGGCCGGAATCGTGATAAGATATAACTGTTTTTCATTTTCCGGGACTGTCCCTGTACGGATGCTTTCTGTGCAGGGACGGTCTTTTTGGTACAGTAGCCGGAGCGGCCGTCACAGGATTTTCAGGGCAATCCGGGCGCATGCTTCTGCGTCGGCCAAGGCATGATGGTGCTGCGTAAGGTCGTATCCGCAGCGGAGGGCTACTGTTTGCAGTTGATGGTTGGGCAAGTCCCGGCCGAATGCAAGACGGGAAGCGCGGAGGGTGCAATGGAACGGGTAACCGGGGTATTCCATGCCATAGGCTTGGAAGGCGGCTTTCAGGCATCCTTCGTCAAACGGGCGGTTGTGGGCCACCAAGGGCAAACCTTCAATCAAGGGTATGATTTCGCGCCATACCTCCGGGAAAGGGGCGGCGTGGGCCGTATCCTGAAAGGAAAGCCCGTGAACCTGCGTGTTCCAATAGTTATAGTAATTGGGATAGGGGCGTACCAGACGGTAGTGTCGGATGGTAATTTCCCGGTTGCGGACCACCACGAGCCCCACGCTGCAAATGCTGGAACGTTGCCCGTTGGCGGTCTCGAAATCTATGGCGGCAAAGTCGTTCATGTCGTAGTGCGCGGAAGTGTACGTTTGATTGCAAAAATAGCAATAATGCGTCAATTTACGGTAGGGGATGCCATAAATCCTTGCGGAAACTTGGCAGGGCAGCCTTGTTTCGATAATTTTGTTTTGAAAAATCCCTAACGGGCATCCTTGCTTGGGATAAGAGCAGGATAAGATTTTTGTTTTAACAACCTAACAAACCACATTTATGAAAAAATGCGTTTATGCAGTATGCGCTTTGCTGTGGGCTAGCTGTACCGCCTCCCGTCCCGCATCGGACGGCAGCAAAGACCGCGAACAAAAGGAGACTGTGCAGATCGACAGCCTCGCTCCCAATCCGTTTA
>OODD01000080.1_pt1 | contig 77555 bp, 105 predicted proteins | sample 1671311 | NCBI WGS metagenome assembly OODD01 (sample SAMN06348143, study PRJEB24527) | human gut metagenome | biome: human gut; feature: ankylosing spondylitis patient; material: feces | host: Homo sapiens | place: China | collected 2015-10 | reverse complement strand
GCCCCAAGGATCTGGAAAAGAACCAGTGCGTGCTGGTGCGCCGCGACACCCGCGAGAAGGTCTTTGTAAGCTTGGACGAGCTGGAGACTGCCATTCCCGCCCAGCTGGAAGCTCTGCGCAAGGACCTGTACCAGCGTGCGCTGGAAAACCGCGAAAAGCGCACCTGGGCTGCCACCACCATGGACGAGGTGAAGGAGCTGGCAAAAGCCAACACCGGCTACATCAAGACCATGTGGTGCGGCGATCTGGCCTGCGAGATGAAGATGAAGGAAGAGGCTGGACTTTCCAGCCGTTGCATGCCCTTTGAGCAGGAACAGCTCAGCGATGTGTGCCCCTGCTGCGGCAAGCCCGCCAAGGCCATGGTCTACTGGGGCGTTGCTTACTAAGCAATCGCTTCTCTGAGCCTTTGCGCGGGACGATCTGAAATGGCCGCCGCGTGCGCTTTGGCCATCTTCAGCGGAAAGAATATTTTATAGTTCGGGACAGCGAAACGCCTGCTGGCGTTCCGCTGTTCCCTTTTTACAGGAGGGGTCACAGAGGGAAACAGCTGCCCTATTGCTGACAACCTGCACATTCTCTGCTGTGGCACTCTCAGCAAAAAAGAACCGTCACCCTGACCGGTGACGGTTCTTAGTTTTTAAGACGGTTCATCAAAAGGGCTGATTGCTTGTCGCAGTGCCTTTTCTATTTACAATATACACACTTTTGAGGTTTCTGTCAAGAGCACGCCGTTTCGTTTCTGCGTGCTTTTTTCTTACCGGTCAAAGGTGGTGCTAAGGGTGGTCTGCCAGCTTTCGCCGGGGGCAAGGCAGGCGGCTGCGGCGCGCTGCTCCCAGTCCTGCGGGTCGGTGGCAGCGGCGGGCAGGCTGTGCCACGGCTCAATGCACACAAAGCGCACCGGCTTTGCGGGAGCTGACCAGATGAGCGAATAGGGGTAGCCCTCCACCCGGCAGGTGATATTGCGGCCGGTGTCCTTTTCGCAGATGCCAATGGTGCCAGTGCGCAGGCCTGCCATGCAGAAGCTGTCGTTGGCAAACAGGTCATCGGTCAGCGGGATGGCCTGCTGGTTCTTCCACTGGTAATAGCTCTTGCCGCTCAGCAAGCCGTTGGGGCTGGCATCGAGGATGACCGGGCTTTCCGGCTGGTCAAAACGGAACTCGTAGTCAGTGGTGGTGTGCTTTTCATCGAACGGGACGTTGAACGCCGGATGGAAGCCGATGCCGAAGCGCAGCTCCTCGGTGCCGGGGTTCGTCACCTGCAGGGTATGGTGCACGGTCTTGCCCTCCAGTCGGAAGGTGCTGGTAAGTACAAAATCATAGGGGAAGCGCTCTGCCTTGATGGCATCGTCCGCCCGCAGCTCCAGCTGGATGGTATCCCCTTCTGCCCGCAGCAGGGTGTGCTCCAGATCCCGGGCAAAGCCGTGCTGACCGCCCTTCCATGTTTTGCCCTTGGCAGTAAAGGTGCCGTCCACCAGCTTGCCCGTCCACGGGAACAGGATGGGTGCATGGCGCTTCCAGATGGCGGGGTCGGCCTGCCAGAGCATCTCTTCGCCTGCGGCATTCTTCAGGCTGACGGCCTCTGCACCGTGGGTGTCCACGGTCAGGGTCAGGAATTCGTTGTGAATGGTTGCCTGCATTTTCAGTATCTCCTTTGTCCTTCTTATTTTCCGGGGTCTGCTGTTTCCAGTATACTCCCCCGTGTGCCAAAAATAAAGTCCCTTCCCATGCTTGCACAAATCGTCACTGGGCAAAAGGCTTCCCCCGACCGGGGGAAGCCTTTATTCGGAAGCACGATTTCCATGCTCTGCTTGCTTCAGCAGGGCTGTACCAGCGGCAGGGTAACGACAAAGGTGGTGCCGTTTTCGCTGCTGCTCTCCACGGTCACGCCGCCGCCGTGCAGTACGGCGATCTCCCGCACAAGGGCAAGCCCAAGCCCCACGCCGCCCATCTCCCGGCTGCGGGACTTATCCACCCGGAAAAAGGGCTGGAAAATGCTGTCCCGGCAGTCTGCGGGGATGCCCGGGCCGGTATCTGCAACGTGCAGCACGGCAGTTTGCTTTTCCTGCCGCAGGGTGACGCGCACTGCCCCGCCGGGACGGTTATACTTGATGCCGTTTTCCACCAGATTGAACACCAGCCGGTAGATCAGCGCATCACTGCCCACCATGCCCAGCTCCGCGCAGTCCTGCTGCAAGGAGATATTGTTTTTCTGAGCAAGGGAGGTCAGGTCGGTCAAGATTTCCTCTACCAGCGGTGCAAGGGCGATCTGGTCGGTGCGGGAGACCGATTGCAGATTGCTCATTTCCAGCAAAGTGTGCACAAGGGCGGTCAGGCGGTCCAGCTGCTCCCGCAGGGAGCTGACCAGCCCGGCGGTCTCAGCGTCCATGGCCGGGTGCTCCTCTGCAAACAGTTCCAGCTTTGTCTGCAAAATAGCCAGCGGAGTGCGCAGCTCGTGGGCGGCGTTACCCGCAAACTGCCGCTGCAATTCAAAAGACTGTGCCAGACCATCCAGCATCCGGTTCACCGACCGGCTCAGCTGCCCGAATTCCTGCACGGTATCTTCGTCCAGACGGACGGTGGCGATGCTGTCCTGATCGACCCGCTGCGCCTGCTGCGCAAGCTGCTGCAAAGGCTTCAGCGCTCTGCCGCTGACAAAATAAGCGATGGCTGCGCTGAGGATGGTGACCACGGCAGTGATACACCAGCCCTTGCGGCCAAAAACCACCTTTGCATCGTAGACTTCCTGTGAAAAATGCGCCAGCAGGCTGGACATTTCCTCCTGCGGGATCTCGATGGTCAACGAATCCGCACTGCCGGGCTGATACTGCATCATAAAGCCGTTGAGGGCATCCATGCCGGTAACGCCGGTGCGATACAAAAGCAGATTCATGCACACGCAGGCGCAGGCGATGAGCAGCGCCGTCAGCAGGGTGATGCGCCATTGCAGGGATAAACGCTTCATTGTGCCTCGCCTCCGATCTCGTAGCCTTCCCCGATGCGGTTGCGGATGGGGTCGTAGCCCAGCGCCGCCCGCAGCTTTTTGCGCAGGGCAGAGATATGTACCCGGATGGAGTTGCTGAAGCTGTCCACGCTGCCGTCCCAGACGTGCTCAATCAGCTCTTCCTGACTGACCGGGCGTCCCTGATGCAGCAGCAAATATTCCAGTACGCCGCTCTCCTTCCGCGTCAGCGCAAGGGTCTGGCTATCCACCGTGGCAACGCGGCTGCGGGTGTTGAAGCTCAGCCGCCCGCAGCACAGGCAGACATCCTGCTGGATGAACTTGCGCCGGGTCAGGCTGCGCACCCGGGCCTCCAGCTCTGCAAGATGGAAGGGCTTGGAAAGATAATCGTTTGCCCCGGCATCCAGCCCCTCCACCTTATCCGCGATCTCGCTGCGCGCCGATAAGATCAGCACACAGGTCTCAAGGTCGTGCTGCCGTAAGCTGCGCAGCACCTGCATCCCGTCCACCTTGGGCAGGTTGAGGTCCAGCAGTACAAGGTCGTACCGCTCTGCCGCCAGTGCTTCCAGCGCGGCTTCGCCATCTGCACAGGCATCCACCTCGTACCCGGACAGCCGCAGCTTCCGGGCAATGTCCTCCCGCAGGGAGTGCTCGTCCTCTACCACCAAAAGACGCATCTTGTGTTCCACCCTTCCCATAAAAATTGCGTTTTTTTCATTATAACAGATTATAGCAGACGGTGTTAAGATTCGTGTTAAGATTTTCTTAGCAGAAATTTTATCCCGCATGGTGTATACTGGTGCCATCAAACAACAGGAGGCTATGATGTTCATGACAAAAAAACAGGCGCAGCTGCTTTTGCTTGCCGCCGGGGTGCTGATGCTGCTGTTCGGCGTGTGGCGGGGCGAGGCAGACACCGTATTTTCAAAGGCCATCCGGCTGTGTATGGAGTGTGTAGGCATTGGATAAGAAAAAATTAAATCCCCTTGCTCGCTTCCGGGGCTTTATACAGGCCGGGGCGACCCTTTTAACCAACCTCCACCTGCCCAACTTTGCCAAAGGGACACTGTATCAGGGCAGTGGCAAATACGTCTGCGTACCGGGGCTGAACTGCTATTCCTGCCCGGGCGCTGCCGGTGCCTGCCCGGTGGGAGCGTTTCAAGCGGTGATAGGCTCCTCCAAATTCCGCTTTTCCTACTACATCACCGGCATCCTGATTCTCTTCGGGGTGCTGCTGGGGCGGTTCATCTGCGGTTTCCTCTGCCCGTTCGGGTGGTTTCAAGAGCTTTTGCACAAGATTCCCTCCCCCAAGCTTTCCACCAAGAAGCTGAAGCCGCTGCGCTATTTAAAGTATGCTGTGCTCCTGGTCATGGTGGTGCTGCTGCCATTGCTGGCGGTCAACGAGCTGGGCATGGGCGACCCGTTCTTCTGCAAGTATCTCTGCCCGCAGGGCGTGCTGGAAGGTGCCATTCCCCTCTCCCTGACAAATGCGGGTATCCGCGCCGCGCTGGGCAAGCTGTTTACATGGAAGGCCTGCATTCTGTTGGCAGTCATTGTGGGCAGCGTGGTGTTCTACCGCCCCTTCTGCAAGTGGCTGTGCCCGCTGGGCGCGTTCTATGCACTGCTGAATAAAGTCTCGCTGTTCCAGATGCGTGTAGACACCCACAAATGCGTCTCCTGCGGCGCCTGTGCAAAGGCTTGCAAGATGGACGTAGACATTACCAAGACCCCCAACCACGCCGAATGTATCCGCTGCGGGATGTGCATGAAAGCCTGCCCTACGGACGCCATCCAGTATAAATTCGGGCTGGGAGACAAATCAAACACTGAAACGACAAAGGAGTAAAACCATGAAGCTTAACCGTGTAACCGCACTTTTTCTTGGCCTTGTGCTGGCCTTCAGCCTTGCCGCCTGCGGGCAGGGCGCATCCTCTGCCTCTACTGCATCTTCTTCCGCTTCCTCTGCGGCAGCGGAAGGCAAGACCGAGGAGCAGCTGCTGGCCGATGAAAACGAGATCCTTTCCGCAAACGATGCCCTGTGGGAGAAGGTGTTCTCCTCCATGGACAAAAACGTGACTGAGACCACCCTCAGCACGAACTACGGCGATTTTCTGCTGAGTGCCGTGGAAAAGGCAAAAGATCAGTTCTCGGATGAGGAGTACAAGACCCTGACCGCCGATGCAGAAAAGATCCGTGCCATTGAGGAACAAATTGCTGCTCTTGCCCCTGCGGACGCGGCTGCTTCCAGTGCCGCCGCACAGGGCACTGCTTTCCCCCAGTTTGAGGGCAGCGATTTAGAGGGCAACCCGGTGGACAACAGCCTGTTTGCGGGCAACGCCTTTACGGTGGTGAACTTCTGGTTCAACGGCTGCAAGCCCTGTGTAGAGGAGCTGGACGACCTGAACGCCCTGAATGAAAAGGTCAAGGCACAGGGCGGCGAGGTGGTCGGCATCAACACCGAGACGCTGGATGGCAGCCAGCAGGGCATCGAAGCCGCCAAAAAGCTGCTGGCTGCAAAGGGCGCAAGCTACCGCAACATCTACTTTGCCTCCGGCAGCGAGGCCGGCAAGTTTGCACTGAACATCATGGCCTTCCCCACCACCTACGTCTTTGACCGGGACGGCAATGTTGTAGGCCAGCCCCTGCTGGGCGGCATTGACAAGGAAGAAAACCTTGCCGCCCTGCAAAAAAATATTGACGCCGCCCTTGCCAAGGACAGCGCCAAATAAGCTATTCTCCCCTGCCGCCTACGGGCGGCTTTTTTTGTTTGCTGCGGGCATTGCCATGCACGCCCGGGCACCGGACGGAATACGCTGGGGCAGAAGCATACTTTTACCAGCAAAGGAGCGTATCTCCATGAAAAACACCGGAACTCTCCGCATCCAGACCTTTGCGGCACGCCAGTCTGCCCCCGTGGAGGGGGTGACCGTTGCGGTGCAGGGGGACGGCTTTACCCTGCACCGCATCACCGATGCCACCGGCAGCGCCGCCGATATTCCCGTTGAAGCCCCCGCCTGCACCCTGTCGCTGGACGAGGACAACACCACTCGCCCCTACGCCATTGTCAGCCTGACCGCCGCAAAGCCCGGCTACCGCACCGTGCGCATTGAGGGCATCCAGATCTTTGCCGGGCAGGTAACGCTGGCGCAGCCCCAGATGCTTCCTGTTACCGAGGAAGACCGGGATATCCCGGACGCACCCATCGTCATCCCGCCGCACGCCCTGTTTGCCGGCAGCGGCGGCAGCGGCCCGCAGCCGCGGGAAAACTGCACACCCCGGGTACTGGATCAGGTCGTCATTCCCAAAAATATCACGGTGCATCTGGGCAAACCGGCAGCTTCCGCCCGCAACGTGACCGTCTCCTTCCGGGATTATATTGCCAACGTAGCCTCCAGCGAGGTGTATCCCACCTGGCCGGAGCAGGCACTGCGGGCGAACATCCACTGCCAGATCTCGTTGGCGCTGAACCGCATCTACACCGAGTGGTACCCCAGCAAGGGCTACACCTTCAACATCACCAACTCCACCAGCTACGACCAGTACTACGTCCACGGACGCACGGTGTTTGAGGTGATGGTGCGCATTACGGACGATATCTTTAACACCTATCTGCGCAAGCGTGGCACGGTGAACCCCTATTATTCCGAGTACTGCGATGGCAAGTCGGTCACCTGCCCGGGGCTCAAGCAGTGGGGCACGGTTACGCTGGCCAACAACGGACGCAGCGCCTTGCAGATCTTGCGCTACTACTACGGCAGCAGCATCGAGATCGTGCGCACCAAAAATATCCGCTCTATCCCGCAAAGCTACCCCGGCACGCCGCTGCGGCAGGGCAGCCGCGGCACGGCGGTATTCACCCTGCAAAGGCAGCTGAACCGCATCGCCAAGGACTATCCCTTCCTTGGCAAACTGACGGTAGACGGCGTATTCGGCAGCCGGATGGCCGCAACGGTGCGGGCGTTCCAGAAGCAGTTCAACCTGACCGCCGACGGCGTAGTGGGGCGGCAGACATGGTACAAGATCAGCTACATCTATGTATCGGTAAAGGACCTCGCCGAGCTGACCAGCGAGGGCGAGACTTCCACCGGCACCCTGTCCAACGGCACATGGAACGGCACGGTGCTGAGCACCGGTGCTTCCGGCAGCGCGGTGGAGCAGGTACAGTTCTGGCTGAACACGCTGGCGCAGTACGACAGCGCCATTCCATCCGTAAAAGTGGACGGCGTATTCGGCACCGCCACCGCCAATGCGGTACGCGCCTTCCAACGCAAATACGGCCTTACAGTGGACGGCATAGTGGGCCAGACCACTTGGAAAGAACTGTACGACGAGTTTTTGAGCATCCAGTCCGACAATGGCACCCCCAACGCCTACCCCGGCACGCCGCTGCGGGAGGGTTCCTCCGGGCAGAATGTGAGGCTGGTGCAGTTCTGGCTGAAGATTGCCCGCACCGTGTACACGAGCCTTGAAAGCGTGACTGTGGACGGAAAATTCGGCGCGGGCACGGCGGCAGCTGTTCGGCGTTTTCAGCGGTACTTCGGGCTGACAGCAGACGGCGTGGTGGGGCGCACCACATGGCAAAAGCTGTACGAGGTGTACAACGATATCGCCAACCGGCTGCTCTCCTCTTCCCTGCGCCCCGGCGAGTACCCGGGCGTGCTGCGCAGCGGCTCCACCGGCACGCCGGTGCGGGAACTTCAGTTTTACCTCTACCTCATGAGTGCCTACGAAAGCAGTATCCCGCCGGTAAGCATTGACGGCAAGTTCGGCGCAGATACCGAGCGGGCGGTGCGGGCGTACCAGCGGTTTGCAGGGCTTACCGTGGACGGCGTAGTGGGGCGCACCACATGGAACTCCCTTTATGGCCGCGCCAGCCAGCTGCGCTCTTCCGGCCCGGTGGTCACCTTAAAGCGTCTGCCCTACCCCGGCACCCCGCTGACGGTGGGCAGCAGCGGCAAGGCGGTGCTGTACTACAATCTGCTTTTGCTGCGCATCGCCTATTATTTTTCCAGTGTGGAAGCCCCGCCCCTTGCCGACCGTTATACCGACGAAACTGCCACAGCCACCCGCAGCGCCCAGCAGCTATTAGGGCTGGAGCAGACCGGCATTGCCGATGCCGACACATGGACGGCGGTGGAAGCGCTGAGTTTGCAGCTGGCCGCCCATGCCCCGAACCCCGATAGAGACACACCATCCGGCACCGCCTACCCGGGGCGCGCCATCGCCGAGGGCAGCGCCGGGCAGGAGGTAGGACAGGTGGAGCGCTGGATCAACCGCCGGGCACAGCTTTCCTGCGGCGAGGGCTATGTGGCCGATAACAACCGCTTTGGCGCGTCAGACGCCGCTGCCGTGCGGGCTGTCCAGCAGCAGGCGGGGCTGCAGCCGGTAAACGGCATCGTGTACCGCGAAACATGGCACGCCTTGCAAGCCCAGTGTACCGACCCCTGCGGCTGCGAGAAGGAGGAATGAGGGATGGCACGCCTTTTGATCTATGACGCCTACGAAAACAAGGTATACACCTACGCAAACCTGAACGAGAACGACCCCATGCCTTACAGCACCCTGACCACCCTGCGGCTGCGGGAGTTCCGGGGCAAATCGGCCAGCCCTACCCTATGGACCACCATTGCAGCCATGGAAGCGTGGAACCTGACCCGCCGCAAATACGGCAGGGGCATCCCGGTAGGGTACGCTTTCCGCCGCATCTGGGAGGGTGGCCACGGCACCCGCAGCCAGCACTACGCGGGGGTAGCGTTCGATGTGGGGCAAAGCCTTGACCAGCGCCAGCGCACCGCCATTTACAACGCTGCCCGCACTTCCGGCGCATGGGGCTATGTGGAGCCGCTGAGCCAGACCCCCACATGGGTGCACTTTGACCGCCGCTACGGCACCCCGGCGTGCAGCGGCACCACCGCCGGTTACCCCACCCTGCGCCGGGGCAGCCGGGGCTGCTATGTCATGATTTTGCAGGATGCGCTTTCCACCCTTGGCTACCAGACCGGCAGCCGTATCGACGGCATCTTTGGTGCCCGCACCGAGCAGGCTCTGCGCGGCTACCAGAAGCGCACCAGCCTGCGGGTGGACGGCGTGTGCGGCTGCGACAGCTGGAAAAAGATCTCCACCGCCGTCATCGGCATCGGGCGCACCAAAACCACCATTGACTAACGTTTGTCCTATATAGCTTATACAGAAAGAGCGACCGCACAAAACAATGTGCGGTCGCTCTTTTTCACTCACTTTACGGCCTGCTTCAGCTGTTCCAGATCTGCGGCATCCGGGTGGGAGAGCGCCTTATCGAAGTTTTCGATCAGGGCATCCAGATTGGGGATGTGCAAAGGCTTTGCCTTCATGGCCTCGTACCGCTGCCGGACGGACACCGGCATTTTGCCCTGACACATAAAGCTGCCAATGACGGTGTTGCTGCCGTCCAGCGCCTTCCGGGTGGCGGCAAGAATCTTTTCGAAGTAGGGCGCACTGCCGCCAAAGCCTGCGGTGCCAAACAGGAACACCCGCTTGCCGTGCAGCTGCTGCAAGAAATCCAGCGTGTCGGCGTCCGCCTTGCCCTTGTCTGTCCAGAAACCCACATACAGGGTGTCTGCTGCCAGCGCGGCAGCGTCCGGTGCGCCGAAATAGCAGCAGTCTGCCTGCGGCAGCTGCTCCTGCAGGGTCTGTGCCAGCAGTGCGGTGTTGCCGGTTTTTCTGCTGAATACGATGGCGTAACTCATTTTTACCTCCCTCAGAGCAGCGGCAAAGCTGCCGGATGCTCTTGTGCATACGTTATTTTTACGGCAGTTCCTTTGCCGGGAGAGCCTGAAATCATGGAACAGTATAGTACAGTGCCCTGCCAAAATCAAGGGTTGACGATATTCTCGCCTTTCCCGGCCAGAAAGCTGCGCAGGTTGCCGGTGGTGATATCCATCAGCCGCTGCAATGCTTCCTTGGTGGTCCATGCGATATGCGGGGTGAGCACCGCGCCCGGCAGACTGCGCAACCGGCTTTGGGGCGGCAGCGGCTCGGTGGCAAAAGCATCTGCACCGTAAAAGGCAAGCTTGCCGCTTTCCAGCGCATCGGCTACGGCCTCCTCGTCCACCAGTGCGCCCCGGGCAGTGTTCAGCAAAATAGCGCCGGGCTTCATTTTTGCAAGGGCTTCCCGGCTGACCAGCCCGCGGGTTTCCGGGGTGGCCGGGCAGTGCAGGCTGAGCACATCGCTGCGGGCAAGCAGGGTGTCAAAGTCCACGAACTCCACCCCATCGGCGGCGTACTCCGGGCGCACCGTGCGGGTGCACACCAGAACCTCCATGCCAAAGGCCCTTGCAATGCGGGCGGTCTGGCGGCCGATGCTGCCGTAGCCGTAGATGCCAAAGGTCTTGCCCAGCAGCTCCACCTGCGGCAGCAGACCGTACTCTGCCGGGATGCCCAGCTGCCAGTATCCGGCCTTTACTGCCCGGTCGTACCGCTGGGCGCACTGGCAGATGGCCAGCAGCAGGCTAAAAGTCATCTGGGCCACGCTATAAGTAGAGTACCCTGGCACGTTGGCCACTGCCACCCCATGGCGGCGGCAGGCTTCAAGGTCGATATTATCCGTACCGGTGGCGATGATGCCCACCCACTTGAGGTTCGGGCACTGCGCCAATATTGCCTCGTCAATGCGGCACTTGTTGATGAGCACCAGTTCTGCATCCCCGATGCGGGGCGCGATGTCGGCGTAGTCGGTGCGCACATAGCTGGTGGTGTCCGGCACCAGTGCCTTTACCCCGGACCAGTCCAAGTCCCCTTCTTCCATCACATAGCTTTCCAGAATCACTGCCTTCATAATTTCCCATTCCCTCTCTGGTTTACGTTATTCCGTTTCTTTCAGCGGATAGAGCGCCAGTGCAAGACTGCCGCCGTAGGGGCGGCTGTCCAGTGCAGCATAGCCCTTTGCCAGCAGCAGCGCCAGCTGTACCCTGTCCTCCAGCGGCACCCACACCGGCGCGGTGCGGGCGGGCACGCAGCCGGTGCGCAGCAAAAAGCAGGGCGCAAGACTTTCCAACGGGCGCAGCGCCCGCAGTCCGAAGCCCTGCCGAAAATACAGCGGCAACAGCGCTGCCGCCGTTTCGGTGCACTCTACCACCGCCCATGCCGTGCCCTTGCGGCGCAGCCGGTCTGCCCGGGCTGCGGCAATTTCCACCAGCCGGGCGGGCAGCTCCTCGCCGGTATTTACCGGCGGGGTGAGCAGGCAGCCGCCCTCCAGCTGCCGACGTCCCAGCCAGTTGCGCAGTGCCGCTGCGGCGGCGGTATCGGCGGTAAGGGGTAGCACCAGCAGCGCTGCCCCGGCTGTGCCCCACGCCTCGCCTGCGGTCAGCATCCGCAGCACCTCGGAGCAGGGGCGGTAAAACCCCGCCCCACCGCAGCGCACCAATGTAAAAAATTCCTCGGCGGAAAGCCGCCGTACCTGCCGCTGACGCGGCGGGTCACATACCTGGATCATTTGCAGTTCCTCCGTTCTGATGTTCTTTCCATCAGCATACGGAAAACTGCGCGCGAACCGGCGCGAAACAGCGCGCCTTACAGTGCAAAAATCAGTCCAGCGAGATGTCCTCGCTCAGCACCTGCCCGATGGGCTTTGCGATGCACAGGTCGGCAGAGGCATCCGCTCCGGTGGGCTGCATGTTGATGACCACCAAATTATCGCCCCGGAAATACCGGATGAGCCCGGCGGCAGGGTACACCACCAGACTGGTGCCGCCGATGATAAGGGTATCGGCATGGCGGATGGCATCCACTGCGCCGGACAGCACCTCCTCGTCCAAGCCCTCTTCGTAAAGCACCACGTCCGGCTTTACGATGCCGCCACACTCGGTACAGCGGGGCACGCCGGTGCTGTTTGCGATGAAATCCACATCGTAGAACTTGCCGCAGCGGGTGCAGTAGTTGCGCAAGGTGCTGCCGTGCAGCTCGTACACCGTTTTGCTGCCCGCCGCCTGATGCAGGCCGTCAATGTTCTGGGTGACCACAGCCCGCAGCTTGCCCTGCTGTTCCAGCTTTGCCAGCCGCAGATGGGCGGCGTTGGGCTTTGCCCCCTTTACGATCAGCTTGTCGCGGTAAAAACGGTAAAATTCCTCCGGGTTTTCCTCCCAGAAGGTATGGCTGAGGATGGTTTCGGGCGGGTAGTCGTATTTCTGGTGGTACAGCCCGTCCACGCTGCGGAAATCCGGGATGCCGCTTTCCGTAGAAACGCCCGCGCCGCCGAAAAAGACGATGCTGCTGCTTTTTGCAATGATGTCTTCCAGTGCCTTGACCATAATTGAAACGCCCCTTTCCTCACGGAAATTTTTGTGTTAAGATAGTACCAGTATAGCACATTCTTACAGGAAAGGAAGAGGCCGGTTTTGAACGTCTGGTACATCAACAGCATCCTTGGTGCCATCTGTCTGGAGGAGGAAAACGACGCACTGTGCGGGGTACATTTTTGCCCGGACGGTGCGCCGGAGCTGGAGCCGCTGCCACGCAGGGTGGTGGAAACGCCCCTGCTGCAGGAGGCAGAGGAGCAGCTGAACGAATATTTTGCCGGGGTGCGCCGGGAGTTCGACCTGCCGCTGGCAGCAAAGGGCACGCCCTTTCAGCAGGCGGTATGGGCGCAGCTGCACAAGATTCCCTACGGGGAGGTGCGCACCTACGGCCAGCTGGCGGCGGCGCTGGGCAAACCCAAGGCAAGCCGCGCCGTGGGCAGCGCCTGCCACCGCAACCCGCTGTGCATCGTGGTGCCTTGCCACCGGGTCATCGGCGCAGACGGCAGCCTGACCGGCTACGCCGAGGGACTGGAGATCAAGGAATATCTGCTGGAACTGGAACGATTTTAAGAGAATGATAAAGGCTGCTGCGCATCGTTTGCGCAGCAGCCTTTGGTGTTTTATGCAGTTTTAAAAGCCCGTGGGCGGGACGTAATAGCTTGGAATAGACCCGCTTTTGGGCGTAGCTGCGGCCTGCTGGCGCAGCGCCGAGCGGGTAACCTCTGCCCAGGAATACTGGGTCATATACTCGCCCCGGTAGGCGTTGAAAGCCGAGCGGTCTCCCCGCAGGAAGTTATAATAATCGCAGTCCACCTTGCTGGTATCCAGCGCCAAGGTGCTGCGGCCGCGTACCAGCAGCCCGTTGACCCCTGCATCCTCCAGCGTATGGCTGAGGTCAAAGATCAAATTGCGCAGATGGCTGTGCAGCGAGGCGGTGTCGGGCTTATCCTCCCACAGGACAGCCAGCATCTCGCCGTTGGTACAGGTGGCGCCGTTGCGGTCCACAAGGTAGGCCAGCAGCTCCTTGCTTTTGCTGCGCTTGAAGGAGAGCGGACGTCCGCCCACAAAGATCTCGAAGTTGCCGAAGCACTGGATCTTGATGCCCACAGGTGCCGTTTCCGGCGGGTAGCGCAGATTTTCCAGCACATTGCGCACGTCCGCCTCGTTGGCGGGCTTGAGCAGAAAACCGCTGACGAAGATCTGCAATGCTTCCAGTGCATACTCCGGGTGCTCGGTGACCACGATGATATTGCAGCGGGGCTGCAATTTCTGGATCATGCGGGCAAGGGCAAGGCCATTCATGCCCGGCATTTCCAGGTTCAAAAAGGCAGCATCCATTGGGCCCTGCCGCATCCACGTCAGGGCATCGTCAGTCGTCATGGCACTGATATAGTCACAGTCCGGTGCCACCCGGCACAGGATGCGGATCAGCGAATTGATCGCAAGCTGACCGTCATCCACAACCAGTATTTTCATAGCTTCATCCCCCTATCTGCTTACGCAAAACAATTCCCCGCTGTTAGTTTAGCACGCTGCAAACTTTTAGGCAAGTTTTTTTCCGGAAAAGCCCAAAAAAGAAACGTTTTCGCCCAGATATCTGTCCATCTTCTCCTGTCTCTTCAAGTCATTTCCGCAGCTTCGGTCGCCTTTTTCGACGAAATACCGGAGCATTGCGCGCTCAATTGATATATCAAATCAGCGCTCATTTGTCCCCGCTTCCCGCCGGAAGGCACGGCTTTTCCCCGACAAACACAAGGCCGCTGCACCGGTCTTGTGCAGCGGCCTTGTGAATAATTTGCGTTTGGCGTGCTCTGCGGCGCGCTCCAAACGTTTTTTCACGGGTTCTTCAATGGAGATCCAGCTCCGGCGGGACATCCAGCTGGTCGGAGACATATTTCCCATTCTTTTTGCGCTGACGCACACACTCGGTAAGCAGATATTCGATCTGCCCGTTCACCGAGCGGAAGTCATCCTCTGCCCAAGCGGCAAGGGCATCGTAGAGCTTGGCGTTCAGGCGCAGGGGCACCTGTTTTTTCGGCTCGGCCATCAGTACAGGCTACCGCTGTTCACGATGGGCTGGGCATCGCGGTTGCCGCACAGCACCACCAGCAGATTGGATACCATTGCCGCCTTGCGCTCATCGTCCAGTTCCACTACCTTGTTCTCGTTCAGACGATCCAGCGCCATTTCCACCATGCCCACAGCGCCGTCCACGATCATCTTGCGGGCGTCAATGATGGCGCTGGCCTGCTGGCGCTGCAGCATGACCGCTGCAATTTCCGGTGCATAGGCCAGATAGGTGATGCGGGCCTCCACCACCTCGATACCTGCCTCTGCCACGTTCTTCTGGATCTCGTCTCGGATGCGGGCAGCCACCACCTCAGAAGAGCCGCGCAGGCTGCCCTCATCGGCTACGCCGTCGCCGGTGGTGTCCACGTTGGGAGAAACATCATAGGGGTACACCCGCACCACGTTGCGCAGGGCGCTGTCGCACTGCAGGGAGAGGTATTCCTTATAGTTATCCACGTTGAACACAGCCTTGGCGGTATCGGTCACGCGCCAGATGACTGCAATGCCGATCTCCACCGGATTGCCCAGACAATCGTTGATTTTCTGGCGGGAGTTATTCAGGGTCATCATCTTGAGCGAGATCTTTTTGCTCATGGATTCGACGCTCATCTGAGCATTCTGGCCGTTATTGCCAAGCAGCGCAGCCACGCTGTTTTCCTTGCTGTTCACGTCTCCGCTCTGGCTCAGGCGGGTACCGGCGGCAGGGTTGACGGCGGTACAGAAGGGGTTTACCCAGTAAAAGCCCTGTCCTTTCAGGGTGCCGATGTAATCACCAAACAGGGTGAGCACCAGCGCCTCCTGCGGCTTTAACACCTTGAGACCGCAGAACAGGAAAATGCCTGCGATCCAATACGCAATGGACAAAATCAGCAGCGGAATGCCCAGAAACAGCCGGTGCGGCCGATCTTCATTGAGCAGCGTGATACAGAAAATGAACAGGGCAATGGACACCACATAGCCCAGCAAGGTGAGTAGCAGCATGGCCATACCGTTTTTGCGGGTATTCAAAATTTTCTCTTCCATAACAAGTCCCTCCTTATCAGGGTCGGAAGCATTTCTTTCTGATATCAAAATCATATCACTTTGTGGAAGAGCTGTCAAGTATTTTCAACAAAAACCCCGCCTGCCCGGGTAAAGCGGGCAAAGCGGGGTCAAATGTTATAGGAGCACCGCGCACCGGGCAAGCAGGGTTTCAGGCGTCTGCCTGCGCTTCTCCCCCGATCAGCACCACGGCAACATCATTGACGTTGGTACCAGTAGCGCCTGTGATAATAAGCCCCTCCACCGCCTGCAAGGCGTGGTAGGCATCGTTGTTTTGCAGGGTGTCGAACACGTTCCAGCCCGCTGCTGCCAGTGCTGCGGCGGTGTCGCCGTCCGCATAGCCGCCGGCGGCATCGGTAGGGCCATCGGTGCCGTCACTGCCCACGGAGAACACCGCCGCATTTTGTCCGGCCAGTGCCGGGGCTGCGGCCAGCGCCAGCTCCTGATTGCGTCCGCCCAGCCCTTTGCCGGTCAGGTGCACCACGGTTTCCCCGCCCGCGATAAAGGCCAGCTTTTTTCCTTGTCCCGCATGGGTGCGGGCGATGGCACCCAGAAAGCTGCCTGCCTCACGCGCCTCGCAGCAGAGCCGGTCGGTGAGGAGGATGGGCTCATAGCCCAGCTCCCGGCAGGCTTTAGCGGCAGCGGTGCACAGCTCTCGGACGCTGCCGGTGATCTGTGTGGTCACGTTATCAAGGGCTTTCGGCGTTTCCTGCGCCAGCAGCGCCTTTGCCTGTTCTGACAGGTCCAGGTGGTATTTTTCCGCAATGGCAAAAGCCTGCGCACAGGTGGAGCTATCCGGCACCGCCGGGCCGCTGGCGATCATATCCAGCGGGTCGCCCAGAATATCGCTGAGCACGATGCTGAACACCCTTGCGGGCGCGCAGTGCTGTGCGAACCGACCACCCTTGACAGCGGACAACCGCTTGCGGATGGTATTCATCTCCACGATATCGGCTCCGCTGGCAAGGAGCTGATTGGTGATGTCCTGCAATTCCCCGCCGGGGACAAGCGGCTTTTCAAACAGGGCGCTGCCGCCGCCGGAAAGCAAAAACAGCACCGTGTCCTCTGCGGTCAGCCCCTGCACCAGCGCCAAAGCTTTTTCGGTGGCTGCAAAGCCGTTGTCATCCGGCACGGGATGGCCCGCCTCATAACAATTTACACCGGGGATTCTGCCTTTTACATGGCCGTACTTGGTCACCACCACGCCGCCGTCCACGCGCCCCAGTGTCTGCACGGCGGCATGCGCCATCTGCCATGCGGCCTTGCCTGCCGCCACCAGCAGCACTCTGCCGCCTCCGGGCTGAAAGTCCTCCAGCGCGCGGCACACGGCTTTATCCGGCAGAACCGCCTGAATGCTGGAACAGATGATCTCATCCGCATCCCGCCGCAATGTAGTATTCATAATAAAGCCCTCCTAACAGAGTTTGCCCATTCTCGATCCGAATGACCTGCTGCGCAATTTCCGAGTGATGCAGGGCTTTACGCGGTCAGGTCTTTTTTGCCGGGGTTCAGGATGAACCATACGCCCTCGCCTTCACGGCTGTGGGCTTCGTGGCTGCCGTAGTAGACATAGAGCTTGCTCAGGGATACCGCACTGATCTCTTCCGCAGTGGGAGCTGCGGCAGTCAGAGCTTCGGCGGTGACTGCGCCGTTCTCGGCTTCGCTCACGTCTGCCCACGCGGTCTCGTTGGCAGTCGTCAGTTCATTCACCTCGGCACGGCCCATGTATGCCGGAATATGTTCCGGGTCAAGGCCGATAGCTTCCGTAAAAGACGCCACAGCCTCGGTGTAGTTCAGCTCGGTCAGGTATTTCCGTCCCAACTCGATCTTATCCGCTGCCGTAACCGCTTTTTTGCTTTTTTCAGTTGCTACATTTTGTATTCCTCCAAAGTGCAACCCCAAAGTTATGCTTCAAACATTTTCCAGCTGACACAGCCGTCCAGCCAGAATTTTCCGTTTCCAGAGGTCATGCGCACCTTATTCTGTGCATCCAGATCGTTAAAGTGCCACCACTCCGAGGCCAGCGGTGTCATGCCTGCATTGGTACAGTACCCCTGCAGCCGCCGCGCACCGTCTGTCATGGATGCCGATGCAGTGGCCCGCTTCCATGCGGTGGCCGAATTAGAAGTTACCGGGCCGGTAAAGCAGGCCGCCGCACTGCTCAGCTCGTGCATGGCAGAGGGCATGGCGTATTCCTCACCGGTCACCTGTACAAAGGGACACCCCGCCATGCTGTGCTCTGTCTGCTCAGTGATGCGCAGCAGGGTCGTGTCCATTGCCACACCGCGCTGATGGTTGGAAAGAGACGTTGCAATAAACCAGCCGATATTCCACGCGCCCTTGTTCAGCGCCGTCATCAGTTCCTTGTCCGTCCTTGCCTTGGCGTACACTGCATCCTTTACCAGCATCTGCACCTCATAGGGCCGGAATGTCTCTATGATCTTCAGGCAATCGCCCGCCTTCAAGGCATTTTTCTGCGCTGCACCAACCTTTTTTGCCATAGCGTAATTGATAGGCATTAGATACTCATCCCGCCCAAGGCGCTGGTTGTAGAACAGGCCATCATACAGTTTCTGTCCCGTAATGCCTTCAATATCCTTTCCGCAGGTTTTAAAAATCGATGCCTTGGCATTGGGGTTTTCGTATACGATGGAAGGCAGAACATCGGGCAGATTGATCATACACAGTTCATTTTCCAACCAGCCCACGGTGCCGTCCAGCAGGCAGACCTGCCAATATGCGCCAGACTCCTGCCGGATATAAAACATATCTCCCGCTGCAAGTCTGCGCAGTACCGTACTGGCCCCATCCGGTCTCTCGTACAGCAGCATCACAGCCGCCCCTGCAAAGCCTGTTGAACCTTCCAACGGCAGTTCGAAGTTCTGGGGAACGCGGATGCCATCCCGCAGAACCGCATTGTCGTCCAGTGCTGCATTCCACATCGGTCCGGTTTCAGAGACCGGATCACTGACTTCCTGCTGCTGCCAGCTGACAGCCCGCTCTTCCACTGTGGGGTTCTGGCAGCCCGTCAGAAGCCATGCGCATGCCATGGCCGAAAGGCACAGAAAATCACGTCTTGTTGTTTTCATGTATTTTCCGTCCCTTCTTCCTGCTGTTCCTGTGCCGGAGTTTCCGGCGCTGTCGGTGCCTTCAATGCGGTCTCCTGCTCTGCCGCCGATCCCTCCGGCGACTGCGTCGGCTGTTGTGCCGCCGGGGCAGTCTGCCCCGCTTCCGTTGTTTCGGTCTGTGTCGGCTGCGCTTCCAGCAGTTCTTCCTCCGGCGGTTCGCCCTCGGCATCCTTTGCAAGATCGTCCTCCGGTGCCTGATCCCCAACCGGCTGAACACTGCCGCTGCCGTTCAGGTTGCTGCTAAGTGCGCCCTCCCCGAATGTGCCCGACTGACTGACGCCGTTGATAAAATAGTAGCTTTTTTCATGGGAATGATCCCATCCCTGCTTCGGTTCTCCATTTGTCCCAAAAGCATAGGGCTGGCCGTCGATCACACACCACCCGGTCATCTGATTTCCGTTGCCGTCCAAATAGCGCGTGCCCGCATCCGTTTCAACCCAGCCGGCCTGACTGACACCGTCCACAAAGAAATAATCCTTTCCATCGATCTCTGCCCAGCCCTGTGCCGGTGCGCCGCTGTTGTCGTAGTATTTCAGGACGCCGTCCGTTTTTTTCCAACCGTTCAGTCGGTTTTTGACCCGTCCATCGCTATCCAGTTCCCAGACCTTTCCGTCCTCCTGATAAGTACCGGTGCGCGGATGTCCGGTTTCGTCAAAGCAGTACTGCACTCCGTCCAGCATGATCCAGCCGGTGTACAACTGTCCGGTCTCCGGTTGGAAATAGTAGTATTTTCCGTCTATCTTCGCTTCGCCCTGGGTGAGCGCTCCATCTGCGTTGGCATAGCCGACATAGCCGTTCTCTTCGATCCAGCCGGTCTTCAAAAAGTTGTTGCTGCCAAAATAGTAGAGCTTATAGTTGATCTCATACAGCCCCTGCGCACGGGTGCCGGTAGTCGGCGAGATATAGTAGCGATGCAGTCCTTCGCCGTGCCACCCCGTAGTCTTACTCTGGATCGCTTTGTAAGCTCCAAAAGCGACCCCTGTGAGCAGACACAGGCACACCAGTACTACACCGACGGCTTTCAGCGGCGTTGCCGCCCTTCTTCTGCGCGTATTCTGCGTCACGCTAAACCGATATCGTTTGATCTTCTGGCGTTTCATTCTCATCTTCCCATATAAAGATTCAGCCCCCGGTGGAATGCCAGAGGCCGAATTTCATGTTTAATAGGCGTCCTGTACCGTCTCTTTACCGTTTTCACGGTAGGTCGTCACAGTAAAGCCGTTGTAATACAGCAGGCCATCCTCGCCATCACCGATGCAGCTGGAAGCATACTCCGAACTGTTCGGCTTGCCAATAGCGGCATACAGCTTGGAAACGTCTTTGCCCACATACTTCAGGGCAGTTTCCAAGCTGGCAGTTTCTGCCGGAGCAGTCTCTGTAACGGGCTTGCTTTCCACAGGCTCCGTCTTTTCTTCTTTGGAGGAAGCAGCCGTCTCCTGCTTTGCAGGCTTAGATTTTGCCGCAGTCTCGGCCTTGGATTCGGCCTTCGACTCTGCCTTGGATTCCGCCTTGGATTCGGCCGGTTTCTCCGATGCCGCCTCGCTTACCGCAGAAGAAGCTTCGGAAACTGCCTCCGAGACAGCCTCGCTTTCCGGCACAGCCTCCGACGAAGCAGCCTCCAATGCCACAACGGAAACCGATTCGGATTCCACAGCCGAGGAAGCGGTCGTTTCTGCTTTTGCCCCGCATCCCGATGCCAGAAGCATCGCACCGCAGAGCACTACACCCATCATCTTATAGTTTACATTCATTTTTTGTTCCTTCTTTCTATTCTTTCAGTCAGTCGGCCAGGGCGCAAAAGACCCATTCACCGTCCGACAGAAATGCTGCTTTTAGTTGCTGCTCCCGCATATTCTGCGGAAGATACGCCGTAAACGGCTGTGTTCCCTCTCCGCAGGGGGAAGCTTCGTAGGTTTCGGTCTCTGCCAGAATGTAGATCGGAGAGTCGTCATCCACACGCTGCCCGCTCAGATCGCCTGTCAGGCAGAAAGTCCCCTCCATTCGGCTGTCCTTCCGTTGTGCCTTCGCACTTGTACCGGTATCTGCTGCCGGGACTGCCGTGCGTTCCGGAGCAGGCATTTCCGGGGCGCGTTCCAGCAGCCAGTTCAGGTTGCGTTCCACCAGTTCCTCCAGCAGCACATCGGGCTGCTCTTCTGTAACAGCCGTCAAAAGGTAGGGCATATTCCGGGAGAAACAGGCGTTGCCGTAGCTCTGTGCCAGAAAAGGATGCAGATTGATGCCAAAGGAATCGCGGTATACAAAAATGCTTCCGTCTGCCGCCGAATTTTCCGTGTGGATCGTGATATCATCTGCCGAGTGGAATTTTTCGTCATACTGATAGGTAAAGTCGTATGCCGTATCCTGTTCCGTCTCGTTTCCGGCAGGGTACACCATCTCATACAGGTCGCCGGTATGCGGGGATGTTTTTCCATTGATGCAGGAATCAAACTCCGCTTCAGAGCCTTTCAGTTCTTTCAGCAAAGTCTGTGCTGCCAGCTGTGCGCCCCGCATATTCCAGTGGCTGTCCCGACGGTAATACAGCTGCTCTTCGTGGTCAGACAGTGTTTTGAACAGATCCACATACCGGACATTCTGCTGTTCCATCTGCTGCTGAAGCAGTTGGGCGTTCCGTACGGAGGCTGCCGTATACCGTGCCGGCATCTGACCGCCATACAGGGAATTTTTATTGGGTGCGATGGTAAAGCAGAACCCAATGCCGTTCTCTTCGCAGTATTCCTGCATCAGTCCCAGTACATGAGCGGCCGCATAACTCTGCCGGGCTGTAAAGGGTTCTGCGCCGGTATAGTCCGCAAGGGTGCTTTTATAGAACAGCCAATCGTCTTTTCCCAACAGCACACTGCTGCTGTCCAGCGTTTTGAGCACGGTTCCGGTAAGCTGATCGTTCAAGGTGATCATCTCATGACGGAGCCCGAAATGATCCGCAAAATAATCCGAAAACTCATTCAGGATACCGGTATTGAAGCTGCCATCCTCTTTCCGTAATTCAGGAAAGGATGCAAGCTGCTCATTGCCCACCGCTTTTTCCGTCTGCCAAGGCATCACAGCCACAGGCAAAATGCAAATTGTGGCAATGACCCCCACAAACAGGATATATCCTAATTTTTTCACTTGCATTTTTCCACCTCAGAACTGGAAATAGATAAAAGGCACATAGGATGCAGCCGACAGATGCAGGATATCCACCAGCAAAAGCGCCAGCGCCCCTGCATAACTCAGTGCCTGAAGGCATGCATACACGCTTCCGGTCTGCTGCTCTGCTTTACGGCAGACCAGCGGCAAAACCGGCGTACTGCCCACAAGGCCAACCGCCAGTGCAAACAGGGTCAGCGGGGTCAGACACTGCGCCAGCAGCAGCCCTGTCTGCGCAGAGGCAGAGCCCCCGGAAAACATGGCTCCTATCATTGAGAAGGCCTGCCCCATGTTGTCTGCACGGAAGATCACAAAGCCAACCAGCACCACAAGCAGGGTGTACAAATGTTTCAGCACCGCACACGCAGGGTTCCGCCCGCCTTTTCCATGTTTTTCCAGCCCGAACAGCTTTTTAACGGCGTTCTCTGCCACGATAAAGAAGCCATGCCACAGGCCCCAGACGATAAAGGTCCAGTTTGCACCATGCCACAGCCCCGTGCAGAAAAACACGATCAGCTTGTTCCAGTAAGTCTTTGCCTTGCCCTTCCGGTTGCCGCCCAATGGGATATACAGGTATTCCCGGAACTAGGTGGAAAGGGAGATATGCCATCTGCGCCAGAATTCCTGAATACTGGCCGAGATGTACGGATAGTTAAAGTTTTCCTTGAAGTGGAACCCAAAGCACAAGCCCAGGCCGATGGCCATATCGCTGTATCCGCTGAAGTCGAAATAGATCTGCATCAGATAGCACACCGCGGCCAGCCAAGCCGTCCGGCTGTCCAGCACAGAGCGGTCGGCGTTGTAGATCAGTGCTACAACATTGCCGCAGATATCGGCGATCAGCAGCTTCTTGCTCAGGCCCACAATAAACCGGCGCAGGCCTTTTGCCAGCTGCTCCAGCGTATTTCGGCGGCTATGTATCTCATCTGCCACGTCCTCATAGCGGATGATCGGTCCTGCCACCAACTGTGGAAACAGAGCAATGTACAGCAGTACATCCCGGAAATGAGTGCTCTTCAGGCGTTCATTCCGGTATACATCGATCACATAACTCAGCCCTTGAAAGGTGAAGAACGAGATACCCACCGGCAGAACGATGGAAGGCACCGGGATCGTCACGCCCGGCAGCCGGTCTACTGTCTGTACCAGAAAAGTCAGATACTTGAAAATACCCAAGATTCCCAGATTAACGGCCACAGCGGCATAGAGCACGCTCTTTCGCCCGGAGACGAACAGACCGGCCAGATTAATTGCAGAACACAGAGAACAGCAGCAGAAGAACATACCACAGCCCGCTGAAGGCATAGAACAGCAGACTGGCTGCGACGAGCCAGAGATTTTTTGCTTCCCGCCCGGGCAAAAGATAATAGCATCCCAGCACGATGGGCAAAAACAGAAACAAGAAAATTACGGAACTAAAAACCATTTTTCGGCTACCTCAGCAATCACGGAAACTGGTAGCTGAACACCGTTTTATTCAGCGGCATTTTATACATATTATATTCTGCATGGCCGTATCTGCCGGCACGATAGCCCCACTCCAGTTCCGCATCATAGATATAGGGAACTCCGTTCTCGCAGATCATGACCCATGCATGGTCCGAGTCCTTGCGGCCCACACCGCCAGACACTACATAGGCATTGTAGCCCAGCCGCCGGGCCATATAAAGGAACTGGCCTGCAAAGCAGTAGCAGTTGCCCTTTTTGTGTTCAAACATGAACAAAGCGCTCTCTTCTGCCCAAGCCGTTGTGCCTCTTGCCTGATGCGGACGGGCAAGGTATGCGCCGTGATCCCGGACATACAAATAGGCGGCGCGCAGCTTTTGCGCCTTCGTCATGCCAGAGTTTGTGCACGCAGCCAGTGCCTGATCCACATAGCTGTCCAGCGTTGCATTGCCAGAGGTATAGCGGCCATTCGCATCAAAAGTAAGGTATTCTACCGCGCTGTTCGTCAGGAACGAGCCATCCTCTTTGACATAGTACATTCCTCCGTCGATCTCGTGCAAACCCTTGGCGTACCGATCGATGGCATAGCCATTCTTCGAAACATGATACAGCTTGCCGTCAATCGTCACAAAGCCACCTGTGCCGGTGCGTCTACTGACTGCACCGCGTATGCAGTCGGCACCAGAAGCATGGCCGACATTGCAAGAATAACAGCCGTTACACTAAGTTTTTTCAGCATTTTTTCATACCCCTTAATCGATTGATTTTTATTGATACTCGTTCCAGATCTGTTCCTTCAGCTTTTTTTCCTGCCTGCGCAGGATCCATGCTGAAACGACTGCCGCAACAGCCGAAACGATCATGCCAACGATTCCAACCACACAAAAGATCTGTCCGGTAGACGCAGGTATTCCCTCCTTATTTGAGTCATCCGCTGGTGCGGAGCTGGTCGATCAGAAGATAGGCCATCTGCATATCAAAACGATAATCCGATGGATACTACTCCTGCAGATCTTTCAAAACCTTTTCAGCTTCACTGTACTGATCCAATGCCTGCAGTACAGTTGCCAGATTCAACCGGGTGGCAATAGTATCGTAGCCGCTGTCCACCAGTTCCTCCAGCAGCTGCTGCGCTTCAGCATAGTATTCTTCTGCATTTTCTTTGTCAGATGCTGCCTGTTGCATCATAAGATCCGCAAGCATCTCCTTTTGAAGCACAGCCTGACCTTCCGGAAGGTTCTGGCATCCCTGTTTCAGAATGCGCACAGCCTTTTCCATATCGTCCTGATTCAGCGCTGCATTTGCGGCTGACAGGTAAGCATGGCTCAGGAGCTGCGGGTCCTCCACCTCATTGAACACTTTTATGTAAAGCGCAAGAGCCTGATCATAGTTCTTTTGCAAGGACAGGATCTCTGCCGCAACCAGATCACAGTCACCGGAGGAAGCGCCTTTTTTCTGCAATGTATCCAGCTCCTGTTGTGCTTCTTCCAGCTTTCCATCATTGGCAAGTGCAATAGCAAGACCCCCGATAGCTTTCAGTACCCGCTCCCTGTAACCGGACGGCCGCCTGCAGTTCCAGCACCGCATTGGCGTAATCCTTATCATAATACTTAAAGATCGAGCAGATCGTAGAGTACCCCACTCTACAGCCACTATTCTTTTTTAGATTTTACAGCTAATTCCGCAATCGGTCAATGAAAAACACTCCAAAATCCAATTTTTTTGGGAGGGGGAAAAAATTGTTTGACGCAATCGACAGTATTGCCCAAAACCCGACAATTTGATTGTATGCTCCGTCAAACAGGCCCATTAAACAAAAAGAATTGTATCGCCGATGCAGGCGTTGGGCGTGGATATCCAGACCATCCAGAGCATCGTAGGCCATGCCGATACCGAGATGACTGAGCATGATCTCCATGTTCAGGAATCCATTCGGCAGAGTGCGGTCCAGTTGTTCAGCGAGGCGTTTTCGGCCTGAAAATTGGACGGAACGGCACGAATTATCGCGAGCCAGCTTTTCAAATCGTTGGCATCAACGCTGGCTCGCATATCGCAGCAGATGATGTTGCGTCAAAAAAGCCCACTTGCCCCTGCGATTGACCAGATAAAATCTTTGGCATTGTGGTCAAAATTGTGGTCAAAGCCAAATGAGGCCAGCCTATAAACAAAAAAGTCCAACGATTTCTAACGTGAAATCGTTGGACTTATGGTCCACCTGACGCATCAACAGACGAACTTTCGCATTTATGCCGCTCTACAGCGTTTTTGGCTGGTCGAGCCGTACTTTTTCGGACGCACTTCATAATTGTAATCATTTTGTAATTATTCAGACAAACAAAAAATCCCCCGTCAGCTTTCCTCTCGGATTGCCAACGGGGGATTTTATTTAATGTAGAAGCGCGGTCAGCTCATAGGCCACAAGGAAAGAAATAAACGCCGCAATTACTGCCCACCAGAGCTTATTGCCGAAAGCCCCGGGGGCTTTTTCTAAGGCAGTCAGTCGGTCGTCCTGCTTTTTGTTCTGCGCCGTCACGATTTCAAGGTTTCGGTTGGTGGTCTCGAGCTGCTGGATTGTCAGCTTGATATTGGTGTTCATACCGTTCACTGCATCGGTCAGCTTTCCCAGCTCATCCAACCGATGTGTGTTGCTCTGCGCACGGTTTTCAACCGCAGTCAGGCGATGCTCCAGTTCCTCGTCAGTCATTGCGCTTGTCCTCCCCCGCCTTACCGAAACGGGCCACAGTGGTGGTTTCTACGGATTTTTTTGTCATGTACGCTTCAAGCCGCTTCTTGGTCAGATTGAAGACGATCTGCACGATCCAGTCCAGTGTCTTCTCGTTGATAATCCAGTCCAGCCAGTCCGGGGTGTACCCGCGCAAAACAGCAATAACGTGAGCTTTCTTTTCTGCTCCCGCGCCGGCTCCGAACTTCTCCTCTGCATTGACGATCCATTTGTAGGCCGTCTTCGCCACGGCCAGACCATAGCCCAGCCGCACTGCCGCCAGCATGGCAACGCACAGACCGGCAATCATGAAGATAGCCGCCAGCCACTCAGGGAAAATCATCAAAAAACCTTTCAGAATCTCAGCCATAATATCTTCCTCCCGTTTTAGGTCAGCCCAGCCACCGACTCCGCGCTTTGCGGACATCGATATGGACAAACGGCTGTTTGCGATTCGGATGGGCCGCATCTTTGTAATACCGCCCGATGCCGCCGGTGTTCGGCAAGACGGACTGGTCGATGTAGTTCGCCAGCGTATCAACGCTCACGCCCTCGATCCAGATGTCAGCCGCCTTTCCGTATTGATGCTGGCTGAACTTTGCCCCGCCAACATCCTTGCGGGCGTTGTAGGCAGCGGTGCGGTAGCCGCTGGTGATATGTACCGGCTTTCCGAAGTGATTTCGGATTTTCTGCAAGCACTGCACCAGTTCCGAATCCACAAAGATGGGGTCACTGCCATCCCGGCAGTAAAACTCCCTCACCTTGAAATTGGCGGAGAGCCGTTTTTCTCCATCCCTCGCCAGTGAATAAGCTTCAATCGCCATCGATCACGTCCCCCTTTCTCACCGTACCAGCGTGGCGATAGCCTGCAAGTCCAGTATCGGCGCATCAAAGAACGCCCTCTCCCACAGCCAGTAGTCGTCCGATTCCGGGCGGCGGTACTTCTGACAGAGCGCAGATGCCCACACTCTGTCCCACCGGGTCTGATGGTCGGCATCTTTGCACTCAAGCTTCTGCCGAATGCTGCCGATCAGCTCGCCCCTAAGTCTGCCCGCGCCGTCATCATCCTGCACGAAGTAATCCATGCCGTTCTGGCCCTCCGCCGCGCAGACGCACCGGCCATTGTAGAACAGAAAGCCGTCCTGACAAATCAAGCCGGCCCCATAAGGGATGTTCATTCTCCCATCAATGCCGTCGAACCGCGCCCGGCGGCGGGCGATATAGCGTTCATGCTCCATAGGTTAGACCTGCTCTTTCTTCTCGGTCTTCTCGGCGAGCAGAGCGGTCAGCTCGTTATACTCGTCCTCGGTCAGCTTGTTGGCAGCGTAAAAGACATCCAGCTTGGTTGCCATGCCAGCAGTGTTGCCCTTTTCGATCATTCGCTTGCAAGTACGATACAGCATTCAGTTCACCCCCTTTCTCAAGAAGCATCGGTATCATCAGTGATGCCAAGCTCTAACAGGGTCAGGCGGTACGCCTGATCCACGTTGAGCGCATCGGCATCCTCGATGGCGGTTTGGGTTTCCATGATCCAGCTGCCGATGTCGGTCTGCTCCAGCATGACCGGTTCCAGCTCATCGCCCATCTGATTGCGGTCGAACAGCTGGTACGGCGTCCCGGCATAGCAAATGCCCGAAGCTTCCGACTCCGGGCATAAGACGTAGCAGCCGTTATCTGCTCTTTTAATGTAAGTGACGTCCTCCGTCAGGGCGAGGACGGTGCCATCACTGACTTTTACGATTTTGTACAATGTACTGCACCTCCAAATAATGCGTGGCACAGACGCGCCAACCGAAGCAGCCGTCCGTGGTCATTGAACTTGCGGTAGTAAGCGGTCTGGCATTCCATGTACTGGGCCACCTCCTGCAGAGTGCGCTTTCCTTCCAGCCATTCCCGATGGAAAAGTTTCAGCTTCCGGCGGGCGCGTTTCACGCCGTCCCTGCTGCCGTTCATCTTGATTTTTCCGCTTTCGGTCAGTGTGAAACGGGCCTTACACCAGCGAAAGGGCTTCGTCAGCGGGATGACCTTGCACTTCTTGCGGTTTACCGGAATGCCCCGGGACTCGAACCGGCGCACGATCTCATGCCCCAGCTTCTTGAGGTCGTCCAGATCCGGCAGGATGATGATGTAGTCGTCCATGTAGTGTCCGGCGTCCTTGATGCCCCTCCCGCACTTGATCCAGTTGTCTATTTCACTCGGCAGTGCCACCATCTCTTGCTGACTCGGCTCTACTCCCAGAGGCATTCCGCGCCCCGGGACGGATAACGGCGCATTTCTGACGACAGAATCTGCCAGCCAGCGCAAATCGTCATTCGGGATGAACTGCCGATGCCGCTGGTAGATCAAGCTGTGCAGTGCGTTTGGGAAGAACTTTTTCAAATCCAGCAGCAGGACGCCACCCACGCGGCCATACTTTCTGTAGTGCCGGGCAAGCTGCTGCTTGATGCGCCTATACTGCCAGTGCAGGCCCTTTCCTTCGCGGCTCGCGCCGTTATCATGAATCATACTCGGCTCATACAGCGGAGCCAGCACCTCTTTACTGAGCACCTTGTGGATCTGACGGTCCGCGATGTGCGGGGCATCGATGGGGCGAGTCTTGCCCCGCTCGCAGATGGTGAAGTGCGCATATTTCTTCGGCTTCCAGCGTCTTTGCAAAACCTCGCGACGACGCCGGGCAGTACCAGAAAACAGGTGCAGTTCGAAGTTCTGGACTGAGCGCTTCCAGCGCACACCATTGCAGCAGCGCTTACCGTACTTGAACATCGTGTGGTAGCTGAACACCTTGTCGATCGGGCCAAGAGCTGCGCACCGCGCGTCTCTTCTGGCCTGCCGCTCCGCCTTGCGGCGCTGATACCGCGCCTCATGGCGTTCTTGACTTGTCATAATAATTCGCCCTCCGTACAGTCGTCTTATGGAATCCCGTCTAAATCTGCGTAATGGTCACATATGAAACGTGAGCGGAAATGTCCTCACGCCATGCAAGAAGCGTCCGTGTGACCATATCGGAGTTAAAGCCTTGCAGCAGGCTTTGGCAGTTTTAAGGCTTGCGCCCAAGGAAGCATCTCTCCTTTTACACGGGTCGTCTTTCACCTGTCGGCTACTCCTTATGACCCAGCTATGCAAAATCCGGGGACCAGCGCAAGCGAATTGTAGGCATTGTTATTGTTCGCCGTCCCGTCCGTGTTGACATTGCAGAAATTGTTGCTGTTGTTGTAATACGGGGACCGCAGCCACCAAATCGCCGCCGGAGAGAGGTTCAGAGATACACCTATTACTTCTTGCGCGTCTGGTCGCTTTCCATCGTTCTTTCCAGAAGGATTTTCTCGTCGTCGATCAGACTGCCCAAGCTCTGGGACATCTTATCAAGTTTTTCAACCGCCTTCGCGGCATCGACCGTTTTCCCCGTCGAGGTAGTGAAACATCCCTGCGGGTTGAGCATCATAATGATGTAACAGTGTGCCAACTGCACATCAAGTGCCTTCAGCGACGCCCGGGCCTCCGTAAGATGTGCAGCCCGGAGCTGACGGTTCTGCTCGCTCGAAGGGAAGATGCTGTTGGCCTTTTCGGCTTGATCAACGACTTCCGCAGCGAGCGCCGCGACCGGGCCAGCCAGAATCCGCGAATATCTTGCGGAAAGCCTTGTCAAAAAGTTTATCGTTTCCGCATAGATTTTGTTCGCCGTATTCACAAAATCTGCTTTACTCTCGACTCGTTTTGACTTCAAAACTCCCATGATGCTACCTCTTTTTGAAAAACGATTTTGGCTTGATAAGCTTCGATAAGCCAAGATAATTTGCAGGGCGCTCCGCACCTACGCCCGCTTTCGCGGGCGCGATGTGGGCTGATTCTCTGCGGAGCGATTAGACAGTAAAGCCGGGGACCAGCGCAAGCGAACAGTAGGCACCGTTACTGTACGCCGTCCCGTCCGCGAAGACACTGCAGAAACCGCCGCTGTAGTTGGAATACGGGGACCGCAGCCACCAAATCGCCGCCGTTCCGGTGGCGGAATGTTTATGGGCGACCTTACTGTTTCCCGCCTTAAAGTAGTCGTACTGTGCCTGACTGTTTTGCTCTGCGCTGTTGGCATAGCTTCGAGTTCCATGAACCTCATACTCTGCCAGCAGGAACAGGTAATCCGTGGTGGCCTTCACATAACTTGCCGTGTTGCTTCCGCCGCCGGTATTGTCCGTGTACTTCGTAACGGATTTCATTGCCGCCCGCAAATCAGAGGGAAGCGCGGCCATCAGGGTATTTGCCGTGGGGCTGGTCGGAGAGCTGTTCGCGCCGAGTACCGTCTTTCTCATGTGGCTGCTCTCCCAGCCGCCGGAGTTTGTGCCGCCGGTGTTCATCGTGAACGCGCCGGAGGTAGTGGTGGTGTTTCCATAATTGCTGTCTGCCAGTCCCACAAAACTGCCGCTGATCTTACCCAGCAGGAAGTGAATCCTGTTCGCACCTTCCTTGGCGGAATTGTGGTTGAAGCCGATGATAAAGGCATCAACTTTCAGGCTGGAGATTGTGGTTGCACCCACCTTGCCGTTGATGGTAATGGACTTCGTAGCACCGACGGCCCAGTAATTTGCGCCCTGCCCAGCGTCGCTGACCGACTTGATGGTTGCCCAGCTGTTGTCGTTCAGAGTCTTGGAAACGAGGGTCACGGACACGGTGAAAGTCTTGCTGGCGGGGGCGTTGTGGTTGCTGTCCGCTGCCACGTTGACCGTGATGGTGGCACTGCCGTTCGCCTTTGCCGTTACCGTGATAGTCGTACCGGACACGCTCACGGTGGCAACAGCTGTATTGCCGGAAGTTGCTGATACCGCGCCGGTGCCAGAACGGGTGACTGTGACCGCGCCAGAGGTCTTGGAGTGGGTCAGTGCCAGACTGCTCGCAGACAGGGAAAGAGTGCCTGCCGCCTTGGCGATGGACCACTTCACGGTTTTTGCGGCGGTAGTGCCGTCGCTCCACTTGTAGCCGTCCAGCGGGGTGAAGGTGGCGCTATAGCTGCCTGCCGTCGTGCCGGAAGTCGTACCGCCGATTTTCATTGCGAGGGTGTTGTAGTTGGCCCACGAAGGACTCTGGGCCTTGCCGTTATAGGTCAGACTGCCGCTTTGAGATGGAACATTACGAATCGTCAGCACGTTGGTCGCAAGCGCATCCAGAGACTTTTTGTCGGCGGCGCTCATCAGTCCAGCCGCGCTTTGGGTGGCGTTGCCGTAAGTGGTGTTGGCGGGTGTCTGCCATGTGCCATCGCCGCGCAGGAACTGTCCCTGCTTGCCAGCGGCGGGAGCCGGCACCAGACCAGCCTTGCCTGCGGTGGATTCGGTAGCCGCCGTCATATTGCTGTGGGTATGGCTGGTAGGCGACTTGCCTGCCAGCGCATCGCCGACGGCTTTGGCGTCTGCAGGTGCGCCCTCGACTTTGAGAGTCTTGTCTACATCCTGCGACGCACCGCCGCCAACATTAAAATTTCCCAATGCCATGAAATCCCTCCTACTTGGTATACTTCACAGTGTTTGTGATATGGTACTGCGCCTTGATGGCCGCAGTGGGAACACTTGCGGCCCGGAGCCGCAGCTTGCCAGCCATGCTTTCGGTAGGAATAAAGCCTGCCGCACGCGCCACACTATGGGACTCCGGCTGCGGAGTGACATCCACAATATCGGTAGCCAGAAGCCCCGCAATGGAAATGTCACAATAAAAATAGCTGGTGAGGGTGGAATCCCTCGCCCAGCCAGTCGTCGGAATCGTAAAAAGCACCGCCGCTGTGAGGTCCTGTTTTTCATGCAGGACGTCATCGACTTCATCAAAGCCGTCCGCCGTGGTGTTCGCCAATGCGGAAACAGCGGTAGCACACTGTTTGATGTGACTACAAAGTGCGGCAAGCCCCGTACTCAAAAGCACCTTTACCTTCGCTTTTGCCATAGGGCCTGCCTCCTTATCCGGTCTTAGTCATCTGCCAGCAGAGCAGCGATCTCCTCAGCGGTGAAGTCCGACACATCCTCGGTATGCAGGACATTCTCAGGCTCGGTATACACGGCGGTGTCCTTGCCGTCGATAGTGATATGGCCGTTGGTGGCGCTGGCGGCGGTCTTGGTTGCGCCCTCGGAAACGCCAGCCAGCTTAGTACCCTCGTCGTCGCCCATCAGGCGCTTGCCGGTCTCGGCAGCGACGAAGTCGGCAGACTTCTTGCCGCTGTCAGTCAGGTTGCCGTCTGCGTCCAGAGCGGCGAAGTTGCCAGCGGTGGCACTCTTCGCCTTGTCAGCCTTACCGGAGATGTCGGTCTTCTCGGGAGTGGGGACGTACAGGCCGTCATCCTTCAGGGTCAGAATGTTGCCAGCAGCGGCAGAGACATTGACCTTGACATCCACCTCATAGTCAGCGATGGTGACGGTGGTAGACTTGTCCTTGCCGGTGGCCTTAGCCTTATAGGTATCGACCAGAGCGGCCATGCTCAGGAAAGAGTAGGTGCAGGAGTCCGGGTTCTCGCCCTTGACGGCCAGCACCATGACCGGCTTGCCTTCCAGCTTGGGGTCAGTTGCGCCGGGATAGGTGGTCTCACTGAACGCGAAGCTGGGAACGAACTCCGTCTTGGTCTGGTCAAGGAACATCTCGGTCGGGAAGTCCACAGTGAAAGCGGCGGTTCCGGTCTTGTCGGTGCTGTCGAAGAAGCTGATGGTGTTGCCGGTAACGCCGACGGACTTGATGGCCTTTTCAGCGGCGATCTGCACGGGGGCAAAAGCGTCCTTCTTGACGAAGCTCTTCTTGATCTCAGCGGTAAGGTTGCGGATGGTGGTCTTGGTAGAAAGTTCCTTAGACATAGTAGTGTCCTCCCGTAAAATTATTTCAGCATTTCGGCGATCTCCTGCTTGGTTTCTTCCTCATTCAGCAGGTCATCGCTGGTCATAACGGTGTCTTTGCGGACGGTCAGCGCGTCGGCGCTGTCAAATTCAAGGCCTTCGCCGATGCTGACTGCAATAGCGCCGCTCTCATCGCGTTTGAGGCCTTGGCCGATGCTCACATTTCCCGGTGCATTGGAATCACCTCCCTTCCCCATCAGGGTCAGAGTAACGTGGATGTCAGCGTCCGGGATGCGCCGCGAGAAGAACCGAACATAGCCGTCGTAGGTCTCGCAGGCATTGATGACGCCGGCCCGTGTGGTCACAGAAAAATCATTGATGACCGCGCCGCCATCGGGGATAAGCTCGCTGTCGCTGTCGGCCAGCTCGGCGTCATAGATGTACTGGTAAATCTCCCCGCCCTCCGGCGCGGCCTTCCAGCCGTCGGCAGCAAGTGTCAGCTCGTACTTTCCGAAGTAGCCGCCCGTGCCGTGGGTCTGGATGAGCTTCTTGACCTGCGCTTCGGTCATGATCTCGCCAGCATCTTCAATGCGCTTCACGGCCGCACTGGCGGCAGCCTCGATAATAGATGCGTGGGCATCGGGGTCGATATTGTGCTGGGCGACCTCGGCCTGTGCAATTTCCCGGGCCATCTGAGCAAACGCCTTCATCTGCGGGTCGAGCTGGATGGAGATGTCAGCGGCATTGGAGACTGCCAGCAGGACTGCGATTTGGAACTCATAGTCCAGCTGCGTACCTGCCGCCGGAATCTGAACGCCTCTCTCATCCTGCATCAGGAACAGCAGTGTCTCATCCGGCCCGCCATTCAGCGTACCGTACACACCGATCTGGTGCATGACATAGGCTTCCTCTGCACCGTTCGTCCAGATGTTGACCTTCCGGGCAGCTTTGCCGTTGTCTTTGACCGTCTCGATGCTCAGGATTTTCAGCTCGTGTGCATCGCCACTGACGGCCACCTCTTCGGCCAAATCAGTACCGACCGTGCCGGTGCCGCTCACGGCGCGGGTGATGGTCAGTGCGCCGCCGGAGAGAGACTCCGACAGCAGGGCAGCACCGGCTTTTGTGTAGCTGTATTTTTCCCAGCTCATAGTGATGTCCCTCCAATCTTGATGGTAACAGTCTCATATGTGCCGACAGGCTTACCGGCGGCATATGCCTGCGCACTCATAGTTTTGGGTCGAATCATGTCAGGCAACGCCACCGTTGCCTGCACCCAGCTCGCACCTACAGCGCCAGCCGCATACGCCGCCGCATTGACGGCCCGGGGCTGAATAATGCCCGGCAAACGCACTGTGTAAGACGCCGCCATGCTGCAAGGCGCAGCGGCGACGTAGGCTGTCACGCTGTCCGGCGGGTTAATCTCGTAGGTAACGCCTTCCAGATGCGCCGAACAGCGCCGTGCATAATTGATTCTTTTTTCAATTTCTTTGGGCGTGTAGTAGACGGCAGGCTCATCCGTAATGTCTACGTTCAACCGCCAGTATCCGGGTTGTCCCCCATACTCGAACCACTCTTTGATGCTCGTCTTAGGGTAAATCAAAGACAGAGCTTTTTCTACCGCCCATCTCGTTCCACAGTGACGATGCACTTCCATCGCGGTCTTGATGAGTTCGCGCTTCGTCTCCACCGGATAGTCGTCTCTATACCAGTCCACTCTGAACTGCACAGCCAGAATATCCAGCAGAACTTCCAGCGCTTGGTCTATGCCCGTATAGGTCTTCGCCCTATCGGCAAAATCAAGTGTCATGACCGCGAGGTCATGCCATGCATCCGATAGAGCTCTGACCTCCTGCTGGTCGGCAACGGCTTTCGGCAGCAGGTCAACCAGCCTCGCTTCCCGAAGGTCAGTCATCTTCCAGCCCTCCGTACATAACACTGCAGCTTACCAGCTTTGGAATTTGGGCGCTTTCCGTTACGACGTCTATCGGCGCGGCCACTCTCACTCGCTTTGCCCCGGCATTTTTGATTCGTGCAATCAACTCCGCCGGGTCAATATCCCTGCCCATAGTCCGCTGCCAAGTTTTATATTCCTCGATTGCCGTGTTCACTGCGTTCTGCACTGTAACAGCGATTTTGGATTTACTTCTCGCAATGGTATATGTGACGTCGATACCATACTCGATCTCCGTCGGAGCTTTGCAGTTCACCAAATCCGTCATGGGGCGCTTGGAATTTTCTCTCAAGCTCTCCTGCATCGCTTCGCAGTCAGCTTCGCTCGGGATCGCCCCGTCCCGCAAGGTGAAATAGATGTCCACCACGCAGGGAGAGGGACTTGTGACGGACACGTCTTTTACATCGTTCCGCCACGCCTTTGCGAAATACTCATACGAATCAGGAGAGCCGCCGCAGCTGTATGTAGAGGGGACCAGATAGACCCGCTCTGTCAGGGAGTCGTCGCTTTCGATGTCTGTACCGCCGCTGCTAGCGGTCATGTTCACCGCCGACGCCACATAGGGAATGGGGTCAACCAGCTGGTTGACCTGTCCTTCCTCGATTCCCGAGGATTCCGCGCCCGCTTCCAGCGCGGCGGCGGTCACGTCGATGCTTTGTTCTCCCGGAAGAATCTCTGCATATTCGGTCGTTGCGAAATAGACACCATCCTCCGTCCTTACACGAGTACCCTCCGGCACTCCGACAGCGCTCGGCTGGCCCGTTCCGGCCAGCGTGAAGCGGATGATCGTTGTAGCCTTTTCCGCCTGCCGCCTTTTCAGACCAAAGTTTCCGGCGAGGACGTCCAGATTTTCGTGCGTCGAATATTTCAGGAGCGTTTGCTTCGGGCCGGCATCGATGTATTGTAGCATCTGGTAGTGCAGTAGTGCCATTTCTTTTACCATGATGCTCGGAAGGCTTGCCGGGTAAAGCGTCGGGGTATTACCCGTCGCTTCCCTTGCGGATCTGATGTATCCGCCTTTCGCCATCTCTTCAACCTCTTTCATCGTGAGGTTATCGATAAAGCTGATGTCTGGCAGATTATCGAACTGAGCGATCTCAGACAACTTGCAGCACCACCTTTGGAATCAAAATCCCCTCGCCAGCCTTTGCATCGTCCCACTCAACGCGGGCTACTTCAACGCGGGGTTCATATTTTTTCGTCTTGCGGACGATTTCTGCGGTAATCATTGCCTTTGCAACACTGAGTGGTTTGTCGATCGCGTCCATCGAAATGCCGAAGTCTCGGTCAAGCCCCAGCTCTCCGGCTCTTGTGGAATATAATACTTTCAGGCACTCGCAGATTTCTTCCGCCTCTTCCGCATTCACAGAATCAAGCAGAATTTCCGTATTGCCAAGCGTCATACATATTCCTCCAATGTGATCTCGACTTTGCAGCGCGCCAGCTTTCCATCGGCAACAACTTCTTCCCAGTCATCTGATACATCCGTCATCTTGTACTGGCACATTCCGACCGGCATACTTCCGATAATGAGGTAGTCCACCCGGCCTTCCTCCACCATCTTGTTAATCAGCGCCAGCATAACGCGCGGCGATTCGCCAAATTGAGAATCAAGCGTAATCGTGAACTTACGTTTTTTGAGCTTCACACCGGTCTTCTCACTCTTCGGCTTTCCTCCGATAGTGTTATGCGCCACCCACTCGCTGCCCGCGCTGCCGCTGATACCGTCCGGGGTGAAGATTCTTCTGTTGCTCACAGAGAAAACCAGCCCTCCAAAGCATCCGACCCACATCCCGTTTCACCTCCTCATGTCGGCTTCGCAGTATCAGCCTCGCCAGCTGCGTGTACCGGTGCAGTATACTTGTGGGTGTGGTTTATCAGGCTGATTCCGGCGACTTGCACATCCCCGCCGCCACCGGTGATATTCACCGTACTGCCATCAATAGAAACCGTCGGAGCGCTTATACTGAGCGTTTCCCCTCCTTTGATTTCCACTGTTCCACCTTGGACGGTGACAGTGCAGCTCCCGACTTTCACAGTCAGCTTTCCCTTCACTTCCAGTTCGGCGTCGCCTTCGATTTTCTCGGTTTTGTTTTTCTTGGTTTCGGAGTGCGTATCGCCTTCATTGTGGAACTCGGCACTTTCTCCGTCATACCGGAAGTAGCATTTTCCCGGCTCATCGTCGAAGTCCTGCCGAAAGAAGTTCTGCTTTCCCTGCGGCGGTTTTGTTTTCTCGCCCCAGATCGTTCCCAGAACGATGCCCTCTTCTTCCCCGTTGGAGTTGTGGGCCACGGCCACCGTTTCTCCGACCTGCGGCATTTTGTACCCAGCATTCGCCAGCATCGGGATCATATCCGTAACGCTGTCGCCCCGGTCCTCATATGTAATCTCCATGCAGCCGGTCTCGTAGTCGATGTTAGACACCTTTCCGAAGCGTATCGTATCTGCCATCAGGTCGCACCTCCGACATCCGCTGCGTCCACCCAGCCGGTCACGTTCTTTCCGACGGGCGTTTTCCCGCAGCGGGACTGTAAGTTCGTGATTCTGTACCGCCCAGCCACATTGATTCCATCGTAAAGAAAATAGTGGCCGCTGATCCTGCGGACAGGCTTTTTGTCCACACTGGTATAATAGAGCGGCGCATTGTTCAGCGTGACACTCACCCCTGCTCCCGTCGTGGTTGTTTCCTCGTCCGGGATTTTGCTGCATTCGAGTGTCTGTTCAAGGCCGTTCCTGCTGTATGTCAGCGAAACTTTATCGATGAAATACTTTCCAGACAACTTCCCGTAGCCGGTAAGGCCAATGTTCTGTGCCTCGCCCAGCTCAATTTGAGCCAGCGCCAGCGTGAACTTCACCTTGGTTGCTCTATGGTTTGCGTTGTCCAGCGCGGCTTGTAGCCGACGCTCGGCGTCCGCTTGGCTGGAAGCGTATTTCGAAATGCGCTTTGTCCTGCCGCCGGTGCCGATTTCCGCCCGAATTTTGATTTTCTTTTTCTGGTTGGAATACTCCCAGATGCCATGAGTATATACACCATCAAAGCCATCGCTGAAACTAAACGACCCCGGCACGATGTCCGCCCGGGTGATCGTCGCGGAGACAGCTTTTTTCTTGAATGCCTCGCGGTCATATATCCACAGTTCGTTTGAATACACTTTCAGGATCAATCCATAGTCCTTACACAGCTCATTCAGGAACGCGCTGTCGGTGGCCTGCTGTTCTCTCTTTGCGATTTCAGCGTCCGTTCCGTCGAAGTTCATTTTCAGGCTGTAACGCTCTGCAATGGTCTGTGCAATTTTCTGGATGCTGGTGTTCTTCCAGATGTATTCCCGGTCTTCTTCCGAAAAGCTGGTATCATTCGGCTTGGATGTGGCGCTCATGGTCATAGTACAAGGGGCATCGCTGTAGCTGATGTCATCGACTGTCATGACACCGTTGTTCATCTCGCCGCCCTGCCCTTCTTCCGGCCAGTTGTAAACGAGAATCGTTGGGTCGAGCGATGTACCTTTCTCCGGCATCCAGTCGTTCAGCCACTTGTCAGCCATTGCATTGATGGTCACATTCACGCTGTCGCTGTCATCCGCCGCATTTCCTTCATAGGAGATGCTTTCGATGTCAGCCGCAATGTCCGCCGTAATGTCTGTTCCGTTATAGACCAGCTTCACACCCGCGCTTCTCGGTTTCATCTGCTCACCTTCCACGGCGGCAGGCTGCCGCTCTGCTCCGTTTTAAGCTCCGGCGTCTGTAAGACAACGCCAGCGCCAAACTGAAATATTCCGATATGCTCCGGGTTCGCCTGCATCAGGACATCGACGCAATACTCATCCCCATAGACTTTCTTGGCGATAGTGTCCCACATATCGCCGCTCACCGTCGTATAAGGCACGACGTATCACCTCACTTGCCGTAAGCCACTCTGCGGTGCTTTTTCCACCAGCGTTCCATAAACTCTTCAAACAGCCGGTACAGTTCTTCCACCTTGCGCCGGGCCTCCGCCGGGTCCATGTCGCTGGAGAACACAATGTTCGGTGCAAACACGATCTGCGGCGGGTCATCCCCTGCATCATCGCTATTGGTCGCGCCCAGCATCTTACCGGCCATCTTCCAGATGTCGATATTCTGCTGGCGGACTCCGCTTTGGAACGAAATGACCGCTTCCGTTCCGGCCTCGCCCGCGATGGACGGTCCCGTGGTGAAACCGCCTTTTGCAAATTGAGGCATGGGAACCTCGGCCAGATTGAAGCCGAAGGTCTTTCCGCCGATGCCCGGAATCCAGTCCGGGGTCTGCACATGGATTTTGTTCAGCGCCCCGATGATGCCATTCACAACATTGATCGTCACCGACACGATGCCCTTGATAAGCCCGATGATGCCCATGATGACAGGCTCGGCGATGGGCAGGAGCGTCTGGACGATGCCAACCACGACCTTGATCGCATTGACCAGTGTTGTTCCAATCAGGCCGACCACCGCTGAGAGCAACGGTATGACCGCCGGGAGTCCCTGTGTCGTCGCAAACGAGAACACATCCACCAGCAGCGGCTTGATGTAATTTACACCAAGATCAACCAGTTGGTTGAAAATTCCGACGACCGCGGTGATTAGCGGGATGAATGTGCCGAACGCCTGCCCCGCGCCGACCCCGAAGGTTTCGGTGATAAAGCCTTGGATACTTGCCAGCCCCTCCGGTGAAAATGCTTTCTGGATTGCTCCGGCTGCATTCTGCACCACGCCCACAAATCCGTCGAAGATAGCAACGCCTTTGTCGCCAAATGTGTTCTGGACGATTCCGCGAATATTATCGAGGTTGTCGCCCAACAGGCTTACTAGCGCAATAATCGTGCTGATGGCAAGAATGACCGGGGCAGTAGAACCGAGCATCCCAAGGAACACCTTGCCCATAGCAAGAAACGGCGAAGCTGCGCCCTTGGCAATGCCTCCGGCATTTAAGCCGCCCCTTCCAAACACCGAGCCTAGGCCTGCACCCGCTACCTTCAAAAGGCTGCCGGAATCGTTGATTTCTTGCAACATCGCCGCCTTTGCATTTGTAGGAATGTTTTTTACATTCTGCTCCCATCCAAAGACGGGAAGTGACTGGATAAGTCCCGGATTCGCGCGAAAATCTTTGATATTGCCTATCATCGATTCGCCAAATCCTTTGACTTTTCCAAACAGCTTCGCCCCACCGCCTACGGCTTTCCTTCCGCCCACAGAGAAAAGTCCGGCGATGCCCTGTATTCCCTGCTCGATTTTCGGCGCAGCAGCCATACCGGCCCAAACCGAGGCGATTGCTCCAAGCGTCCCCGCTGCCTGCGGGCCGTTGCTGGACAGGTATCCGAATAACTGCTCCGCCTTCGGCATGATTTTATCAATGCCGTTCAGCGCCGTATCCATCATGCTGTCCAGTTTCGGTGTTATGTCCAACATGAAGTCCTTTGCATAGGGCAGCAGCCGCGTTCCAATCTGCTGTGCGAAGACCTGCACCTTGTTGGACGCGATGCCGAACATATCATTCCAGTTGTCGATGCTGGTAATGAATGCGCGGTCTGTGACCTCCCCAACCTTTTGGTTCTTTAAGTCCTGTAGCTGCGCAAGTTTATTCTCATACACGCCCATCGTGTTCAGGATGCCTTGTGCCGCTTTCAGGTCACGCATGGAGAAGAGCGCCGCAAACCTCGTCGCGTCGCCGCCAGTATACTCACCCAGCTTTTTAATAGCGCCGCCAATGCCTTCCGTCCGCACCATCGCATATGCCGACTCATAGCCCAGTTTCTTTACTGCACCCGCCAGCGCAGTCGATGGTTTCAGCATCTTGGTGTAGAGGGTATTCAGCGCCGTACCCACGGTGTCGGTATTACCGATAACACCGGTCAATGTCGCAAAGCCTGCATATAGCTCTTCCTGCGAAACCTTCAAGGCTGCCGCAGAGCCAGAAGCTTTCTGGATACCGTTCGCCAGCTCTGGCATGGTGGTCTGTCCGAGTCGGATGGTTTCAAAGGACAAATCCGACACATGGGCGACCGCGTCAGCCGAGGTATCGCCGTAGGCCTTCGTGACTGCGGCCAGCGCATTGACGGTGTCCACCGTCTCCGCCTGTCCGGCAATCGAAGCCTTTACTGACGTCTCAAGGATTTTTGCCGTATCAGCGGTATCCTGAAATGCCGAAATGACCTGATAGGAGCCGGCGGCGATTTCCGTCGATACTCTGCCGGTGATCCGGCTGACGTTCATAACGTCCTGCGTCAGCTCTGCCGTGCGGGCGGCGGTCTGCTCCGTTGTGCCGGTCAGCAGTGTGCGCGTCTGTGCCATCGCCTTTTCGAGGCCTGCGGCCTGTTTGCCGCAATACCCCATTATGCCCGCCGTCGCCGTTGTCACACCAGCAATGGCAGCCGCAGAGACTTTTGCAAATCCGCTCATGCCCCGGGCAAGGCCCGACGTCTGGCTCTGCGCTGTCTTGATGGCTTTCGTCAGAGACGAGTCTACTTTGCCCGCAATGCGGATGCTGAGTTCTAGTGCATTGCTTTTTGCCATTGTTCCTGCATCTCCTGAATGTCCTTGCAGGTGTCAAGGAAGTCACCTATTGGCATCTGCATGAAAAAATCGATTCCGGTGTGCGTAGCGCTGGATGCTGCAATGGCAAGCTTGCGGAGAGCTTTTGCCCCGCCGCTTACTCGAAAAAAGATGCAGAGTTCACCGTACCGCGCACCTTCACCGCATCCACCAGCGGCATCTTGGTAAAAAACTCGATGGGGTTGCCGGTGGCACGGGAAGCCAGTGCGCAGGAGTACGCGAAGAAGTTCTTCATGTTGGCCGAGTAGATACCGGTTTTCAGCACCTCGTTCTCCGCCGCCGACACATCCTTGCTGGTCAGCTCCTCTACACCCGACAGGTCGATAACGCTTACAGCCTTACCGTCATAGGTGTACGGCTTGTCCAGCGTCACCACGCGGTCTTTTGCCTTGTTGCCATCGGCGGAAAACACGCCCTGCACAGCGGTGCGCACCTTGTCGCTCAGACCGATGGGCATACCGTTGAAGAACTCCACGGGCTGCTTTGCTGCCATCGCGGCGATTTCGTCGATAAACGCCTGCGACGCCTCCGGCGCATACAGAATCACCGAATCCTCGCCTGTGCCAACGACATTCTTCTGCGCCTCAATGGCATCCTGCATGGTCAGGTTCTCCATGCCAGACAGGTCGATATTGGCATATTCCTCGCCCTCAAAGAGATAGGGCTTTTTCAGCTCGATCACGAGATTCTTGCTCATAGTGGTTTGTCCTTTCTTTCCAAAAATCAGCCACCCCAGACTCCCGGGGTGGCCGCTTATCAAATCATTTTATTCAGCTCCGCCAGCATATCCTTACCCTTCACGCGGTAGATATTGTTGAGCTTATCGATGGCAATAAGCTCCTCACCCGCATTCTCCATCTTGTAGCGGACCGTCTCGAGGGTAACGCTTGCTTCCATCTGACTGCCCGCTTCCAGAGAGCCGCCCTTAAAGCCCTTGACGATTCCGCCCTCCACGATGCGGAGTTGCTTCGTGGCGAAGCCGCCGGACTTCAATGCGCACTGCGTCGCACCACGATAGATAAGCTGCACGTCCATGCCCTGCTGCAACAGTTCTGCCAGATCCTCTCCAAGCAGCGTAAGCGGAATCTCATGCTCCGTCTTCTCCCACTGGCCGAGAGTCGGCACTTCGATCTCACCGCCGACGCCGGCACCGGACATGGTGGAGGTCTTCATCTTAAACTCAGGCGTGTCCACTTTTCCGGTAACTCCGAGCTTGACGCCGTTCGTGTAGATATTGTACGCTATGACCTTATCAGGGATTTCCGCATTCATAAATTCTCCCTCCTTTACGAAGCCATGGCCTCAGCGATGGCACTAACGTCGAACTCCACGACCTCCTCAATGGCTTCCGCCGGGAGATACGTTGCGACATATTTATGAAAATACAGCTTCCCGTCGGCCAGCGTCTGCTCCGTGTTCTCGCTCTCGAGATACGCCATCTCATACCGGGCGCAGATTTGGCTGGAAACATAGCTCGCACCGATGGTATTCTGCTGTTCGATGACGGCCTCACGCAGGCGCGGGTTCGCCCGCATATCCACGTTGCCGAAGTTGGTCAGGATGAAGTTGTTGTCGTCATAGCTCATGAAGCGGCGGGCAGAAATGTACCGGTCCTTCGGGTCCGTGTTGGACGGATACGCGACCGTATTGTTTCCCCACAGCCTGAAACCGTTGAAGTTCAGGAAGGTCACGATGCCAACGCTGTTAACATAGTTTGCCTGATCGAGGTCGAGGTAGATTTCCTCGCCGTCCTCCGTACAGATAGCCGTCGCGCTGACTGCGATGTTGGACATCGGCGGCATGGGAATACCGTCGTTCTCCGCATCCTGCCGCGCGATATAGGCCGCTGCAAAAGAGCTGGGGCTGTACAGCACCTCGCCGACCTTCGGGCAGCCCCACACTGCTGCACAGTTGGGGGACGTGAGTGCCTGCGCAGTCTTCTGGGTCAGCACATCGGTGTACTTCTGCGCACCGGTGGACGAGCTGTCCAAATCGACCCAGCAGAAAAGACGCCAGATGCCGTTGAGCATCGAGGTCTTGGCCTGCATGATAGCTGCGCAGGTCGGGTCTTTGCTGAACCACGGTGCAACCACACTCCCCGGGACGACACCAAGTTTCGGAAAAACTTGGCGCAGCACTTCCATGCCGGTCTCTTTACCGTCCACAGACACGCCGCCGATGACATCCTTACCTTTCACCTTCTCAGGTGCGATGCGCTTGCCCGAAACGGTAAGCTGGGTCTTTCCCGCGCCCTTGCCGTCGGGCAGGACAACCAGCGTTACAGTGCCATCATCATTGAACGCCGCCGTGTAGTCCGTGCCGCTTTCCAGCGTCACGTCGTCGGCTTTGACCACCAGTTTGTCCAGCAACAGGCCGATGGTGTCCAGCCGGGCAGTACCATCATTCACCTGTACCACGTTCTCCGGCACATCGTCCGTGTGTTCTGCCTTGTTCGGGTCAAGCACATTGATGACGATCACCGGCGAAACATTTGCGATTTCAAACGATGCCGAGAGCGAGCCGCAGATCGTGTACGCCTTGAAATCGGTGCTGTAGCCGATTGCATTCTGCGCTTCCGCCATCGTGTAGAACAGCATGGGAATATTCGCCGCATGATACGGGTCTTTCAGCAGATTCACCGGAGCCGTGCCGATAATCGCCTGAATTCCTGCATCGCTTTTGACAGCCGCTCTGACACTGGACGGAACTTCGCTCACATAAATGCCATGTTTATATGCCATCGTTGTTCCTCCTATTACAGCTCTGTCTTGAGCTGTTCGTAAATAACCCGTTCAGCCGTCTTGGGCTGGCCGGGGACATCCGGGCGCTCCATGCGCTCCCGGGTCTGTGCCACCTTATCATAGGGAACGATAAGGCTCTTGACCATCGGATGCTGCTCGATAAGCTTCTTCATCCGGTCAGGCAGTTCTCCGGTAAAGCTCGTGTACTGCCGGATAACGCCGCGAATCGACGGGCCGCAGTACACGCGCATCGTATTCGTTTCTTTCGTTTTCATCATGTCATCGCCTCTGTTTCTGGGTCACTTTCGGGCGTCGGGTTAGCCACGGTGACGATCATCTCGACAGCCCCAAAGTAATAGGGGTGGTAGTCGTCTTTCGACATTTTTCCTTTGATTTCGCCTTCTACGGTACAGGCATGTCCGAACCTCGGACATACTCGAAACCTGCGCATGATGGCATATTCGATGTTCAGCACATCGCGGTATCCTTGGCGCTGATGCCCTTTGTCGTAAGCCCCGATGTACAACGTCACGTTCACCGTCATCGGCTCATTTCCTACAGGGGACTTTATATCTCCAAGTTCCGTGATGATGTAGGGAGAACACGCCGCCGGGAAATCAACATCATCATCCGTATCCTCACTAATAGGCAAATCCTGCTCATAGAAGTTCAGTTCTTTTGTGCCTCCGGGCCCGGCATATTTCTTTCCTTTGAAGTATTGTTTGAGGGTCTGGTTCAGTGCGATCTGCATCATATAGGGGGTCATGCCAAGCTGCTCTCTCATTTCTTAGCCCCCTTCGCCGCTCTCGCAAGTGTTTTCTGAATCGACTCCTCAAGCTTTTTCTCCAAAGTATCCTGCACATCCGGCTCGACCTGCTGCCATATCACATGGTGCATCGCTGCCGCCGACGGGCTGCCCATCGTTACGATCTGCTCCACGTTTCCCTGAGCATTGCGCCAGCGCCGAGCGCCCGTTCTGGTTTTCTCCGGGCCGCCGCTTGAACCAACGACACGCTGGACCATGCCTATATGGTTTGCATCGGCAGTCGTGCTGTTTGTGAACTTCACAAGAAAACCTTTGCTCAAGTTTCCTTGACCCGTCAGTTTCTTCATGCTTCCATTTTTCAGAACTTTGCCTCTGAAAACGGCAGGCGCATTGGCAACATCGACGCCCATATACGGTCTGTTCGGGACAGTCTTGAAATAGCCCAGATCATTGCGCATCTGTTTTTTCTGCGACGGTCCGCCGATATGCAGTTCTGCGCCGAGGTCAGACACTCGCGCTTTCTGTCTGATTTGTAAATCATTCAGATGCCGCCGTCCCTTGCTGTTCAGCGCATACCGCTTCTTCGCTTCCTGGATCATTACCTTGCGGGCGTCCTTTGCAGTCTCATTGACCGCATTGCGGATCACCAGCGGGGCTTTCTGCGGGATGCTCCCAAGCGCCTTTGCAACTTCTTTTTCTCCGACAAGCTCAATCGTGAGGTCATCGGCATTGTATCGTGTGTAGCTCATTGCCTTCTCAGATATATGGTCAGCGCATACATTCCGGCCTGCTCGTCAAAATTTTGAATGAAATACTCCATTTCATCCACCGTGACGGGGTTGCCAATTTTTGGCCTGCGTCCGAAGTCCTTTTTCTTGACGTATAGCTTTTTGTTCGTAGAGTAGATTGCCGAACCGTAGCTCTGGCGGACACCGCCTTCCCAGTGACCACTCGCCTCTTTCAAGGTGTCATCGCAGATCACGACCTTCATCGGTTTTCCGTTGATGTCGCGCTCTTCTGCGAAAATATCGTCATCGAGAAACACAGTGTCTATCTCCTCTTCGAGCAGTTTCTTGAAATCCGGCATCGGCTCACCTCAAAAAATCTGCTCCCCGCCGGGTATTGGCGAGGAGCATTTTTCAGCAGACCTCAGCCACCAGCCAGCTGTCCACCTTGTCGGGGATGGGCAGCGGATGGGACTGAATCTCCATCATGCGGCGGTCGGGATGGTGCTCAACATAGGAGCGCAGCAGACGGGAAGTCTGGGCGCTGATCCACTGCTGAGAAGCATCGTCGAGGTAAGTACACAGGCCATAACCCATCAGATAGTTGGGGGCATGGTTGATGAGCAGTACCTTGTTGTCTGCAATGTGCGGGCGGGTCTCCGGGTTGTCAGGGTCAGTCCAGTCATCCAGATAGTGCTCATCGTAGCAGTAGATGTCCAGAGCCGGGTCATTCAGATGGCCGTAATAGGTCAGTCCATTCGGGAGCTGCTGCACATTGATGACGCCATAGCCATAGTTCCGGTTGTCCAGACGACTACGGATGTCGGCATCCTTCAGGAACAGTTCCAGTGCCTTCCAGCCCATGACGCACATATCCACGTTGGCAAAGCCGTTCACGGCGACGTCATGCTTCCACTGGCGCAGGTTATCGGCAATGGCCGCTTCCTTGCCACCCCAGACTGCCGTACCAGTCAGCTTCTTCTTATTGGTAAAGCCGAAGTCGATGACCTCATTGACGCCATCGCCAACGATGGGGATCTGGCCGGTCATGATGGCCTGTACGCACATCCACTCCTCACGGCGGGTAACGCCGTCGTTCAGGCGGGCATAGTCTGCGATCTGCTGCTGTGCCGCCCGCTGTGCAGGAGTCATGCCGCTGTACATCTCTTCGCCGGGCAGGCGGTTCATAAGCTGGTCTGCAGTGGTGACATCATAGGGGTTGATGAGAGGCGGCTTATAGCTCAAGGTCTCATACCCGGCAGAAGCCAGCACCTTGCCGCCCTTGCGCGGATGAACGAAAGCGGCCATGCGGCGGTCGCCCTTCACCAGATCAAAGTCGATAGCCTTGGTCGGGAAGGTTCGAACATTCGTGAAGAATGTGTCACGGAAAAAGGTGAACACCGGCGGCGCAAGGCGCACGACCTCGGCGAGGTATCTCGGGGTGTAAATATTCACTTCATTAGGCATAATTGGTTATCCTCCTTCCCTTACTTCAGGAAAATGCCGATGTTGCGGAAGGCCACTTCCAGCTTGTCCGCCGTCACGCCCTTCTCAAGAGCAAGACGATCAGCGAAAAATTCGCCGGTCAGATAAATCACCGCGTCTTCGCCAGACTTAAAATCCTCCGTGGTGATACCGTACAGGCCGGTGTCCTCCTCCGACGTGACAGGTGCCACCTTACCGGAAGCATCCAGTTTGACCGGCGCGCCCGCCTTCAGGTCAGCAGCGGCGGCCTTGATGGCCGTAGTAACGCAAATGTCCGTGCCTGCCAGCAGATATTCCGGCTCGCACGAAAACTTCTCGGGCGTCAGATTCATGCTCATAGCTGTCCCTCCTTACTTCTTCTTACCGACGGCCCTCAGGGCGTCCATGTAAATGTCAGTCTTCGAATCATCGATACCGCCGGTCACATCGTTTGCGCCACCGGTCTGGGCATCGTCATGCAGGTCCTTGACGCGGCGCTGTGCCTGCGCCTTGGCAGCCTTTGCGACTTCCTTAGCGTACTCGGTGGCGTCCATCGGATGCTCGCCATAAAGAGCGTCCTGCATGGTCTTCTCCATGCCCGGCAGCGTCATATCCTGAATATCCCGGATGCGGGTGCGTTCCCGATTGATGGCGTCAACGGCAGCATCCCTTCTGATCTCATTGACCATATCCGGGTACGCTTTCATCAGGTCGTCTTTGTTTTTGATTTCCATTGCTTCTTCCTCCTGTGTTCCGGTCATTCCCGGATTATTTGCGGTATCAGAAAAGCCGCCGGGCGTTTTTACGCCCATGCGGCTTTTGACAAAATTGGGAGCTTTATCAAACGGCAGGCCCATGCTGACGCTGTTTACGAATAGCACGCCGTTCCGGTTTTCCACCACAGCGTCCGTTTCCTCGCCGTCCACCTCATCTACGAAGCCGTTTTCCTTGGCCTCGCTGGCGGTCCACCAGTTTGTTTCATCCATCCATGCTCCGCACTCGTCCTCGGTCTTTCCGGTCTTTTTGGCGTAGAGAGTAACGATATTGCCCCGGATAGCATCCAGCGCCTTGATGCAGTTGCGCATATCCTCTGCGGTGAGGTAGTCGCACACGCCCATGCTGGGCGGATGTACCATGTAACTGGCGTCTGCCGCCGCCACGACCTTGTCGGCATGGCAGGCAACAATGGTAGCCGCGCTGGCGCATAGGCCGTCGATATGGGCAATCACTGTGGCGCCGTTGCGCTCCAGCATATTGCCGATTGTCTGCGCGGCGAACACATCGCCACCGCCGCTGTTAATGTAGACCGTGATCTCCTTCACATTGCCCAGAGCGGCCAAGTCGTTCGCAAACCTCTGCGGAGTCGCGGTGTCTTCCCACCAGCTTCGCTCGGCGATGTCACCGTAAAGAAGAAGCTCCGCCTTCTGGTCATCACCGGCCAGATTGCGGAACTTCCAGAACGTCTCATTCTTTGCCTTGGGCGGCTGCGTCGCCGCCTGATTGACGATTCTGTACTTCTTCGCCTTTCGCAATGTCGTCCACCTCCTTTTTCATTTTCGCTTCGATGAGCCGCTGGCGAATGTTCATCGCATAGCTGCCGCCGTTCATCGTCGCGGTCTCCTGATCTGCGGTCGAGAAGCCTGCATCCACACGCTTCACCGCTGCATCGACCTCCTGCACAGGATTTAAGTTCGTCCGTGCGGGTCCGTTCCAAGTGCAGGAAGTATAAGCTTTCTTGATGGCCGGGTCTTCAAAGAAGCCCGGCGCATTGATGCGGCCTGTTGCAACGGCCTCAGTCATCCACTCTTCATAAATAGGCTGGCAGAAATCATCCACGAACCAGCTCCGCATCATATCGCAGGTGCGCCAGAACTCGTTCAGCGCACCACGGGCTGCACTGTAGCTGGCCGTAAACTGCTTCATGAGGACTTCGCTCGGGATTTCCAGCGCCGACGCGATCTGTCGGATAATAGCTGTGGAGAAGGCATCAAACCCGGTATTGGGATGCTTGGGATCTGCAAATTCTACCTTCTCGCCTGCGTCGAGATCAATGATAGCACCAGACCCCAACTCAATCGTTCCCCTGTCTTCTGCATCTATCTGTTGATTGGGCGGGATCACCTCGCCCAATGGGCGCCCTATGGATGGAGCGTCTTTCGTTATGAACACAGTGAACATCGCGCTGATGACCGCCGCTGTGATTTCTGCGTCTGTGTATCTGCCCAACTGCTTGAGAGCTTCCAACACCGGCGCAAGCATCGGGACGCCGCGCCGCTGTCCGGAGCGCTCCCGGTTCATGATGTGCAGGATATTCCGCCGCCCGGTGGTCGCACCATAAGCTTCCACGCGATTCCACTTCATCGGCTCCGGCATCGCTGTCATACTCGAAAGCGGGTGTTGATTGCAGATCCAGTAAGCAATCACCGCACCGGTCTCGTCGGTCTCGACTCCCTGCACGATACTGTCAACCACATGGTTGTCCACGATGCAGGGGAACAAACGGTCATCTCCGTCCGGGCTGCACACCCGGTCAGCCTCAATGAGCTGCACCCGCAGGTCATATTGCTGGCCGACATTGCGTCTCATGGGCAGGACAGCAAACGCATCTCCATTCATCATGTAGGCAAGAAACGCAAGCTGCTGGAGTTTGTAGAAGTTGTCCACCCGGTCAGCATCGCACAGCGGGCTATCCGCCCACAGTGAAAACTCTCGGATAATCTGCATCTGCAAATCATTGGCCTGCTCAGGCGTCATACCCAAGAAATCCGCATCGATCTGCGGCGAAGGCGTCAGGCCACCCGCCACCACATTTGTCCGCATGGTTTTCAGCGCACCGGTTGCAATGGGGACACCCATGTAAGCATCTCGACTCCGCTCCCGCAGAGTCTTGAGGTTATCTTCGATGTCGCTTTTTGCATCTCCACCGGCGAACTGCCAGCCGCGCATTGATTTCTTGGTTGTGGAAGCGCCATAGTTTCCATAGCCGGAATTGATAAGCTCAAGACCCTGCCTTGCCGCCGCGCGGCGCAGGCCTCGCTCCGGGGAGACCGCAGCAACCGCTCGGTCTATGAGGTTCATTTTTGTCATATCGCCCCTCCGTCAGATGTCACGCAGTACAAAGCGGTACATCCGGTTTCGTCCTCTCAGCTCTGCCACTTCCAGCTCTTTTACCTTGTTGTCCCAGTATTCAATCTCGCCACGGACAGTATAGAGGTCGGCACGGGTCAGGCGGCGGTCGCCGATGGAGTAGCCCTGCCCGCTGGCGATCTTCTCCTCTGCCTCCATCCACGTTTGCAGCTTGGCTTCCGCCTGCTCTTTTGTGATGCCTGCCATTTATCCGATACCTCCCGATACGATTCGGCGTCCTGCTGGACGCTGAGTCGCCTGCATTTCTGTTTCTTCCTCCGGGTTTTCCAACACAGGGTTTGCGATTTCCAGTGCGGCCAGCGCATAATCCCGGCAGTCCAGAGGTTCGTTTCGGTGGTAATTGGGGTCTTTCAGCTCCCATGCCGTCGTGGGCCGCCCCTTCTTCCACCGGACGACCTGTTTCTCTGCGGTCAGGCCCTTGAAGTAAACCTCGTCATAGCCCGCCGCTTCATTCAACGGGAAGTGGCAGTAGTTCGGCCCTTCCGTCTGCACGTTCAGGCGCTGGTACACCATCGTCTTGCCGTTGTCAACACCAATGGTGTACAGCGGAACTCCGACGCGGTTGCCAGTGCTGGGCTTCGAGACGAACGGCGTCTCCGTGCCGCCACGGCCTTTGATGGCGTAGACATGGCGATAAAACCGGTCGAGGCAGAAGCGGTACACTGAATCCGTGTGATGGCCACCGGTATCCATTGCCGCTGCCAGAATATCCAGCACTACGCCGTCTTCTCTACGCCAGCGCGTTTGCAGAAACTTGTCGAGGTCTTCCCAAATCTGCGGCTTGAGCGGGTCGCCGTATATCTTTTGATACCGGATGCCCCAGCTTTCCTTTCCGACGCCCCAGCCTACCAGTTCCAGTTCAAAGCGGTCATCCTGGACGTCGATGCCGCAGGTGAGCACCAGCACTTGTGCCGGAACGGTCGCCGTGTACATCTCGCGGCGGGCCAGCAGGGCCATATCGTCGGCGGTTTCGCCGCGTTCCTCCCACGTCTCACCCAGCTTCGTATTGACCCAGACCTTCATCAGCTCCGGGTTTCCGTGGTCCAGCGCTTCCTTGGCGGAAAGGAACTCCGTCACGATGCCGGCCCATGCGCAGAAAGATGAAGCCAAGACGTTGAGGTGAAATCCCCGGACTTCCCGCTCCGGGTGCAGGGCGGCGTACCGTCCCTTTCTTCCCTGTGCCTTCCACCGGTATTCACCAGCGATGCAGCCGCAGGATTCGCACCGATACTGCACACCGCCTTTCGGCCAGCGTTCTCGGTCAAAAACCACATTTGCCCAGACCATCGGTTGGTACTCACCGCATTCCGGGCAGGGTACAGTCCACTCTTCCATCGTGCTTTCCAGCCACGACTTTTCGATGCGGCTGCTTCCCTTGATGGTCGGTGTGGAGACCAGCACCGTTTTCTTGTCCCAGAATGTCGTCTGGCGCGTCTGTGCAAGATTCAGCGGGTCGCCCTCCGTTCCCGCCGATACCGGGTAGCGGTCCACCTCGTCGGCTAGAACGATTTTGATGGGGCGGCTCGCCAAGCCTGCCGGGGAGTTTGCTCCAACGATGGTCACATGACCGCCGGGAAACGTCTTCTGCATGATGGTGTTGCCGGAAAAGCGGCTCTTGGCGTCCATCTTTTTTTTCAGAACAGCGGTATCCCGAATCATGGGCGCAAGGCGGTCTTTGGAAAAGGTCTGCCCCATCTCCACTGTCGGCTGCAACACCAAGATCGGAGCCGGGTTATAGTCGATGTAGTACCCCAGAACATTCAGCAGCACTTCCGTCTTGCCCACCTGCGAGGAGGATTTGAACACCACCATGCGAACATGGGGATTGCCGATAGCGTCCATAATCTCGCGCTGGTATGGTGCATTGTCGGTGTGCCATCGCCCTGTGCCTGCGCTGGCCTCCGGGGACATTTGCCGAAACCGGTCCGCCCACTCACTGATTGTCAGCTTCGGCGGCGGTTTCAGCTTCTGCAGAACCCGTGCGAACATTTCCACCACCGCCGGGTCCACATCGATCATCTTCCGCTTCTTTTCGCTCATCTCTAACACATCTCGGCATAAGGCAATAGATCTGCTCTTCGTTCAGGACATATCCCCAGCTACAACCAGCACACGGATTTTTATTCCGCGTCCGCCGCTTTTTCCTTTTTATCCGTTTCAGCCTCCGACTCGGCCACTGCCTCTTCGACATGGCTCAGAGTTTCCAGAGCCTCTTCCAGCTCTGCTTGGATAAGGTCTTGTATCTGCTGCTGGTCGCCTTCCATCGACGCCACCGCAGGAGCCAGCTTTTGCGGCAGGGCAAGGATGCGAGAGCGAAAATTCATCATCACTGTGGAGTAGGCTTTTTCTACATCGCCTACTTCCATCAGCTCCGCCTTCCGCGCCCGATTCTCCATCTCCGCCGCCTCCCGCTTTACCTTGGTCAGCTTGGCTCTCTCGTTGTTCAAATCCACCTTACTGCCCGCATTTACATACTTGATGTACCGAGTCATCGCGTCCACAAGGTTATACAGACCCGGGCGCTTTTCCCTGATAATACCTTCGTCCCGAAGCTGCCGCACCCGCCGCTCGGTCACATCGAGGTGCCGGGCCACGACCTCACTTGTGTAAAGAGTCATCGTCCGCGCCCTCCTCATCGTCATCTTCGACCTCAACTCTGCCGGTCGCTCGGAGTCTCAGCAGCTCCAGCCTCTCCCGTTCCAGCTTTATGCGGGCTTCGTTTTCCTCTGCCTGCTGAATCTTTCCGATGACAGTCGCAATGCGGCCTTGGATTTTATTCAGCGCTTCCTGAAGGTGCATCTTGCGGGTAAATGCTGACTCCTTGGAGTACATTCCCATGTTCTGCTGTGCGCCGTCCCGCTTCTCGCCCTCGACTTTGCCGGGGACCCGCATATCCAGCAACGTGCTGGTGTACAGTTCCTCCGGGTCAGAGTCCTCTAACAAAATGATTTGGTCGAGTATCCTCTTTTCCTGAACCTTCAAAAGCCCCAGCTCTTCCTGCAGCGCCTCGACCGCAGACTTCGGAGTTTTCTCCATGATGAACAGCTCATCGTCCGTCAACTGGTCAAAGAAGACTGCGGCATAGCCGCCATGCGTCCGTGCATTCTGGTTTCGGGGCGGTGCGCCGCCGGTGTTGCCCACAGCGTTTTTGTTCTTGGGCTGCCCGCCCCTCGTCCGCTTGGGCGGCGGCTGCGCCTCATCCCACTTGTCGGCAGACTTCCAGCGGCGCAGGGTATCGTACTTAACTCCCAGCTCCTCTGCCAACCTTTGCAGGTTTACTTCCTCGCCGTCCCGCCGTCGGCTCAAATACGCCTCGCGGGCGGCATCTCTTTTGTCGCTCCGCCTTGGCATCCTGTTCCTCCAACAAAAAATGCCCCGCCGGGCAAACCCGACAGAGCATCTATTCTGTACCGCCACCGGCACATAGGTATGAAAAAAGCCCCACGGCATCGCTGCCGCAGGGCTTCGTCTAAAATCCACTGTACCAATTATACCACAAAATCGGTATCATGGAGTATCATCTTTTATTCAAGAGACATAATTGTATGTCATAATGCCGTCTTTGATTGTAATCAGATTGTCCAATTTGTCCGGGTCTTGGTCATTTATCAGATTGAACAGCAGGTGCTTATCGCCATAGCCGTTCTCAGACATCAGCGTCATCAACGAGCTGGAGTAGCTTTTTGCATTCTGGGTGAGCTGCTTCCACATTTCTTTATAGGGTGAGATTCCCAGTTTTGCGTAGGCTGCACCGTCAGCAACGCCCTCCGTCCATGTATCTACAATATAGCCGTCATCATAGGGCGTCACTTCGTACGACATCCCCGAGTCGTTGGCAAGCATCGTTTCCAGCAGAGCCACCATTTCTTCTTCCGAGATTGCAGGTTCGAAACCAGATGTATATGAATACTTCGTGGACACCTGCGGACGACCATTGCCTCCGACGCTTACCAAATCACCGGCCAGTACATCACCATTGCCAATGGATGCCATCGGGGCAAAGAGGCCTTGCCCGTCCAGCGTCATTGTAGCTGTCAGAGTATAGTTGCCTTTCAGTTCTGCTCCATTATCAGTGAACGGCTGGCTTTCCGCCTTTCCGTTTTCAATTCTGGCATCCTGCTCTTTGCTGTATCCATTCTCATTTTCCAGTTTGAAATCCAGCTTCAAACCATCAGGAAGATTTGTCTGAACCTGAAAGACCGGTTTTCCTGTCTCGCCCCGTTCAGAAACTTTCATCGTCACATCAAGCTGTTTCAGCTTATATGCCGTGATCTCGACAGGTACATCATCTTCCCACTTGGCATTTTTCTTGAAGTCCGTTTTGCCATCAACGGAAACGCCCACCACAATGCCATCGCTGCTCTTGGAAGTTGTCTCCTCATCAACGACCGTGACATTTGTAAAGCCTGCCTTCTGCAAGTCAGTCATAACCTTTTCGCTTGTCATGCCCGCGCAGTCCTTTGCGCTGAATGGAGCCTTCGCGGGATTTTTAATGTTGGAGCAGCCCGCCAGCAACACACAGCACAGAGCAACTGCTACAACATGGGAGAGCTTGCCCCCCCCGAATAATTTCGTTCTCATGATAAATTTCTCCTTTCGCCTGTTGCAATTTCTGAGTTTTATTGTCGCATAGATTCCCTCTGAAATCAATTCGCAGATTCACCAGTATCTACTATAAGATGTTGGTGATATTTTTTGAACCCCACCCACCTTTTTCCCGGCCAGCCGCCGGAAGTGGATTTTTTGATTCAAAAACTAGCAAACTTTTGCGCTGTTGGACCCGCTATTACGCGGGCGCGCGCTCACAGTACCTCGCGCGGGCGCGGGGTGCTCATCGGGCAGGCCGCGCCGGTCGGGGCGGGCAGGGCGGCGGCGGTCGGCTGCTGCTGGCTGCTGTGCGGGGCATCAGGGCAGGAGATCGGGAGCAGCGGCGGGGCGCTGTCTGCTGCTCATCTGGCGGGCTGCATCCTCATCGGGGCCGCGCTGAGGTCTGCCCAGGGCGAAGCGATCCGCAGCGCGGCGGGATGATCCAGCACAGCGAAGGCGCGGCGGCATCGTGGGCGGGGCGCTGCTGGCGGAGCCGGAAGAAAAAGAAAACAGGCAGGGCGGGCCGTGTGGCCTGCTCTGCCTGTTGTGCTGTCTGCTGCTGTTCTCTCTTCTCAGCGGCGGCGGGGTCGTCCAGCGTGGGCGACGCTGGCGGCGATCTGCTCCACGGTTCCACGTTTCACAGAATGCCGCCGGGGTGCTTTTCACGGGGCAGCGTGGCGGTACTTTTCGCCGCTGCCGGAGGGGTCAGATTCTACACCTAACGGCATATCGCCCCACAAGTAACGGTGAACTAGGATATATGCCGCCCCAGTAACCCCCTATAGTCCCCCTTCTTCCCCGGATTCCGCCGGGGTAAATCCATCGCGGGCCATTCTTTCGGCGCAGGCCTGCAAGATATACGCCTGCACACTTTGCCCAGCAGCAGCGGCGGCGGCGCGGATTTCTCCGCCGCGATCTTTCGGCGGTCGGATTTGGATTGAATCGCATTTTGCGATATACCGGCTATTTGTGATTTTCTTTTTTTCCGAAATCGGCATCATATCACCTCTTTTCGCGCGCGTTTATTATATTATAGCAAATCAATCGGCATTCCGCCATGCAAAATTGCACAAGCATTCCGTCATGTTTTTGTGCAAAAAGTAGATTGCATTCCGTCATGCTTGACAATGGCATTCCGTCATGCTAAGATAATGCCACAGCAAGCGCCACGGCAAACAGCCGAAGCGATTGCAAGTAAACCGAAAGGAGAAAAGCGCGATGAGCAAAGAGTTTTTCCGGCTTCCCGCCCCGCTGAAGCGGGCCATCTGGGCCGCACTGCTGGCAGAGTGGCAAAAGAAAAAGCCCGCCACCCGCTGAGCAGGTGACAGGCTGCAAGATGACATTTTGCACAACCTCATCTTGTAGCCAGTTTACCACCGAAAGGCGGTAAAGTCAAGCGGATGCCCCGGCAGGGCCGCACCGCTCAAACAAAGCGGCCCCGCCCCACTACCCCGGAAACATCCGGGAGATCATCCGAACACCAACACCACGAACCAAAGGAGTTTACACCATGCGTTACCAAATCGTTTACATGAAGCGCGGTTTTCCCCTCACCACTTGGGCAGATGATGCCGACCGGGCGCAGCGGTTAGCTGCACAACTCCGCCGGGCTGGTTATTCCGTTGATGTGTGGCAGCACACCGACGAAGGCGCACGAAAGACTAGCCTTTGACCCCCCGCCGGATACTCTAGCAGGGTTGCACCGTAAAGCAGCCCCGCCCCACTACCCCGGCAGCCCGCCGGGAGAAACCAAAGCAACGAAGGGAGAATGAACCATGAAGAAAATCACCACCGCCGCCGCGCTTGCGCTGTCTGCCGCTATGCTGGCAGGCTCCACCCCGAAAGCCAACGCCGCCAACATCAACCGCACCCCCGGCACATTTGGCCGATATGTCGCCGGTGCTGCCGTCGAGCGGATTTTTCTCAGCGACGGCGATCTGGTTTACTGGATCACTGACGACGACGGCGAGCGCTGGATCATCTGCGCCGATGCCCTTGCAGAAATCAGCCAGTGTGACGACATGCCCACCGTGGGCCAGCGCTGCACCCTCATCATGGACAGCAACGGAACACCGGACGATTTCGAAGATGACTACTTTGCCGATGTCCTTTGGAGCTGCTGCCCCGATGAAGAGGACTGACAGAAAGGAGCGTACTACATGGAGTACAGAATCACGCCCTCCAGCCGCGGCGGTTTCACAGTTTCCGCCGGATGTGTCCACAGGGGCGGAGAGTCCAACCCGACCGGCTGCCCCGGTGTAACAATGCCCGCCTTTATCGTCTATGAAAGCTACCATTGCGACACCCGCCGCGAAGCATCCGCAACCGTTGAGCGGATGAGGAAGAGACATCATTGACCCGGATACCTCAGCAGGGCCGCACCGGACAAAGCGACCCCGCCCCACCACCGGCACAACGCCGGAAATTTTGAGAACTGAATACAGGAGGTTTTACACCATGACCAACGAGCGAATTATCTTCAACGAGGTTTGCACCCACTACGACGCCCTCCAGCGTCACGATCTGGTGAGCCGCTTCTATACCGCCGAACAGGTGGAGCGCTACACTGCCGGGCTGAAATTCGAGCCGGACGGCAACGGCAACACCCCCGACCCTGTAGAGGCCGCAGAGGCTTTCTTGTGCTCCAAACTGTTTCACACTTGGGCAGAGTGGCACAAGGAAGGTTTGACCGTCAAGAAGGGCGAGAAAGCCGCGATCACCTGCGAGCTGTGGAAACTCAGCGACAAGAAAAAGCAGCCCAAGCCGGACGCCGACGAGCTGACCAAAGCCGCCGCCGAACAGGATAAAGGCTACTACTACCTTGCAAAGGCTCATCTTTTCCACCGTGGGCAGGTCGAGAAGCCACAGCCCCGGCCCGCCGGACGATTTAAGAGTCTCGATGACATCCGGGCCTATAACAAAATGCTGGCCGACCAGCGCAAAGCCGCCAAGGCTACCGCCGCCCAGCAGGACAAGCCCCAGACCGAAAAGGCAAAGCCCGCGCCGGCCCCGAAGCAGGAAACAGCCCCCAGCGCCGCCGATCTCAAAAAGGCAGAGTGTAAGGCGATGCACGAATTTATGGCCGTGTCCGCAGAAGACCGCCCCGCCCAAGCGAAAGCGCTGGCAAAGTGGCGCGAGGCCCGGCAGGCCGTCGCCGATGTAGAGAAAACACCGAAGAGCGCCGCTCCTGCCCCCGCACCGAAGCCCGAAGCAAAGCCCCAGCCCCAAGCAGCTCTCGCGCCCAGCGCGGACAGCGCCCCGGCATACTGTAAGCAGACTTCTTTCTGCTGAATGGGACACCCTAGCAGGGCCGCACCCAGAAAAGCGGCCCCGCCCCACCACCGGCACACCGCCGGGACGATTTGAAAAAACAGAATAGGAGGCAATACCATGAAACTTTCTACCAACTTCACCCTTTTCGGCCTCAACGTCAAGGCGATCCAATCCTACCTCAAGGAGCAGGCCAAGGACCGTCGCGGCGTCCGCGTTACCCGCCGGGGCGATCTGGTCTACATCATCACGGCATACACCGCGTTTAAGCTGCCCGCCGTCCTGTACCCCGATGTGATCCAGCCCGTGACACTTCGCGAATGCCCCGCCGATGGCGTGACCATCATTTCTGCCCAGTACGGTTTTGAGGTGGAAGAGAACGCACCGGATCTGGTGGACATCTTCAAGAACCACGCCCCCAATGAAAAGCCCGTGGAGCGCACCCCGTTTTTGCAGGACATCCCCACCGGCAAGAAGAAAAACGGCCTTGCAAGGCTTTTCCACATCGGGACAACGCCCATCTTGATAAATACCGACTATGACAGCATGGTGAACCCGGTGCAATTCACCTACCACGGGACGACGCGCGGCTATTCTCCGGTCTACGCCATCAGCGCCAGCGACCCGACGATCTCAGTTATCATGCTCCCCATCAAGCCCACTGCAGAGGTGGAAGCGCTCTGCAAAAAGATGTTTTCTGAATGACCCGCAAGGCCGACGGCATCCCGCCGCCGCTGGTGCAAGCCCAGCCGCCCCGCCGGGGCGGGCGCTCATGGGTTCATACCCAGACACAACAGAATAACAGGAGGTTTTACCATGTCTTGCATTCAGCTTTCTGAAAAACACATTGCCGCCGTCGCTCACGGCCTGGCTTTTATCCTCAACGGGGCCGGCGGTATGTGCCGCCTTGCCGCATCCTACGAGCTTCCGGAACTGTACGACGCTCTGAGCGCCTGCCGGTATCCGCATGACTTTCTCTTTGATGACCGCAAAATCTACGCCGTTCTCTACAAGCTGAACGAGGCCGCATACACTGGCCGCTACCACGTGGAGGCAGCCGACGCCGAAGATTTTCCCATCATACCGACCGTCTTCCCCCACCTGCTCCATCTTCTCGACTGGAACGAGGGGCGCTATACCATCGACCGCGATTTCTACGCCTTCGCAAAGCTGCTGGACAGTTTCATCTACCAGTGCAACGAGGACGCCACCCGGAACAATCCCGTTCTAAAGGCTCTTTCCGGCACTTCCCGCGCACTGTATGCATTCATCGCCCAGAACTCCGTCGAATATAACGACGCCGAATGGATCATCTGACCCGCCCCGGATACCTCAGCAGGGCCGCACCGGACACAAAGCGACCCAGCCCCACACCCGGCACACTGCCGGGATAATTTGAAAACTGAATATGGAGGCTTTTATCATGGCTATCATCAATGAATCTGCTGCCCGCATTGCAAAAGAGCTGTCTTCTTTCTCTGATTACGAAGCGGGCAGCGCCACCGCCAGTTACAACGCTCAGTGCGCCGAAGCTGCCGCGATCCTTGAGCAGGTCAAGCCCAAGTGCGCCACCGCAGACCAGCGAGAGCGGGCCGAATGGCTCTACAACCGTTACTGCACCGTTCTGGCTGAGGCTATCAACCGTAAAAACGAGATTGGAACCCGTTGCCCGTCCGTACTCATCTGCGGCCCTGCAAATTTTCCTGTTCGCAAGAAAGAGAAACAGGTAGCCGCATGGGACGCCAACCTCGAGAATTTCCGCAAAGCAGAGCACTATTTGCAGATGCTCAAGCGGGCGCACACATTCGCGGTCAAGTCCGATGACCCCGAAGTTTTGAATTTTCTCCACGCCAAACTCGACCAGCTCCAAGCCGCCCACCAGACCATGAAGGACGCGAATGCCTACTACCGCAAGTACAAAACGCTTGACGGCTGCCCCGGCGTTACCGCCAAAGAGCGGGACTGGCTTGAAAACGGCCACGCTTTCGCCAGCGGCTCCCCGCTTTCGGTCTATGGCTGTCCATACCCGACCTATGCTCTGCAAAACAGCAACGCGACCATCAAACGCACCGCTGAACGGATCAAGAAGCTGGAAGCGGTCAAGGCTACCCAGCCCGTCGAGGATGACCGCGACGGCTACACCTACCGGGAGAACGTCGAAGCAATGCGTGTCCAGCTTGTTTTCGATGGCAAGCCTGACGATGAAACCAGAACGCTTTTGAAGCGGAACGGTTTCAAATGGGCGCCGTCGCAGGGCGCTTGGCAGCGCCAGTTGAATGACGCTGGCAAGTATGCCGCCCACCGCGTCATGGAAGTTCTGGACTGCCAGCAGTAAACGGATACTCTGACGGGGCTGCACCGTAAAGCAGCCCCATCCCAGCCCGCAAGGGTACACCCGCCGCCGGCTCCGGTATATATACCCAGACCGGCCTACCCAAAAACTCGAATCCCTACCGGGACGAGCGATAATACATAACATGGAGGTATCCCACATGAAACTCAAAGAGACCCGCATTCTTGACGCTGGGGGCGCACGTTATGCCTGCATCGCCAACCACTACTGCACCCGCTGCGACTGTGAAGAATATGACCGCATCCTGACCGATGCAGACTCCTCCAGCCGCAAGCCGGGCGGCATCACGGTCGATGATCTGGCCCGTATCGCGGAGGCCATCAAGGCCGTCAGCGAAACGGACGATGATGTTCCCGCCATTGCCTTTGCGCTGTCCCGGCGCACCACTTCCCACTTTGAGCAGGTGTAAACCCTTGCCCCGGTAGCCCGCCGGGGCATCTTGTGTTATACTGTTCTTGACTCAAATATGCGTTTTTCGGTGATTATGCTCCCAAAATGCGCATATTTGTATCAAATTCCGATTAAATGTTCAAAATCGAGGTGTTTTTGTGAGTGAACCTGAATTTTTTGCTCCTTGGCGCATCGTTGGCGCATTTGGCGACGGGGCGCGGCTGGCGTTCGATGGTCTGACCGAACAACAGGCCATTGATGCAATGGACGCCGCCCAAGCCCAGCACGGCGACATTGTATGGTGGGATCGCGTGACCGATGTGAACTATGAAGATGGGCAATACTACAAAACGCTGCCGCAGCCGCCAGTTGTAACCGTTGTTGACTATGACGGTTACGCCGGCCCGCTGGATGAGCAGGGCTTTCCCGCCGGCCTGCTTGACCGCATCGCCAAAAAAGGCGCACCAACGGACTCAGACAATCCCAGAATCATCATCAAGCGCAATGCTCCCAAGGACGAAAACAACGCATAAAGAACAATACCCGGCAGGCCGCACAGCCCGCCGGGTATTTCTTTGCTCATTTTTCATCATTCCGGGGATTCGAGTTGTTTTCCCACGGCGCTTTCAGATTTTGCGGAAATTCTGCACATACGCACAAAGCCGCTTGGCCTAATTTGTCTCTATATCATAGAGTCCGTCGCGTTCCTTCTGAACAGCTCCACACGTTTTGCCTATCCCCTACCGGGGCGGGCGGTTTTTCCGCTCACTCTATTTACGCGCGTTATATGCGCGGGCGCGAATCTCGTCGGCCTGCATCATGCTGTCAAGCCCCTCCGCAAACCGCAAAACGGCCTCCGCCTTTTTCCGCTTCGTATGGGATACGCTGTATCCGATTTTTTGGGCTGTTTCCTCAAAACTGTGGCCACAAAGGCATACCTCGTTGAGAACTTCGGTGTACACAGCCTTTAATGCCCAGATTTGCTCTTTGATTCGGGCAAGGTCTCCACGCAAGACGACCTCCTGTACATCCAGCATTCGTAGCCGGTCAAGATAGCCCAGCGCGTCCGCCCGTTCAGCAATGTCCGCCGTGGTATCGCTATGGCCGCTGCCGTGGGGCATCCCGCCGTATTCGATGCCATGCAGGCAGCTCAACTCGCCCTCGATCTCCGCTCTCTCCGCCGCAATGGTGCGCAGCTTGGCCGGAATATCTGCCGCATACTCCAAAATCGTTCTTGCCTCATCAACCCGCATCTTCTGCGCCCTCCTGCGACTATCTTTTTACTGTTTTTTTGTGGAAGCAGCCTTTTTGGCCTCAAGTGCTGCCTTTCGGCGGGCCGCCTGCTTCTGCTTCACCTGCAAGCCCAGAGATTTCTTGAAATACTCCGGGAAGGGCTTTTTTCTTCCTCCGCTCATATTCTTCACTCCCTCTTCATTCTTCTTGCCAGCTTTTTCCATTCGTTGATTTCACTTTTGGTGTCTGGTGTGATAATTTCCGTAAATTTCCACCCTTTCGGCCCTGCAATGAGATCGATGAACAGGCGGCGGCGGTAGATATAATCCCGCTGCTGCCGCCGGGTGAATTTTGACTTGATCTCGACCACCTCCACCGTGCCGTCGGCATATTTCAGCACATAGTCTGCCGTATACCGGGCGGCAGGCAGCTTGACATTGCCATATTCCTTTGCAGGCAGCAGAGGAAAGGCAACGTGCGGCGTTGCCTTGAGAATCTTCCCGGACTGAATGCCCGGAACGATGACGCCCATGTAATACTCATACTCGCCACGGCTCTCGAATGCCTTTTCCAACTTGCCCGCAGCCCGCGCGGCGGCAGACATCGCCTGCGGAGAGGTACACTTTCCCCGGCTTCTCGCTGCGATCTGTGCTTCTGCCTGCGCCCGGTAGCGCGGCGGCAGGTCTTCCAGCTCCATTCTGGCGCTCATTGTTACCCCTTTCTGCTCAGAATCACATAGCACTGTGGCTCTGTGACTTCCCAGCCATCTTCTCGCTGTTGTTCAGACTGGTGCAGCTCTTCCGGGTCATAGACCACGCATTTTTCCAGCGTCCAGCCCGGGAAGCGTGTTCCCCACCAGTAGGCGTCATTCTGCATATCGCCGCAAGCTGTGTGCAACTGCTTCCGACTCCACTTGGTGTCATTCGGCGGCTGCTCCACGGGCAGCTTCAAATTTTTGCTTTCCACGCAGATACGCTCTTTGTGGCCGTAGATGTAGCCCACTGTGCCGTGCTTGCCCTGTGTGGTTCCGTCATTGCCCAGCAGCTTCTTCATGTCAATGCGGTCCGCATTCATCGTCCCCAGTGGCTCGTACTCATTCGTGCCAGGAATGCGTCGCCGCCAGAGGTCTTCCAGCATCTCGCGGAACTCACGGCGTTCGCCCTGTCTCATGCCCATGCATTCCACGAACCCATGCATATGTAACCGGCCAGCTTCGCCCTTACGGACTGCCCACAGCATCACGCGAATTTTGTCCCGGCTCACGCCAAAGCGCTTACACGTCGCCGCGATCACCCGGCGCTTGTAGTTCACGACTTCCCGCTTGCAGTCCAGAATGTCGTCTGGCAGAAATGCTTCTTCGAAGGTTCCCGTGAGGAAAAATCCGTACTTGTCGAAATTTGCGATGGCTTTCCTCTGTTTTTGGCGTAGCGAAGACATCTTATTTCTGGACTTCTGGTCTGTGCTGGACTCCTTCTGTTTCTTTCCTCTTGCTTTGTGCTCCTGCGGGGTGATGGCGTAGAGACCCACAGCCATATAACTATCACCACAGAGGATTTTCTTTTCTCTGATATAGTTTCTGCGCATTCCCTTCACCATCCTGCTCCGGTCAACTTCCTGTGTTATTTTCTTTTCTGTGAGCCATTACAGTCACAGAATTAACGGGTATACAAGCCCCCTAAGAGAGGACTTTCACCTCATCATGTTCTTGGGGCGCTTTGTCATCACTGTAAAACAAAGCTGTTAAGATACGGCAGCACTTCACCGCCGCAGGCGGATGCGAACAGCTTAAAGTCCTGCTTGAACACATGGTAGTAAAGCGCATTGCTCGCTTTCTTCGAGCCAGTGTTGCGCTGCTCTTTAACCATCCTGTTTACTTGGTTGCGGGACAGCCCCATCGCCATCAGCAGTTTTTTGAGGCGCTTAGTTGTCATACTCGCTTCTCCTTTCGTAAAATTCGCAGCTATCCTCCGGGGCTGTATCCTCCGTGCCTTTCGGCGACAGGTAGTTGTAGCAGAACCAGCTTTTGCATCGTGCCAGTAGCAGGTACAGCAGGCGTTTTCAGGTTCCATGTCGGCCTCCTTCATAGAAGCGCTCCATTGTTTCCCGGTACACTTTGTAGCATTCCGGGCATAAATCCCCGACGCCAAAGAAGTTTCTCGCCTCAATCGCCCAGCCATCCAATGCCTTTTGGTCAAACAGGCCGTCATCGAACCGTTCTGCAAATACCTGTTTCCTGCATCGATTACAGATGAACATTGCGCCATTTCGTCTCATTTCCGGCCTCCTGTTTTTCATTGAGCTTCACCACCGGCTGCGGCTGATCGGAGCGATTGAGCGGCGGGTCAAACCTCACATTTGTCCAGTCGCCCTCCGGCTTGTCGTGCCACGCCAGCGCATGGCGGATACCCAGCCAGACCGTTTCCGCGCGGTATGGAATGCACATACCGTCTTCGATGAGCGGATGACAGGCAAACATTTGATATGCTCTGTCCATGTCATCCTGCATCATGTTCCGGTTTTCCAACGCCCGGTAAAAATCTTCTTTTTCGTCCTCTGCATTTTCGAATCGTTTTGCGCCCATATCGGCATAGTGCTTCGCCATGCAGAGGTCTTCAGCCAGATCATAAAACTGGCCCATGTGCAGACGCAAGTACATCTCACAAGCGGCCTGCACAGCTTCCGCCACCGGGCGGCTCATCGTAACAGTGACGGTTTCAACTTCTGCCGGGGCATTATTTTTCTTGCCCATGCTGCCACCTCAAATTTTAACCGGCGGTGCGCCGTATCCATCACGAACCACCACGCCGTCCTCTTCATTGATAAACATCATGGTCTTAAACGGAAAATTGGCAGTCGGAATACCTGCTTCATGTGCAGCGACGAACAGCACCTTACACGGCCCGTAGTCACAGCAAATTGAAAAGCGCGCCCTTTTCTTTGCTTCTTCTTCAATTTCTCTTGCCAGTGCTTTCTTGAAAACGTCGATTTGCTTTTTTGAGATTTTCTTCGTTCTCGAGTCTGCAAGAAGACACGTCACAATGGATGTATGGCCGTTGTCTCCATTGCTGTGCGGCTGATTGGCAGTCACTTTTTCTGCCCACCAGTTGACAGCTTTTTCGATGACTTCTTTTTCCAAGATCATGCCGATTTTCCCGCCTTTCTTTTCCAGCGCCGCTGGCTCCGTTCCAGCTTGCAGATCATCACTGCCAGCCGGATTGCCTGAGCCGCCATCCGGACGGCCTGAGCTTGAGCCTCCTTCAAATCCTCCTTCGGGATTTCCAGATTGCCCTTCACTTCATTCCAAAGGCGCTGCTCTACATACCGATCCAGCATATAGCGCTCGGCCTCCACTCCGGCCAGCGCCGCCCGGACTTTCGCCCAGCCCTCGTAGGCGCTGGCGAACAGCGGGAAATCCTCATTCACGGTCGCCAGCTCTTTTTGGACCAGCAGGCGCACATCTTTTTCTACCGTTACCATGACGCCCCCTCCTTGATGAATTTCTCCATCATCTCTCTGTACCTACTCTCGTAGACCATACGGCAGTCCGGGCAAAGAGCAATTTCCTTGCCGTCAGCATCAGGGACAGTAAACCACTCTTTGGCGATTTTGTCTTTTTCGGCCTTGCTCATGCTACCATCGAGAACAAACCGCTCAAAGCCGCACCTATCGCAGCGATACCTAACTCCGGTTTTAATCATCAGCCTTCTCCTCTTTCTTCTCCGACTGCTGGCATTCCAACATATTTGCAAGGATTTCGCTGAGATCATCCGTAGTCGCACCGCCCAGCTTTGCGGGAAGGATGAGAGCGCGAAGGTACATTCCATCCTTTACCGCGTAAACCGGCGTACCGTTTCGCCAATTTCCCCATCTCACGCAGATAGCGGCATATTCTTTGGTCAGCTCGCTTTCTACCGGCCCGAGCAGCGCTGTGCGGATAAAGCCGATGGTCCCGCTGGGGTGACGCAGAGCAATATGCTCTTCTCCGTTGACGACAATGCGGGTATTCAGCTTATCCACTGGCTCTTCATTATCCGGGTCGTCAGCCAGCGACACGCCATAGTAGATGTTGTTCTCCGCTCTTTCCTCCTCAAAGTAGATGTCCTCCACCTTCTTCGAAGGAATACTCAGCATTGCGGCCAGCTCATTCTTATTCTGCGCCTTGGGGTATCCATCCATGTTGTACACAGCATAGCCGGTGCTGATAAACCGATGCTCATTCGCTGCCGTGATCTGGCTGCAATGGCCGCAGTCCTTGATGATTGATGCCAGTGCTGAAAGTTTCATTTTGCTCCCATCCTTTCTTTATAAAGTTCATAATCCTCCACGAACTCCGGGTAATTCCCGTTTACGGCCAGTCGTGCAAGATCAACCGCTATTCCTACACTCGACGCTTCAAGCCTGTAAGTAAGCGCCGTGGGATACCCCGTGTAGGAATCCACGCCATAGAGGGTTACATCGTACTTGTCCATCATGCTCTCCTTATTCATCAAAGAAAATAATCCAGAGAAAGCGGGCGATTATTCCTACCACGAGGGCAACCAGAGCGCCAAATCCGATTACTGCTATCCATGCAAATACTTTCAATGCCAGTCCCGTTTTTTCTTCTCCCTTCATTCTGATTCTTCGGTGGGCATCTCTGGGCTTGAACCGGTCGGGGGCCTGTCCCCATGCCCATATAAAAAGAGCCGCCGCGTGGGCGGCCCTTCGTCAGTCCTCTACCTCATCGCCCCATGCATCCCACCCGGGGACGCGTTGGCGGGCGAATAATTCTATTCTGGGGACATCTCCCATCAGCTCAACGATCCTGCGGCGCGTCTCATCCGGTTTTACACTGTGCGCCATAACCGGCGCTTCGATGACCTGATGCACCGCATGGCTCTTAATCTGCTTAGATGCTCTAAATTCTGGCGTCACGCCCAGCAGGCAAATTTCTGCGTTTGCCCGGGTATAGGCACCCATTCCCCAAAACGGGGTATCACTTTTCCGATATTTCTTGACCCAGACAAAGGCGGCTGTCTTATATGTAAAGCCCCATGTCTCCATGACGCGGAGCGCATCGGCGATTTGCGGAAACGTGGCCCACATAAAAAGTACGCAGCCCTGCCCCCCCCGCACAATTTGTCGAACCGGGAGAGCACAGATGTCTTCGGTGCTCATCGTGTGGTAGTGCTGCGCCGCATTGCCACGGCTTTTCGGCCCCGTTCCATGCTGGCGGTAGCTCCACGGCGGGTCTGCATAGATAACGGAATACTTTTTATCAGGAAATTCCATTGTCATTCGTTTATTCCTTATATATGTCTGTTTTTTCTACATAGCGCCAGCTCTGCGGCGGGCGGTCGAGTTTCACCGGCTCCATGCCGAATCTTGTTTTTCGGAGACCTGTAAACTCGCACAATTCGTGCGGTCTGTCATAAATTTTGAGGTCTGAGACACCCCAGCCGAACCCGCTACCACCCTTGAGATATTCTTCCGCCGTTTCTTCGCTCATGCAAGCCGCTTTGAGCAGGTCAGTCGCAGGCTTATACTGCAATCCCAGCCCCGGCCCAATAATGTGTAGCTTGGGCAAAACCCCGCTCCCCGTCGCCCCTGCATGGCAGATGACCGTAGTACTATGGCAAGTAAACTCGCCGATGACTTTTCCGTCAGCCGACATGAGGCCACTTTCTTTCACGCCGGGAATATCGACAAAGTGTGTACTCTTGGTGCAGTAGATATAGCACTTGAACGGCTTTTTCAGGTTTGGTGCCGTTTTACGGATTTCCACGGTCTTCTGCCCACCTGCAATTTTCTTACACCACTCAGGACGAATGCTGATAAGGACAGCTTTGTTCATATCGTTTCTCTCCTTTCCGACAAACAAAGGTGAAACATATCCTGCTGGGCGGTGTATTCTTGAAAACGCTTTTCCTGCAGGCTGTAATATTCCGGGCTGATTTCAAATCCCGTGAACTCAAGACCCGCGTTGTATGCGGCAATTCTGCTACTCCCGCTCCCAAGATGTGTGTCGAGGACCCTCTGCCCCGGCGCTGCATACTCCCGGAATATCCAGTCGTACAGCGCCACCGGCTTTTGAGTCGGGTGGATTCTTTTTTCATTCAGAGCTTTGTTGCCCTGCATGATATGGCCTTCGGCGAGGCTTTTTCCCTGCATCATTCCGTTCCACATAAACCGGAACAGTCGAACAGACGAAAATAAATCTGTCGCCGCAATCTCACAGTCTGAAAAGCTTGTGTTGGCGTTGCACTTGTCCCAGACGATACGCCCGGGCGCGAATCGGTAGTCAAAGTAGTTGCACCCCCACACGATGTAATGGCGGCTCACCCGAAGCAGTTCGTCGAAGTATTCCCTCCCGGGGACATCCCACTTCGGAGAAACAGGATAATCACGGTGAACGCCTATCCTGCTTACCTTCGAGCCATAGTAGCCCCGCCGTTCCGGCCCGCTGAAATACGGCGGGTCAACAACCGCGAGATCAAAGAAATCATCCGGAAACTGTGCCATACCCTCCATGCAGTCCATGCAATAGCAGCCGACTCTCATTCGTCACTATCCGCCCTTTCGATGGCCCACACCTTATGTTCGCCGTAGCCGTCCCACTTCAAGGCATCCTCATGCGTCCCGGCAACAGCAATGTCAAGATGCTGTCCCTTAACGGCTGCACCGCGATCCTGCACCGCTCTGAGGCCGACTCCTTCAATATAAAGCACCGTCCCAAGCGGAAAAATCTCTTCGTCTGCGGCCACCGACCAACCCGCCATCACCGGCTCACCGCTGGCCGTGATTCCTGTTCCAGTCCCGCACTCATGCGGAAATTTTTCTGTGCAGTATGCAGTGCAGCGAAATTCACCCGCGTCTTCGAACTTGATTTCACCGTTGAGTACAGCATCCATCTCGCCAAGCAGTTTGTCGAGCAAATCATCTCGCTCTGAGATTGCTTCCTCATCCCGCATTGCACGTTCGGACCAGTTTTGAAACCTGCTGGCATAGATGTCCCGTTCTTCCGTCAGCTCATGAATACGAGCATCCTTGACCGTCATATTAAAAACTGCCAGACCAACAGCAGCACAGCTTAACGCCAGCGACACTTTCTGCATCATAGGATTTTTCATAGCTTCGCCTCCTCGCTGCCAAACCATTTCTTTGTTACTGCGATGGGAAATTCCTCTATCTCCGAAGCCCACCTTGCAGTTCCCCTTCCATAGGTTGCTTCCCAGACCAGCGGAAAACCGCCTATGCCGTCGAATAAGCTGCCCATTGTTGCCCCATCGCCTATGTACGGCCGCATTTTCTGAACGATCCAGAACCATTGCGGCAAAGCGATGGAATTTCCCAGCGCCTTATAGCGCGGGGTGTCCGCCGGTTTATGGACTCGCCCTTTGGTGTCCGTCCATTCTCCGATGTCCGTCCAGCCATCGGGAAACCCCTGCAGGCGCTCACACTCTGTCGGCGTCAGGCGTCGGACGATCCAACGAACCGCTTTTTCTGCTACCAGAGACTCCCCGCCATATCCTACCGCGCCGCCGCTGCCCTTTAGCGTTCCGCCGCTTTCACTTTGTTTGAAGCTATCGTAAGATTGCTCGCTGAAAGCTCTTTGTTCTGCCACCTGCGGCCCGGAATGAGACCCGATACTCCTGCATGTAATGGGTGCAGCCTTATCGCCAGTCACGGCCCCGTTGTACAGGTCAACCGCAATGGCCGTGTAGTCCGTCACCCGGGACTCGTGATCTCCAGTGATAGTCGGGACTGTAATACTGTCGCCATTTCCCCTGGCATCAAAGACGACCGGCTGAAAGAGCGTCTGATCTTGAAGCGTCGAGAGCGTCATGGTCCTTTTTGTCTGCACCAGTGCGCCCTTGCCGCCGCCGTCACAACCCGAACGGATTTTCAGCACATAGGGCTGCACTATCGCCAGACCGCCTTGATTCTTTGCGGGGTTAGGGTCGAAGCAGTCCAGTGTCCGGCTCACCTTCGTTTCGTTGAAGCCGCTATTGGGATTTGCTGATTTCATGCTGTTGCTGGCCAGCGGATTGATGGAGTACGCCACCGCATGGCGGTCCACGGTGTTCACCGTAAAGCTGCCGCTTTCCCTCACGCCGGTTCCGTTTTGGCATGTAGCCCGGTCTACGGTGTTTCCGCTGATGCAGTAGCTTCGCTCTCCCACCACTCGATCATTTCCATCAGAGCCGTTTTGAGCAGGTCCGGCAGCGCTTTGCCACGCCGGGATGCTCTGGTCAGGATTCCCCGGCAGGCCCGTGCGCTCAAAAAGTATTTCAGCGGCACGTCCACCTCTAAAATCTGCGACAAGAGCGATTCGTTTGCGACGCTGGGGGACTCCCCAATGTTGAGCGTCAAGCTGTCGCCAAGCCAAGCTCCATCCGTCTCCGACGATTGCTCCTGCGTGTTTCCAGCGCTGCCCCCCCCCGAAGGTCGAGGAATTGAAGCGTCTGGCTGTGCCACGCGGGCAAGCTTTTCCAGCACAGTTCGGAAGTCCTCTCCACCGTTGGAGCTGAAAGCTCCGGGTACATTCTCCCAAACAGCGAAAGTTGGATACATTCCATTTGCGGCTCTCCTCATCTCTCCAATAATTCTGACGGCATCCACAAACAGCACTGAGCGGTCGCCGCCAAACCCGAGCCTCAATCCCGCCATAGACAAGTCCTGGCAGGGCGAGCCGAATATGATGCAATGCACCGGCTCTATCTGGTTGCCGTGGATTTTCGTGATGTCTCCAAGGTGAATCATGTTCTTCTCACTTTCTTCTTGCGCGGATGGCCGGTATCGAACCGGCTTGCCTGCCGATGGGGAATCGGTGACAGACAACAGCCTTATGCACCCGCATATAAACCCGCCGCGTCAGAGAGTAACGCGGCGGGGCGGCCCGGGGCCAAATCCGGGCCTTTCACCTTTGTCTTGGGTGAATCGGACAAGGCATTTCTGCGCTCATGCGGCGGGCGCACCCTGCCGGTTTCCATGATACCGTCATGTGGATGCGGCTTGGCTCAAGAGCAGCGTGGGCTTTCACCACGCTTTCGGCGCTAGGAGGAGCGCCGCCCTACGGCACTCTTTTGCCCTGCCGGTGCGCAAAAGTTCATGTAAAATCGCACCGGCTTCCATGATGCCTATTCAGCAGGCGGCGCAGACGGGGTACGGCCCCGCTTCCGGCGGATCAGCAGTTGCCAGCAACTTGTCCGCCCCACGCCATATAAAAGACACCCCGCAGCTGCGGGCGCGGGGTGTCTTATTTCATGACAACTCAGACCGATGCTTTGTATCAGCAGCATCGTTTTTCTCGTAGTCCATGCATTCCGCGTTATAACCAGCACACGGCGCACATTGCGCTCTGGTTATTTCGAACGTGTGTCTACACTGTTCATTCTTTACACCGCCTTTGCAGGCCGCGCCGGTCTTAGTGCTTCTTGCAAGATTCTTCATTTCCTTGGCCTTATATAAATATGTAGCTGTGCCAAGCGGGGTCGTGTTCGGGTGTGCTCTACGCCGAGTCTTTCGTACTCTTTGGCGACAGTTGAAAAGCAGCGAATGTTCCGCAAAGATTTTTTCGACAGCTTCTTTTATTTCATCTGCTTTCCAAAGTCTCATAAGGCATTCGATTCTGGAAAAGTCCGTGGCTCTTGCGATTTCTTCTGCCGCTTCTTCCAGTGTCTTCCACTTTTCTCGGATTGCCTCAACCATCTCAAATAACTCATTCCAGATGTCCCGGCCAGCGCAGTCGCTCCAATCACTTTCCGGCCTGTACGACCATGTTCTTACCATTGCTTTTATCTCTCAGGTTGTTCTCCGTCGCCACGAAGAAATACTGCTTCCTGCGTTCGATGACACCCTCATCGTCCGCATCTGCCGCGATGACGTCCGCCGCAATACAGGCGGTCATGTCCAGAAGGTCCAGCCCATATCCATTTGCTTCGACCTCGACCTTGAGCTTTCCATTCTCATTCACGAGTTTTGCATGAATTTCTGCTTTTGCCATGTCAATTTACCTCCTGTCCAAAAAGCGTTTTCATGATTTTGTCTAAAGTCTCACCTTCCAAAGGCGTCATTGCGTCCGTGCTCACAGCTGCATCCGAGTTGGATTTCTGAATCCGCGCGAGGCATTCCATAGCATAAAAATGAATGCTTGTCGTCATTATGAGGTCTAGTTTCCGAATGCTTTTGGGGTCATCAACCCGCAAGAAAATGCTGCCAAAGACTTTGGCTGCCAGCCATGCCAGATCATTCACCTCCCCAAGAAGTATGACCTCCCCATCTTCTCCGTCGGTTTTTGCCGACAGTTCCGCTGGGTGGACGCGGTTTTCTCTAATCCATTTGACCCACGGACTCATTAACCTTCCTTCTCTCCATATAGATTTCTGCCCTGCCTCACTTTCCGAAAAGAATCCCGAAGATGCTACCCCGAGTGCCGCCGCCCGGGGCCGGCGCAGCATCCGCCTTCATCGGTGAAGTCATATCGGTTGCCTGAAGCTCCTTGACGCGCTGCGCAGCCCGCAGATCAATGGTCATCGTTATTGCAGCGTCCAGTGCTCTCACGGTATCCGGGTCGTCAACCTGTGCGTAAATGCCGGCGACAACCTTATTCACCAACCACCCCAGATCAGCCACCTCACCGCGAAGTGCGACCTGTTCGTTTCCCTTCCCGTCGGTCTTCGCTGACAATTCCGCAGGGTGATTAAAGAGCTTTTCGATTTCTTTAGGCGTCATGTTCATAGTCCTTTCTTTTCACGGGTGAATATTCGTTCTGGTGGAGCACTCTGGAATCGAACCAGTTCCGGGGCTACTCCCCCGGATGCGCCTGCATACTCCATAAAGGGAGCGGCGCACGGACGCCGCCCACCCATGCGGGCCGCCCTTTGTATTCTTTCAGTCCCCAGAAGGTGGGACTCCCGGTTGTCGGAGCGACCGGGGCGGTCGTCCACGCCCATGCTTTCGACCGCGTGGCAGGCGTGTTTCGGTACGCCCAGACCGTATGGTCATCACCAGCCAAACGCCGACTTGATGCACAACAGGATCAGCCAGAACAGGACGGCCACGCTCCATTGAAAGCTTTCTCCGATCAGCCAGCTCACAACAAGCGTTGTAATGGCCGCTTCGATAAACGTCCCGCCCAGAATCCAGAGGAGCGCCAATGCAAGCATCATTGCTTTTTCTCCTTCTTGAAGTTCTGAGCCGCCGGGCAGGTCGCCCAATGCGGAACATAGCCGACGCCAAGCACTGCACCACCGTCCGGTTTCAGGTTGCAGGAGAGGACCATTCCCGTGCCGGTCACGATTTTGTCTTTCTTGACGGTCGTGTGGTCGCCGTAGCCCGTGACCGGCTGCGGGTCGCAGGGCATCTTCTTGCCCTTGGTGGTGACGATCCAGACGATGGGCTGCCCACAGCCCTTGCATCTTCCGATGTTCATTTTTCCTGCTTCCCTTTCTCTTCACGCGGCTGTTCCCGCTGGGTCTTCTTTACTTCCATCTCTTCCCGGGCTTTCTGTTTCGCCAGCAGAAGACCGGCCCGCCAGAAACCGTAGGACTTGCCGGATGCATCGGCCTGCCGAACATCCCGAGTGAGGTCATCAACCGGCGGTTTGGGATATACTTTTTCTGCCGCCGGCTCCGTCCCGTGTTTGGCGGCGCAGAGGCAGCACCGCTTTGCGCCGATGTGTTCCGCCGGGAAGATCGTGCCACAGTCAATGCAAACCTTCATCGGCATCGTCCCAGTCCCCCTTGTGCTTCTGAATGTACCGGCGCAGCTCCTCATTGAATTTGTGCCGGCGCTGACGTTCGATAAAATCAGCTATCGCATACAGCGCCGCACACGCCGCGACCGCTACCACTGCTAGAATTTCCACGCTCCAACATCCTCCTTCGCTCTCTTTCATAGGCTTCACGCTGCTCTGCCGTGATGCCCGGCAGCTGCTCGAACAACTCCGGGTTTTTCAGCAGCATATCCACCAGCATCTCTCTCATCTGCCCGGCCTGAAAGCGGGAGAATGAGATTTTCTCTTTTTTCTTCCTCATGCCGTGCTGCCCTCCTTGTTGTGCTTGTTCTCCCCACCGTGCTATAATCATGGCATGAAAGGGGGTGTTATAAATATGTGGGTCTACAATTCGCCCATCGGCCCGCTGTACATTGTCCCAACTGATGACGGCCAGTTTGGGCTTTTGTACAACGGCATTATCTGGGAAGCTTGTCCTACACCTCAAATTGAAGCGGATAATGTGTACTGCTGTGCTACCGGCTGTACCGAAATCTCAAATTTGAAAGAGCTTCCTCACGATTTATCGGAGTGGACATATATTCCCAGATAACAATTCCTCGCCCGGTTTAGTGTCTTTTCGGCATCATCCGGGCGAACTTTGTTTTTACGGAACAGCCGCACAATGATTTGTGCCATCTCCTCGCAGGCCTTTTCTCTGTACTCAAGGTCAACATCCGCAATGCGCGGATCGTACAGGTGAGGGTACGCTTCCAGAAATGCTTCGCTGTCCAGCATGATCTCCATCATCTTCATAACGAGGTCACGCTTCAACTTCGGCGTCCTGTTCAGCTCTTCTACGATGTGCTCAGGCTTCAATGTCATTCTGCCTCAGCTCCCTCCGCATCCGGTACGGCACTCTCCTTTTGAACAATTTCTGTAATCGGAATATTCAGAATCGCCGATAGGCCACCTGCAAGGGACAAGTCCATCCTCTTCTGGCGTTCCCCGGTTTCTACCATCTGATAATACTGACGCGAAATCCCAATACGATTTGCAACGTCCTGTTGCGTGAGTCCGGCCTTTTCGCGGGCTTCGATAAGGTACTCTCTCACCTGTTTTCTTCCTCCTTTGCAACGTGTCGTTGCCATCATAATAATCTTCCTCCCTTCAAATGTCAACAATTTGTTGCAAGTTCAGCGTATTGCACAGTTTCTTCGCAACATTTTGTTTCTTCTGTTGATATTGCAACAATTAGTTGCTATAATGGAATTAAAAGGGGGTCATCCAATGGAGAATCTTGCTTCCATCCGCAAAGAACTTCATTTCACTCAACAAGAAATAGCCGATTACCTCGGAATTTCCCGTCAAGCTTACAGCAACTATGAGTCTGGAAAACGCGAGCCTGATTATGAAACCCTGTTGAAGCTTGGCGAATACTTTAATTGCAGTATTGACTATCTTCTTGGAAGCTCTCGGAGCGTTCGGCATCCCGTTCTTTCTGAATTTGAGCGACAACTTTTAATGCACTACCGCGCGGCCACGCCAGCCATCCAAGGCGCCGTTTGTAAGCTCCTTGACCTTGAACAGCCTGCCGATGGAACTCATTAGGTCTCCCTGTCAATACAGGGAGACCTCCGCGTGCTACACTCAGTTGCTTGCACTATGAGTGTAGCACGCGGAGCCGCCACCTTTTCCGAAGTCAATTTGCCTTTTTACTCCACAATTTTATCTTATTTTCTTTTTATCCTTTATTTTCGTAAAATTTGCCAAAAGAAAAAGCCCGCCGGGCCGAAGCCTGACGGGCTGAGTAAGACGCTTATGGAAAATCGTTCTCTAAATAATATAATTTTTTACTGTTACGCAAAAGGTGGTATCTCATGAGAAGAAAGAAAAACTCTGACGTTATCCGCCTCGTTGCCTACTACCGGTACTCCGGCGGCAGCGGGCAGACCGAGCAGAGCATTGAGGGCCAGCGCCGCGACTGCGAGGCTTACGCCAAACTCCACGGCATGACCATCCTGCACGAATATATCGACCGGCATATCTCCGGCAAGACCGACGACCGCGCCGCGTTCCAGCAGATGATGAAGGACAGCGACAAGGGTGCGTTCGATATGGTGATCTGCTGGAAGACCGACCGCTTTGCCCGCAACCGGTACGACAGCGCAGTATATAAGAAGCGGCTGCGGGACAACGGCGTGGAGATCATCTATGCCGCCGAGAGCAATGTGCAGGGCGCAGAGGGCATCATTATTGAGGGTCTGATGGAGGCCCTGGCCGAATACTATTCCGCCGAGTTGGCCGAGAAAATGCGGCGCGGCATGAGAGAAAGCGCCCTGAAGGGGCAGGCTATAAGCCGCTGCCGCGCTCTAGGCCTGACCACAGATGAAAACAAAAAGTTTGTCATCGACGAAAGGACCGCCCCGACAGTGCGCTTCATCTTCGAGCATTACGCCGCCGGGGAGAGCAGCACTTCTATTATAGAGCAGCTTAATGCCAAAGGCTTACGCACCAGTCAGGGCGGGCCGTTCAACAAGTCCAGCATTCCCCGTATCATCCAGAACGAAATGTACCGGGGCGTCTATGTCAGTAAAGCGTACAACGTGAGGATCGAGGATGCAATTCCCGCTATCATCGACGACGATTTATGGGGGAGGGCGCAAGCCATGATGAAAACCAATCGACAGTTGAAAGCCAAGTACGAGCCGAAAGCCGACTATCTCCTTTCGGGCAAGCTGTTCTGCGCAGAGTGCGGCGGCCTCATGAAAGGCGTGAGCGGACACAGCGGCGGCAACGGCGAGGTCTACCGCTACTATGCCTGCTCTAACCCTGAGTGCCACAAGCGGAACATCCCGAAGGCTGATTTAGAGGGCAAGGTCATCCGCTCCATCCGTGACCACCTGCTGCAGCCGGACACCATGGAAGCTCTGGCTGATGCGCTGGTGGAGGTGCAGGAGGCCGATGCCACGAAGCCCGATGCCGAGCGTGAGGCGCTGGAGCAGGAGCTGCGCGATGTGCGCCGCCGGGGCAAGAACATCATGGACGCCATCGAGAACGGCAGCGTAGCCCCTCAGCTTGTCGCCCGCCTGAATGATTTGACCCAGCAGGAAAACACTCTGACCTACCAGCTCTCCACGATAGCGAAGGAAACGCCCTTGGCATTCACCCGGGAGCAGTATCTTCTCATGCTCAAAATGTTCTGCGCCCATCCTGATGAGCAGAACGAAGCCTATAAGCACCGTCTTATTAACACTTTCGTAACAAGTATGAAGATTAGTGACTCCGAGCTGATTATTTATTTTAACATTTCCGAAGAAACCGAGAACAAAAACAAAAAAGCACCTCAGCAAAACTTTACTAAAGAAAGTTCTACTGAGATGCGTTTGGTCCGAGTGGCGAGAATCGAACTCACGGCCTCTTGAACCCCATTGTGCTTCTCTCGAAAACACAATGTACAATCCGATACTGCCTAGACTCAGTATCGTTAAATTTCAAATGCATTATACCATTCTGTTTCATTGGATGTCAAGACGTTTCATTCCTTTTGTGGTCAAATTGTGGTCAAACGACCCCGACAAATGACCTTTCTCCCCCAGCTAAGTTACATCGCGCAATTTCGATTTTCACCAATCGAAGTTGCGCTTTTTGTTTGCACGAATTATCTATAAGGAGGATTTGTCAACCATGTCAATGAATCATCGTTGTTTTTTCATCCTTGACAGAATTGTATGACCCTTGACTACTTTTACGGACAGGCCGGAGAACTCTTTTCGTTCTTCCGCATTCCAAAGGCTCTTTTTCAGGAGCAGCAGTTTCAAGATCTGTCAACCGATGCAAAAACTCTGTACGGCATCCTGCTTGACCGTATGAGCCTTTCTGTTAAAAATGAATGGTTTGACAAAAAAGGTCGAGTGTTCATCATCTTCACGATTGAGGATGTCAAGAGGACTTTGCGTTGCGCAGACAACAAAGCGACCAGACTACTCCGGGAACTTGAAAAATTTGGTTTGATTGAACGAAAACGTCGAGGGCAAGGAAAGCCATGTTTGGTGTATGTGAAAAACTTTTCGGCAGAATCTTCA
>OODD01000067.1_pt1 | contig 83955 bp, 71 predicted proteins | sample 1671311 | NCBI WGS metagenome assembly OODD01 (sample SAMN06348143, study PRJEB24527) | human gut metagenome | biome: human gut; feature: ankylosing spondylitis patient; material: feces | host: Homo sapiens | place: China | collected 2015-10 | reverse complement strand
TTTCCATTCCGTTCCCCCGCGCACGGCCCATGCCGGGCGGGGGAACGGGTTTTTTTTATGGCCGTTGCGAGGTTCCCCTTTCACATCCTCCGGCGCTAATATGCTGTATAGGCATAAAGGGGGGGAGCCACTGTGTAGAGAGAATGTATTTGGGGTATATTTAGCTCAACGGGTGGAGGTGACGTGGCCTGGCTCATCCGCTTTTTTGATAAAGGCGATGAACTGTGTATCCATCTCATCTGTCTTGGTGGTGATAAGCATTATACGGGCAAAGTTGTTTTATCTTCAGCGGGCTTCTCAAGATTGACGGGTTATCCCGGCCTCTGAAAGCAGGTAAATGAGCAACGCACTGTAATTGTCCATGGCCTTCAGGACACAATGATGTCCTTTGGCAGAAATGGTTTGGACAAACTCGTAGACATCTTTTATGGTGTTCCTGAAAGTTCACATCCTGCTTGTCTTTGGGTAGCGAATAAGCGACGCTAGCATCGATTCCAATTATGTCATTGTCTGGATGGTATATTAAGCAATATCTCTACATTGCAGGTCTGCATTATGAATGCGGGGACTAAAAATTCATTGGATTATCTGGCTTCTGGTGTAAAAGTATGGAGAAGAAACATCTTTCACAATCTTTGGTACCAATGAAACATGATTTGGGGATTTTACGGAAGGATGGAGATGATAAGTATTTGCTATCTCTGTTTAAAAGGGGTGGTTATATAATGGTTTGAATGAATACTGTATTATTTTAGTTGGGATAACTGTAGGCTTTGGTCTTTTTTAACTATAATCTGATTTCGTTTTTGAATATGTAACCTGATGTTACATTCTTTCCTTTCTTCTAAACCTACCGGTATATCCTGTTCTTGTCTTATATCCAGATATTTATTTTATAATTCAGTTCTATGTAAGTGAAGAATTTATATGCATTGTTACCTTAATGTATGGAATCGGCTTTTTGCAAGAAAAAGTGGTAGATGTTACATACGCTAAAATATTCGCAATAGTTATTTTATGAAGTTTCTGATTTTTGTTTGTTTCTTTGCAATGGATTTTTTAGGGGAAAATGGCAATATGATTGAAAACAAATAAGATTTTATGGTTATGCGGAAAAGAAGAATGTTAATGGTATTATTGGCGGTGAGTTGGCTGATAGGTTCAGCCTGGGCTATCGACAACAAGGGGATTACTTTTGGGCAGCCTGCCGCTGATTGTTTTACGTTGGTTGAGGGTGGGGAGGTTACTCCGATATTATTGGATGAAAAAGATGACGTCGGAGTTGCCATAGCTGCGAAAAACTTACAAGATGATTTCCGTAAGGTGACGGGAATGCAGGCCGAACTTCTCCACTCCGTAAAGGGGAAGCGTTTGATTGTGGTTGGTTCTTTGGAGAGCAGATTTGTCAAGGAACTCGTAAAGACGAAAAAGATAGATATAACTTCATTGGAAGGTAAACGTGAGAAGTATTTGATGAGAGCTGTTTCTCGTCCTTTTGATGGAGTAGACGAGGCATGGGTCGTCATCGGCAGTGATAAGCGGGGAACGATTTATGGCATATATGAACTTTCAGAACAGATAGGGGTGTCTCCCTGGTATGATTGGGCAGATGTGCCTGTGGTGCAGCGTAAGAACCTGTATATTCAGCGTGGTGAATATACGGCCGGCGAACCGGCTGTAAGGTATAGGGGCATATTTCTGAACGATGAAGCCCCTTGCCTTACTGGATGGGTAAAGCATACCTATGGGACCAATTATGGAGACCACCGTTTTTATGCTCGGGTATTTGAGTTGATTCTTCGTTTGCGGGGGAACTTTATGTGGCCGGCCATGTGGTCATGGAGCTTCTATGCAGATGATCCCGAAAACAGCAGGACCGCCCGTGACATGGGGATCATCATGGGAACTTCGCATCATGAACCGATGGCACGCAACCATCAGGAATGGGCGCGTAAACGTAGGCAGTACGGGGTATGGGATTATGCGACGAACCAAAAGGTGCTTGATCGTTTTTTCCGTGAAGGAATAGAGCGTGCGAAAGATACTGAAGATTTGATAACTATCGGTATGCGTGGAGATGGTGATGCCCCGATGGGAGGAAAGGAAGGGGCAGACCACGAGTATGTCAACCGTGACGAATATAATATGAACTTGCTTGAGAAGGTAATTAAAAATCAGCGTAAAATCATTAGGGATGTGACTGGCAGACCTGCTGATGAACGGCCGCAAGTGTGGGCCATATATAAAGAGGTACAGCGTTTTTATGACATGGGCCTGCGTGTACCCGATGATGTGATAATGTTGCTTTGCGATGATAACTGGGGAAATGTGCGTCGTCTGCCCAATGCGGAAGAACGCAAACGTCCCGGAGGATGGGGCATGTATTATCATGTGGATTATGTCGGTGCACCGAGAAATTCAAAATGGTTGAATGTGACTCCCATACAGAACATGTGGGAGCAGTTGCAGTTGACGTATGATTACGGTGTGGATAAATTATGGATTCTTAATGTAGGGGATTTGAAACCCATGGAGTATCCCATTACTTTGTTCTTGGATATGGCTTGGAACCCGAAACGGTATACGGCAGATAACCTGTTGGAGCATCCGCGTGGTTTTTGTGCCCGACAGTTTGGAGAAGAACAGGCAGATGAAGCTGCGCGTATTCTCAACCTTTATAGCAAATACAATGGGCGTGTGACTCCGGAAATGTTGGATCGCCATACTTATAATATAGAAACCGGCGAGTGGAAACAGGTGGCTGATGAATACCGTAAGTTGGAGGCCGATGCGCTTCGCCAATATCTGTCTTTGCCGCAGGAATATCATGATGCCTACAAGCAGTTGATCCTTTTTCCGGTGCAAGCCATGGCTAATCTTTATGAGATGTATTATGCGCAAGCTATGAACCATAAGTTATATGAGGAGAACAATCCGCAAGCTAACGTTTGGGCGGATAAGGTGGCACAGGCCTTTAAGTTCGATTCTTTGTTATGTGATGACTATAACAATGTGATGTCGGGTGGGAAATGGAAAAACATGATGGTGCAGAAACATATAGGATATACTTCGTGGAATGATAACTTTCGTGCTGATATTATGCCTAAGGTTTTCCGGATAGAGAATCCCGAACAGCAAAAAGGTGGCTATGTTTTTACGGGCAAGTACGGCGTGGTGTCTATGGAAGCCGAGCATTATTTTGAGGCAAAGCCTGCCGCAACAGCAGATTGGACGGCCATACCTTATTTGGGGCGTACTCTGAGTGGTGTAGCTTTGATGCCTTATACAGAAGGGGTGGAAGGGGCATCGCTTACTTATAAGATGGCCATTCCGGAGAACGTCTCGGAAGTCAACGTACATGTCGTTGTCAAGTCTACGCTGGCTTTTCATGATGTAAAAGGACACGAGTATTCCGTCGGTTTCGAAGGTGGTAAAGAGACGGTGGTCAATTTCAATGCCAATTTGAACGAGGAGCCGGAAAATGTGTATAATGTGTTTTACCCTACGGTAGCTCGTAGGGTTGTGGAGAAGGTTGTGAAACTTGCCGTTCCTCCATCTGCGGACGGGATGCAGTTGCTTATCTTGAAACCTTTAGATCCGGGAATTGTATTCGAGAAAATAGTAGTGGATTGCGGCGGATACCAAAAGAGCTATCTCTTTATGGATGAGTCACCGTGCAAGAGGGATTTGCGTAAGTAAAGTCATGGTGTATACGGAAGGATTACTGTTATAGAGTGTCCTTCCGTATATATTACTGTTGAACCTGTTGGGAATTTCCCTTTTTAAGGTTGGAGTTGAATGGTTTTTGATTACGGTTACCTGTAAGAATGCCGAAGGAAATTTTGTGTGTGAAAATAGTTTTTTGAGGTAAAAACGGGAACAGGTTCAACAATATAGATAGGTTAATGGTGAAGAATCTTGTTTCAGGTCTTTTTTAATGATAATATAATAGTTTAATAATGCTTTTCCTTTTAATTTATTTGTTCGGGTTGATAATTTCTTTTATCTTTGCAGTCGAATAATGAAAAAGGAAGAAGTAATGGGTACAACGATTACATTATTGGCCATGTTGGATATTCGACTGCGTTTTGCGGTGGGAAGTGTGGTCTGTGCGTAGTTGTAGTGTGTAAAAAATACAAGGCCTTTCCCACTTCCCGGTGAGAAAGGCTTATTTTTTAGTAGATTATAAAACGGAAAGATATGAGCGACAGATTATTTATTTTTGATACGACCTTACGCGACGGGGAACAAGTTCCCGGCTGCCAGTTGAACACGGTAGAGAAAATCCAGGTGGCACGCCAGTTGGAGGCACTTGGAGTGGACGTGATAGAGGCCGGTTTCCCGGTATCCAGTCCCGGAGATTTCAATTCGGTGATAGAAATTTCAAAGGCAGTGACGTGGCCTACGATTTGCGCGTTGACCCGTGCGGTGCAGAAAGACATCGATGTGGCGGCCGAGGCTCTGCAGGCAGCCAAACACAAGCGGATACATACCGGCATAGGGACTTCGGATTCCCATATTAAATATAAGTTCAATTCCAACCGTGAGGAAATCATCGAGCGTGCCGTGGCTGCCGTGAAGTATGCCAAACGTTATGTGGAGGACGTGGAGTTCTATGCCGAGGATGCGGGGCGTACGGACAATGAATATCTGGCCCGTGTGGTGGATGCCGTGGTAAAGGCCGGTGCGACGGTGGTGAACATTCCCGACACGACGGGATATTGCCTGCCTCAGGAGTTCGGGGCCAAAATCAAATATCTGATGGAACATGTGGACGGTCTTTCGGCCGGCAAGGCTATCTTGTCCACACATTGCCATAATGACCTGGGCATGGCTACGGCCAATACGATTGCGGGAATCATGAACGGTGCCCGCCAGGCGGAAGTCACCATTAACGGTATCGGTGAGCGTGCGGGGAATACCTCTCTCGAAGAAGTGGCCATGATTCTTAAATGCCATAAAGGAATCGGCATCGATACCAATATCAATACGCAAAAGATATATCCTACGAGCCGTTTGGTGTCTAGCTTGATGAACATGCCGGTACAGCCCAACAAGGCCATCGTGGGACGTAATGCCTTCGCCCATTCTAGCGGAATTCATCAGGACGGTGTACTGAAGAATGTGCAGACCTACGAAATCATGGATCCCAAGGATGTGGGTATTGATGACAATGCCATCGTTTTGACCGCACGTAGCGGACGGGCGGCTTTGAAACACCGTTTGAGCGTGTTGGGCGTGGAAATGGAGGGCGAACGTCTCGACGTGACTTATCAGGAATTCCTGAAGTTGGCCGACAAGAAGAAAGAAGTGAACGACGACGATATCTTGATGTTGGCCGGTGCCGACCGTGCTGCCGCCCATGCCGTGAAACTCGACTATTTGCAAGTCACTACGGGAATGGGTGTCAAGTCTGTGGCTTGTATCGGATTGGACATCGCCGGTGAGAAGTTCGAAGCCTCGGCCAGCGGAAATGGTCCTGTGGATGCCGCCATATCGGCATTGAAGAACATCATCAAACGTCAGATGGTGCTGAAAGAATTCACCATACAGGCCATCAGCAAAGGGTCGGACGATGTGGGCAAGGTGCACATGCAAGTGGAATACGACGGGCATGTGTATTACGGTTTCGGAGCCAATACCGATATCGTGACGGCTTCCGTGGAAGCTTATATTGATTGTATCAACAAATTTAAAAAATAAATATCCAAGACGACAATGGCAAATACTCTGTTTGACAAAATTTGGGATAAACACGTCGTACAGTACGTGGAAGACGGGCCGCAACAACTGTACATCGACAGGCTTTACTGTCATGAGGTGACTAGCCCGCAGGCTTTCGCCGGCATGCGTGCCCGAGGCTTGAAATGTTTCCGTCCCGACCATATTTATTGTATGCCGGACCATAATACTCCGACGCACGACCAGGATAAGCCGATAGAGGACCCTGTCAGCAAGACACAGGTGGACACGTTGGCCAAGAATGCGGCCGATTTCGGTCTGGCCCACTTCGGCATGATGGACCCGAAGAACGGCATCATCCATGTGGTGGGGCCGGAGCGCGGTCTTTCGTTGCCCGGCATGACGATTGTGTGCGGTGATTCCCACACGTCTACGCATGGAGCCATGGGTGCCGTGGCTTTCGGTATCGGAACGTCTGAAGTGGAGATGGTGATGGCATCCCAGTGCATCCTGCAGCAAAAGCCCAAATCCATGCGCATTAATGTGGAAGGCGAATTAGGGAAGGGAGTGACAGCCAAAGACGTGGCGCTTTATCTGATGTCGCAGTTGACGACTTCGGGGGCTACCGGTTATTTTGTGGAATATGCCGGTTCCGTAGTACGTAATTTGTCCATGGAAGGACGTTTGACGCTGTGTAACCTTTCTATTGAAATGGGTGCCCGTGGCGGCTTCATTGCTCCGGACGAGGTGACTTTCGAGTACATCAAAGGGCGCGAATATGCTCCGAAGGGCGAAGCCTGGGACAAAGCCGTGGCCTATTGGAAGACCTTGAAGAGTGGGGAAGATGCCGTGTTCGACAAAGAACTGACCTTCAATGCGGCAGAAATTGAACCCCGTATCACATACGGGACGAATCCGGGTATGGGCATCGGCATTACGGAAAGTGTACCGGCGATAGGCACGGTGCCTGAAGCCGGGCGTGTGTCATACCTGAAGTCCTTGGATTATATGGGTTTCCAACCGGGCGAGAAGATGTTGGGCAAACCGGTGGATTATGTATTCCTCGGGGCATGTACCAACGGGCGCATCGAGGATTTCCGCGCTTTTGCTTCCATTGTGAAGGGACGTAAGAAGGCAGACCGTGTGGTGGCGTGGTTGGTGCCCGGTTCATGGATGGTGGCCGACCAGATTAAGGCCGAAGGTTTGGACAAGGTGTTTGAGGAGGCAGGCTTTGCGCTCCGTCAGCCCGGCTGTTCGGCCTGTTTGGCCATGAATGACGACAAGATTCCGGCAGGGAAATTGTCCGTGTCCACTTCCAACCGTAATTTTGAAGGACGTCAAGGTCCCGGTGCGCGTACGGTTTTGGCCAGTCCGTTGGTGGCCGCAGCCGCAGCCGTGACAGGAGTGATAACCGATCCGCGAACATTAATGTAATAGAGCTATGAAACAGAAATTCAATATCATAACAAGTACATGTGTGCCTCTTCCTTTGGAGAATGTGGATACCGACCAGATTATTCCGGCACGTTTCTTGAAAGCCACGACAAGAGAAGAGAGCTTTTTCGGTGAGAACCTGTTCCGTGACTGGCGTTACAATGCCGATGGGACGGTGAACAAGGATTTTGTATTGAATAACCCTACTTACGGGGGAGAGATTCTTGTGGCCGGGAAGAATTTCGGTAGCGGTTCCAGTCGCGAACATGCGGCTTGGGCAATAGCCGGTTACGGTTTCCGGGTCGTTATCAGCAGTTTCTTTGCCGACATCCACAAGAACAACGAATTGAACAATTTTGTGTTGCCTGTGGTGGTCAGCGAGGACTTCCTGGCCGAATTGTTTGCTTCCATCGAAGCCGACCCGAAGATGCAGGTAGAGGTGGATTTGCCGAACCAGACAGTGACCAATAAGGCCACGGGGCATAGTGAGAAGTTTGAAATCAACGGGTATAAGAAATATTGTTTGATGAATGCGCTCGACGACATCGACTTCCTGTTGGAAAACAAAGGAAAGATAGAGGATTGGGAGCGTCGTAACGCCTGATAAGGATGGAAGCGAATCCTGTGAAGATAGAAATCATGGACACGACCTTGCGCGACGGGGAACAGACCAGTGGCGTAAGTTTCGTGCCGCATGAAAAGTTGATGATAGCCCGTGCGCTGTTGCAGGACCTGAACGTGGATCGCATAGAAGTGGCTTCGGCCCGGGTATCCGAGGGGGAGGTGGATGCGGTGCGTAGCATTTGCCAGTGGGCGCGCCAGACCGGGCGGCTCCACCGGGTGGAAGTTTTGGGGTTTGTGGACGGACACGCTTCTTTGGATTGGATTCATGCTTGTGGGTGTAAGAACATCAATTTGTTGTGCAAGGGTTCGGAGAACCATTGCACGAACCAGTTGAAGAAAACGTTGGAGCAGCACGTGGCCGACATCCGTCGTTCTTTGGATTATGCCGAAGAACTGGGCATTGCCGTAAACGTCTATCTGGAAGACTGGAGCAACGGCATGAAGCATTCGCCGGACTATGTCTTTGCATTGATGGATGCTTTGAAAGATACGAAAATCCGGCGTTTCATGTTGCCGGATACGTTGGGCATCCTGAATCCATTGGATTTGTTGGGTTACATCCGCAAGATGGTGAAACGCTATCCGGGCGTGCATTTCGACTTCCATGCCCATAACGATTACGACTTGGCCATTTCCAATGTGCTGGCTGCCGTGTTGGGCGGTTGCCGGGGTATCCATACCTCGGTCAACGGCTTGGGCGAACGGGCAGGGAATGCCCCGTTGGCCAGTGTGCAGGCGATATTGAAAGACCAGTTCAATGCACAGACAGGCATCGACGAGAGCCGGTTGAACGAAGTGAGCCGGATGGTGGAAAGCTATTCCGGCATCCCTATCCCACCCAACCGTCCGATTACGGGCGAGAGTGTGTTTACGCAGGTGGCCGGTGTGCATGCCGACGGGGACAACAAGGCCAACCTTTATTGCAACGACCTTTTGCCCGAGCGTTTCGGCCGTAAGCGGGAGTATGCCTTGGGTAAAAACAGCGGGAAGGCCAATATCCTCAAGAACTTGGAGGAATTGGGTTTGGAATTGTCGCCCGAACAGACCCGCAAAGTGACGGAACGTATCATCGAGTTGGGCGACAAGAAAGAGTTGGTGACGCAGGAGGACTTGCCTTATATTGTGTCCGACGTGCTGAAGCATGATACCGTGGAGGAGCATGTCCGGCTGTTGAGTTACATGGTCACCACGGCGTACGGCCTGAAACCGATGGCACAAGTAAAGCTGGAAATCAACGGGGAGGCTTACGAAGAGAATGCTTCCGGCGACGGCCAGTTCGATGCCTTCATGCGGGCTGCCCGTCATATCTATAAGAACCGCCTTTCGCGGAAGTTCCCGTGGCTGGCCAATTACAGTGTGAGTATTCCGCCGGGTGGACGGACGGATGCTTTGGTACAGGCCGTCATTACGTGGAACTGGAACGGGAAGGTATATCGTACGCGCGGACTGGATGCCGACCAGACGGAAGCCGCCATCAAGGCCACGGTGAAGTTGCTGAACCTCATCGAGGGAGATTATAAGGATTTGGAGAGTCATGTTTGATGATTGAAATAACGAATATAAACTGAATATTATGGATTTAAAGATTGCCGTATTGCCGGGCGACGGCATAGGCCCCGAGATTTCGGAACAAGGAGTTGCAGTGATGAATGCCGTGTGCGAGAAGTTCGGCCATCACGCAAGTTACCAATATGCACTTTGCGGTGCGGAAGCCATCGACAAAGTGGGCGACCCGTTCCCCGAAGAAACGTTTAAAGTCTGCATGGATGCCGATGCCGTGCTGTTTTCTGCCGTGGGAGACCCCAAGTTCGACAATGACCCCACGGCCAAGGTACGCCCCGAACAAGGCCTTTTGGCCATGCGCAAGAAGTTAGGTTTGTTTGCCAATATTCGTCCGGTGGAGACTTTTGATTGCCTGATTCACAAGTCGCCGTTGAAGGACGAGTTGGTGCGCGGTGCCGACTTCATTTGTATCCGCGAACTGACCGGCGGCATGTATTTCGGAGAGAAGTACCAAGATGATGAAAAGGCATACGACACGAACGCTTATACACGTCCGGAAATCGAACGCATCCTCCGCGTGGCGTACGAATATGCGATGCGCCGCCGCAAGCACCTGACGGTGGTGGACAAGGCCAACGTGTTGGCATCGAGCCGGCTGTGGCGTCAGGTGGCCAAGGAGATGGCTCCGCAGTATCCTGAAGTGGAGACCGATTATATGTTCGTGGACAATGCCGCCATGCGCATGATTCAAGACCCGCGTTTCTTTGACGTGATGGTGACGGAGAATACTTTCGGCGACATCCTGACCGACGAAGGCTCTTGCATCACCGGTTCCATGGGCTTGTTGCCGTCGGCTTCCACGGGTGAGCATACGCCGGTGTTCGAACCTATCCATGGTTCTTGGCCGCAAGCTAAGGGGCAGAACATCGCCAATCCTTTGGCCCAGATTCTTTCCGTGGCTATGCTGTTCGAGTACTTTGATTTGAAGGAAGAAGGCGCATTGATTCGCAAGGCTGTGAATGCTTCTTTGGATGCCAACGTACGTACGCCGGAAATTCAGGTAGAAGGCGGGGAGCGTTACGGGACGACGGAAGTAGGGCAGTGGATTGTGGATTATATCAAGAATGCCTGACAGTATATGTAGAAAGGAGCAGCCAATGTGTCATTCTGTGGCACGTGGGCTGCTCCTTTCTTTATGGGATATCACAGTTTCTTAGTAGTCGATGAGTGGCAGGTTTTGCCGGGTGAGCACACAGCAGTCTTTCCTTTTTAAAACGACGTGCAGCCTGGCCGTCATATACTTTTCTACGGTATAACCTTCCTTTTCAAAATGTGGGATGATGTCTCCGTCCGTCATGTTCCTATGGGGGAGGGTGGCCATGGATTCCGTTACGTTCCAACTTAACAGGATGAAATGCGACGACAGTCGTGCGAGGTTACCTATGGCCGTGGATACCGATTCCTCCGGGATATACGGGAGCACGTCCTTGCATACCACGATGTCAAAGGGGGTAGGGATGTCCAGTTCTTCCGTGAGGTCTGCCACTTCGCAGACAGCATCCCCTTCGGGCAGGAGCATGCCCGACAAATCCGGAGTGTGGGGATTCGCGTCATATCCGGCAAACGCAAGTCCGCAGCTTTTCCATTGCGATACGTAATAACTGGCACCGCACCCATGTCTATTCCCGTCCGTGCCCCTATGTCCCACCACATTTGCGTGACGAAATCGCAAAACTTCTTGTCATGCCCGTATTTCAGGAAACCGTCATACCTCCAACCTCCGGTAGGCATCAGACGAATATCCTTATCTTGTAACAGATACCGGTCTATCCTGTCCAATAGCACCGTACTGCATGGCAGCTCGATTTTTCGTGCGAAAAGGTATTCGTCTTCCAAAAGGTAATGGAAGTGTTCGCATCCCAAATTGGCCGACCGGTTGCCGTTTTCATGTTTCCAACGGATAAAACGGTGGTTCCAAGGCACGATGTCCTCCTTGTTCATCAGATTGACCAGTACGGTGGCCACATAACATTCCTCCGGCACGAAAGTCATCCACATCCGGCCATAAAGCGAGGGGAAGCGGTCGGTATAGTCCAACAAGGTGGTGGCAGCCTTTCGGGTAATGGACTACCATTGCGAACTGCCGTACAGATGGTCGAACTCGTCGGGAATGGGGCGTTTGGCCCTTTTGACCTGTTGTTGCCTTACCTGTTCCCTGACCCACCCGCGTGGATTCCTTTTGCTTGCGGCATAGTCGTATGGATAATAATATTGCAGTCGGCGGAAAGTATTGTCTTCCCAGTTCGGATGCGGCAAATGCAGGTATCCGATGTATTCTTTTCCCGCATTCCGGTCAAAGAACTCTAGGAAATAATCTAACGGACGGGTTGGGTAGTCTTGTCCGCTGATAAGATGGAAGTAATCGGCATCGCTGCGTTGTACAGCCATACGCAACAGGTGCATTTCGCTTTCCAATACGCTTGTACCGCCCCAGTTCACGTCATATTCACGCGAAACAGCTTTCACTTGTTTGTAACTACGTAACTTTTCTTCCTCTTCGCGTGTGACGGATTGCTTTTTGTCTATATGGATGAATACGTCGCAATCCTTTTCGAAATATCCGGCTAACCTGCATAATTGCCCGATGTTTTTGTGGGCTAAGATTAAAATGGCATGTCTCATGGCTTTAATGTCGTTGTGTGATTGAATCGGGAAGGCTTATTAGCATCTCAGGCTTGAACAAATCCTCCTTTTTATAGATGAGTTTCCTCCAAATCTTTTCAATGACGAGTGAATCATGGGTACTTTTTGCTGTGCGCAGGATTTCGTCCAGATTTTTGTCGTATGCCTCTTTTCCGTACAGGATTTGAATGATTATGGCACGGTTTATTTGGTCTCCGAAATCCTTTTTTACCGCTATCAACGAATCATATATAGCCACAGCCTTCGTGAAACAAGAGCGTGCCTTGATGCTGTCATTTTTCATCTGGTATATCCATCCTTCGCCGAAATAGAATTGAGGGTCGCGGGGATATCGGGTGTGCAGTGTGTCAATAAACAGGAGCGCGCTTTCCAAATCCCTCCTGCATAATAATGTATCTAAACGCATTCCGGCCTGAAAACGCTCTCGTTTTGCCTTCTTGTCTGCCGGGAGAGTTTCATCGGAATGTTTGCATCCATGGATTACAGTTACAAAAAGTGCAAGGCACACTGTAATTGCTATCCAAGTAGGGCTTTTTACGTCGAAGAGGTATGTTTTTCTTTTATTCATTTATAGTTCGTTTGACATTTCTTGGTTGTTTGAGTTCAGGTTGATAACTTTTTCGAGCCTTTCAGGTGTATTTGTTACGATGCTTTTGATGAAGTAGGCTTTGGGCGTGCCTTGGCAGACTTGGCATACAAGTTGTCCATTCTCAAATCGGATGATGATGCGATGCAGTGCCCCAATATGTTTGGGCGTGGCGATAAACAAGGTACCTCCATGTAAGATGCGACTGCTATGAGCGGGATTTTCTAGATGATGCCTTCCTTTTTGCAAAAACGCTCCCAAATCCTTGGTGTTGTCATAGAAGTCTCCGTCAATGGTGTCTTTACCGGTACATTCTTGTAGGGTCAATGCTTCTACCTTATTTCCTTTTATTTGTAGAGGAATGAGTACGTTTCCTGAAGCCTGTGGAGTGGCCATGAATGTAATATTCGTCAGGCTGTCTGCGCATCCCTCTAAATAAGGTTCAATTCCTCCAACGAAGAGTCCATGTTTATAACCGGTCGGGACAGTCTCGAATGACAACTTATATAAGTTGATGCCATGAGCGAACGAATCGCACAAGGCGATTCGTTCAGCTTGTATTTGACTTATATGGTATTTGTATGCCTTTTTTGTGGTGAAATGCTGTATGGTTAAACCTATTGCCACGATCAGGATGAGCAAAAGCACTATTGCCGCAAAAATACGGACGACAATCTTTATTAGTTTTATTATCAGCTTCATTCGTTATTTATTTGGGTGTGACATAGATGAAGTAAGCATCACAATTTTTAGAATCATCGTCATAATTGAATGTCCATTTCCCGGGTAGGTCTCAGGCTGTCGTTCTCCATACGGATGGTTTGATAGTCCTTTTCAGGTACATTGTCTCCTATTCCTGCTTGCAAACAGGAATTAGGAGGATAATGGAATTTTGCCTTTCAGCAAGACGAAGACCCGACCGTTCTTATCGTTGTAAGGACAGGTCAGATTCTTGACTGTTATAGAATCTTTCATCGGAGACATGCCATACCGTACAACGTCGTTTTCCAACCACCGGGCAAAGGAGATACTCATTTGTATCTCATCCTCCATCCGGTCGGTAAAGGGTTCCCACGTCTGATAGCGGGACATGGCTTCCTGCCAGGAACGGATATGGTGGTCGATGGGGGCTTTGACGAAAGTGTTGACTTTCTCACCGCTTGAGGTCTTGACAATGTCCAAACGGAATGAAATGGAGTCTTTGTCTTGTTTTATATCCGTCATGGGCATGACGAAATAGCCGCACTCGTAGCCTTCACGAGCTTGTTCAAACTCGTCACTCGTTCCCCAAAAGTACCCTTTCTTCAATATGCCGTTTTCCAAATACAATTCCATATAACAGTCTTCGGGAAGCAAGTCCGGATAATGGTCTTGCTCCGGATTGTGGTAACGGTACAGTAGGGTGTCAGTGTCTGCATGCTCTTGTGCGACAAGCGGTATGGTAATGAAAGCGCAACAGGCTACCGATAGTGTCACGATGGCGGCAAGGAAAGCCTTGCGTTTGGATTGGTTTGGTTTGTACGGTTTCATAACGTATTTTCTTTTTGATGGTGTTTTTAAGGGATAAGTTCCACGTCGGCTATTTTATATTTGCCGTCTTGGCATTGGAGGGCAACTTGAAGTTTTGTGTAGCTATAGCTTACCGTGAAGCATTCTTTGTTTTTGGTGGGATGGACCTGTAAAGAACTGTACCAAAAGACATCGAAGTCGTCATTTCCTATGACGGGGTCGAACATAGGATCTTCCAGTTCCACTTCTTTTCTCGACCGGACGTATTTTTCCTGCATGGCGGGGGTACAGTAGGTCTCTCGCAAGTGTTTCAAGCCTTGTTCCAAATCCGGTTCCATTTTTATGTAAGTATGGGCGTACGACTTGTAAAAGGTTTCCACAAATGTCTTCCCGTCTTGGTGGTCTATGACCTTTTCCTCAGGAATATCAAACCAATAATCCCCGTAATTACGGTTGCCCCAATCAGGTGTTACGTACGAAATACGTGTCTTTCCCAAGGAATCTGTCGTGATGCGTAACGGGATATAGGTCGTTGAATCTTGGGGGTACGGGCGGTATGACACTTCGTACCAACAGCCGGACAGATGCCTGCACCGTACGGACTGGATGGAATATTCCGTAACGTCTTGCGCCCGAATCATGGGGTCGCTATCCGTGGCGCATGCCAGTCGCGCCCGTTTTTCCTTCATTTCCGGGGTGAGCAGATTTTGAAGAAACTTTTCCTCTGTTTTTCTGTCATCGGTGTTGATGGCCTCCATGTATTCCTGGTATGATTTTTGGAGATACTTTTCTATTTGCCTCCCGTCCGAAGGGGCAGATGGAGACAGTGCCTTTACGGCTCTTGTCGTAAGGAGGGACAGTAAGAGGACGAGGATTCTGAGAACCTGCATTTTGCCGGATGCAGGATGAGGCAATGTTTTGTCCTGTCCGTTTTTGGGGCAGGTGCACCGAATGGTAAGGTCTTTCATTCGCTCTTCATTATGTAGGTTGCTCAAATGTATGGAGAAAGTGTGGGACAGCCAAAGGTTTTCATCATTTTTAATGGATAAATATTGAATCCTTGTGTTGGCCTTTGTGGGCAAGATTCAAAAAATGGGAGTCTGATGATGGCCGGTACTTCCCCGATGCGGCTTCGTCATGGGCTTGACAAAATGCTACCATTGACAGATTGCCATTTTTACCCTTTCAAAACTTCTTTATTTCGGCTCAACTATCAGGGCACTCGGAAATAAACAATTTACGCGGGGGCTAGCAGAATCGCTGTGTCAGCCTTCAGGCGGTTTGAACAGACATCGTGTCAGCCGGAAAACCGTTTTTTGCGCTTACCGTTCGTGGACGGGTGAGCCACACATCCCATTCTCCGTACAATCCGTCATGCGGAACTTGACATAAGAAATCATTCAAATAGAAGAATATACCCTCTCAAACCCACTTGGTTTTCCACTTTCAGGACAGAAAAACGCTGTTTTTCACCGAACCGAAAATCATTTTCAGCCGAATGATTTCTCATTTGGCTGAAAATGATTTTCCGTTTGGCTTTAAATGATTCTTAAAAGTGGTAAATATTCATTTGGATTTAGCCCTGAATTGTGAAATTTTGTATCTGATTTACTCTGGATTTGCTGCCGGTTGGAGGATTTATGGAAGGAAAAAGTGACGGAGGACAACTGTTTTTTATGTCTTTATGATGCCGTGATGCGCATTTTACTGCCTTTTTGAAAGTGTAGAATTTGGGGGGATGTTTTTGGAATTTTAAAGTGAACCAGATGAGGAAATCCGGATATTTTTGTTTAAATTTGGGGGTGGCAATCAGGGGATGCCGCATGAAAACGAGTGATATTATGTTTAAATCTGATACGTGTCCATGAGAAAGTTATTGTGTTTGTGGCTGTTGGTGGGACTGATGGCTTGCCGGGAAGAAAAAGACGATACGGGGTTACATTTTGCGGAAACTCTGGGGTTTACGGAGGATTGCAGCGGACTGGTTTCCGATTATGTGGATTCCGTCCGTTATCTGGTGTTGGCGGATACAGGCGTGGCCGGTTTGCGGCAGATGACCAAGGTACTGTTTCGCAACGGGTTGATTTATGTCGGCGATTTCCCGAGCCATAGGATTGTCGTTTTCGACATGACGGGTGTCCCTACCCTTGTGTTGGACAAGCAGGGGCGTGGTTCCGGCGAGTATTTGAGGATTACCGATTTTTCGGTGGATGAGAAGCATATTTATATTTATGAAGATTGGGGAGAGAGGCTGTTGGCCTACGGATGCCGGGACGGACAGTATAGGTTCCAGAAGCCCGTGCCGGTTCGCGCCAATTCGATAGCCGCCATGCCGGATGGGAAATTCCTGTTGTCTTATAATCCCGCTATGGTTCCCAAATATGATGGCCATCCTCCCTATTTTCTCTTTAGGGTAGGCCGTGACATGCAGATTGAGAGGAAATGTATGGAGTATGATACGACATTTTGCGAAATGCCGCCTGTCGGATTCAGACTCGAAGACTCCGGGGATTTTGTCTGCTTTTCGACCCGGCTCTTCGATGGCTTTACCCTCTTTGACAAGGACGGAGACGGGGACTGCGTGCACGTCAAAATTGATTTTGAGCACAAGTTGTCGGAGGAAGAACGCCGGGATCCCCAACTTTATAACAATGCTAAGGCTTATACCTTGCTTCGCGCTCCGCTTTGCACGAAAGATTATTTTGTTTTTTCAATCGGTTTTGGAAGCCACTTTGATACTTATTTGTATGACCGCAAGAACCGTGTGTTCTGCCGTCGCTATGGCGAGCTTATTGATTACTACAAGATGCCGTTTCAGCCTTTCGCGGTGCATGGGGATGAATTCGTGTCCATGGTTTACGATGATGAATGGTACAAACAGAGCCAGATGTGCGCCCTTACGAAAGCCGATGCGGCTACGGAGCAAGCCCTGAAGAACGGGAACCACGTTTTGCTCTTCTTCGCCATGAAACGCCCGTAGTCCTGAATTTAGGGTCGGAAAGTCGAGGCCGTGTCTGTCAAAATGCTTATATTTGCGAATAGAATCCTTCTCGCGAGGTTTCAGGTATCAATCAAAAAAGGAGGGAGTATGGGAAAGTGGAAATTGACTTTGGGGTTGTGTTTGGCGGCAACCGTCTGTCAGGCTCAGGTGTCGGACTATAGGACGTACGTGCGGCGGGCGTTGGAGTCCATGTCGGCGGACAGTACGGAGAAGGCCGAGCGTCTGTTCCGTGAGGCCATGCGCATTGAACCGGCGCAGCGTTCCAATGCCATGATATACTACCAGATTGGACGGATGCAGGAGCACCGGGGCAAGCCGGAGAAAGCCTTGGAGAGCTACACGATGGGGCTGAACGTGGCTCCCCACGTCTTGCCGCTCCGCATGGCGCGGGCCAAGCTCTACATGCAGTTGGGCAACAAGGAGAAGGCTTTGGTGGACTATAGCGACGTGTTGGACTGGAAGGCCGACGAGCAGGAAGCGCTTTTCATGCGTGCGTATATCTATACCGGGCAACGGCTTTACAGGAGGGCGCGTGCGGATTACGAGGCTTTGCTCAAGCTGAATCCGGCGCACGAAGAGGCTCGTATCGGCCTGGTGCTTTTGAATGAGAAAGACAATCGTCCGCGGGAGGCCATGGAGCAGATCAATGCCATGGTGGCTGCCGCGCCGGACCATGCCGTCCTCTATGCCGTACGTGCCGGTTTGGAACAGACGCGCAAGCAATACGAGGCGGCTGAGGCGGATTTCACGAAAGCGATTTCTTTGGAACCGAAGAACATTGATTATTTGCTTAACCGTGCCGCGCTCTACATCGAGACGAAGCGGAAGAAAGAAGCCCGTGCCGATTTGGACAAGGCCATGGAACTGGGAGCCAATCCCGAGGACGTGGCTTCCATGCGGCACGAACTGCGATGAGGAACATACGGAAAGCCCTATGTCGTGACGGGGTATAAAGAGAGCCGGATTGCAGTGGGCAGTCCGGCTCTCTTTGTAGGTGGGGGTTAAGGTTTCATTTTGTAGAAGAGGAGGACGGTGTCGCCGTTGCCCAATGCCTCTTCCGTGGCCTTGTCAGCCGGAGGGAAACCGCATTCCACCAATGCCGCATAAGTGTCGTAATCGGAAATGTAGCTGACGAACATGTCACGGCAGGTGGCGACGGGCAACAGGAACGCGCCGCTGCAATCCTCCTCGATGTTGGTGCAGAACACACTGTCCCGTTTGTCATACAGGTAGTCGGTGGAATATTCCGGTCCGGTGATGAGCATGCCGATGTAATGGGAGGTGAAAAACGGGGTCGCGCCCAGATAGTTGGCCGCGCTGCGGTCGAGCGGGCTTTTGCCCGTACGTTCCTCTTCCGTCAGCCGGTTCTCGAAATCTATGGCGATGTGTTCGTAGTTTTCGGGGTTATGGATGTCGAAAGCGGTCATTCCGTCAAACCAATAGGAGGAGAAGTAGATGTGCTCCTCGTCGTGGGTAAAGTAGGTCTGCAGCCCCAGGGCATCCCGATAGTTTTCATCATACTCGAAAAGCCCTTTCCGTATCTGGAAATCCGCGTCTGTGATGAAGACGCGGCAGAGCGGTTGGGCGATAGCCGGCAGTCCTCCTATGTTCGGGACAAAGGTCAGGAGGAACTCTCCGTTGGTTGCAGCCTCGATGTCCCACGACATGACGGGCAGCGGTTTTTGTTCCTCATAGGTTCCTGTGCGGCAGTCGTAGAGGAGGACGGCGCGGCGCGTGTTGTCTGCCACGTAGATGTGTTCTCCATCCACCGTGAAGCTCTTGAAGTCCTGGTATTCCCCTTCGCCGTGCCCGGAGCGGTTGACAACGAATGCCACTGTCCCGTCGTTGTGGAAGGCTGCGACCTTGCGGCTGCTGAGGTCGCCGGCGTAAATCAGGCCGTTCCGGAAATACATCTTGTCGATGTTCCGCAGGGCAGACTGCTCCGTGGATTGCAGGGGCAGGTAGATGACCGAGTCCACCCTTTCGTTGACCGATTGGCAGGCTTCTTCGGCAAAATGCAAGGTTTGTGCAAATTCCAAAGTGCTTTTCCCTGACTTTTCTATGCAGGAGGTTAGAAAGGCTATGAACAGGAAGAGGAGGGGATTTTTGACTTGTCTCATAAAGTATGAACGGATAAAGATTAAAATTTTCGGAGCAAAATTATACTTTTTTGACGGGTTGGCAAGATGGGCCGGATATGTTTTACAGCATAGTGGGTAAGAGGCGAGGGGGGAATGAGAAGCCCCGTCCTATAGGCGGGAAAGGCCGGAAGGACGGGGCTGTGCCCAAGCCTTAAGGGGCTAGCTCGGGCATTTGCTTATGAGACAACTATTATCTTTTGCGTATGATGGTCTGTGCGCGGTCGGGACCTACGGACAGAATCGTAATCGGAGTCTCCAGTTCCGTTTCGAGGAAACGGATGTAGTCCTTGAAAGCTTGCGGGAACTGGCTCTCGTCCGTCATGTGCGACAAGTCTTCCTTCCAACCCGGAAGTTCCTTGTAGACGGCTTCGCAGCCTTCCGTCTCGAAAGGCATGTCTTCCATCACCACGCCGTCTTTCTTATAGGCCACGCACGCCTTGATGGTATCGAACCCGTCGAGCACGTCGCTTTTCATCATGATGAGCTGCGTCACGCCGTTGATCATGATGGCATACTTCAATGCCACCAAATCCACCCAACCGCAACGGCGGTTGCGTCCCGTCACGGCACCGTATTCGTGTCCTACTTCGCGGAGCGTGTCGCCTGTCTCATCGAACAGCTCTACGGGGAACGGGCCCGAGCCTACGCGTGTGCTGTATGCCTTGAAGATACCGAACACTTCGCGGATGTCCGTCGGGCCTACGCCCAGTCCCGTGCATACGCCTCCGCTGGTGGTATTGGAAGAGCTGACGAAAGGATAGGTGCCGTGGTCGATGTCGAGCATGGTGCCCTGTGCACCTTCGGCCAACACGTTCTTGCCTTCCTTCAGGTAACGGTTGATTTCGATTTCGGTGTCCGTCAGATGGAATCCGCTCATGTATTTCACGCCTTCGAGCCACAGTTTTTCTTCGTCCGTGATGTCGTAGTCCGTGTAGTGGAGGTCTTTCAGTATCTGTTCGTGGCGGGCTTTCAGTGCCGCATATTTTTCTTCGAAACGGTCGAGGATGTCACCTACGCGCAAGCCGATACGTGCGGCTTTGTCGCTGTATGTGGGGCCGATGCCCTTGCCGGTGGTGCCCACTTTGGCTTTGCCTTTGGCGGCTTCGTAGGCACGGTCCAGGACACGGTGGGTCGGCAGGATCAAGTGGGCGCGCTTGCTGATGTGCAGACGTTCTTTCAGGTCGTATCCTGCGGCCTCCAGTTCCTTGGCTTCGGCCATGAACAAGTCCGGGGCGATGACGCAACCGTTGCCGATGATGTTCACTTTGTCTTTTGCGAAGATGCCCGAGGGGATGGAGCGGAGTACGAACTTCTGGCCTTCGAAAATGATGGTGTGTCCGGCATTCGGGCCGCCTGCGAAGCGGGCCACCACGTCATATTCCGGGGTAAACACGTCTACCACTTTTCCTTTGCCTTCGTCTCCGAAAACGATGCCTAACAGGGCATCTACTTTTCCTTTTTTCATATTCCTATAAAAGCTTTTGTTTTACCAAACCGCACAAAGTTAATCTTTTTTTCTTTAAAATCAGAACGATGTGCGTTCTATTTTTGTGGGAAGTTCAGATTCCGGTTTCCCGGAGAATCTTTTCCCCGGCCTCTCGTGCCGTTTCGTCCAGTGTCTGGTATTTCTGTAAGGCCGAGACGGCGGCGCGGCGCACGGGGAGGGACGCGTGCAGGGCCGTGCGGGCTTGGTCGAGGAACTCGTCGGCCGAGCGTTCGTTGGGGCGGAGTCCCTGCATGAACAGGCGTGCCAGGATCAGGTAGCCGCATTGCTGGAACATGTCGTCTTCCGAGGCTATCCATTCGTACGCTTTCTGCGAGGCGTAGGGCAGTCGGCAGAAGAGGTTCTGCACGGTATGCTGTGCGATTTCCGCATTGGGCATGGATTCCACCCAGATGTCGGCGATTTCGGGATAGAACGTGCCGGTGGGTTGGAGCATGGCTGCCAACAGTTTGCATTCCCGGATGTCTTCTTTCCACAAGGCTTGGGCCAGGTCGTGGTCTGCGGGAAACCCGGCGGCGATGTCACGGAGCCGAGGAAGTTCCACCCCGAAGTTCAGTTTATAGTTCATGCCGTTTTCACGCATGTAGGCAGAAGCCACGCCGTTCATGGCGAGGCGCAACTCCGTTTTTATCTTTCGGATGGTTTCTGGTATGTCCATTATTCGTTGCAGTAAGGCAGGGTGGCATAGTCCCGGCTGTAGCGCAGCATTTGTGCGTCGTAGGCTTCGCCGTATTCCACCTTGATGTCGGTGATTTCTTTTTGTTCATTGTAGACCGGCGTGTAGACCGGATTGATAAAGCCTTTGTAGGGCGAGAGGTGCAGTGCCCGGTAACGTTGCAGGATTTCGGTGTGCAGGTCCGGGTCGATTTTCACGCCGTAGCGTTCCACTAAGTCGCGTGCAGCCTCGTAGTCTCCTTCGCTTTTGATGCGTTGTATCTCGCTGAGCAGGAGGCCGAACAACTCGCGAAGCTTCTCATAGTCGCGGATGCGGACGTAGGTTTTCCCGTCACGTTTTACAAGTTCGGCCACCCCTTCTTCCCGGCCGTGCTCGTAGGTCCACCGGGCGATGAGGGCACGGTTGCGCATGTGGGCTTCTTCGATGTCACGGCCCGGTTCGATGCGTACCGTTTGGGTCAACAGCCCGTTCATCATGTAGCCGTAATATTGTGCCTTGTAGGCTTCGGCATCGGGTGTCAGCCCTAATTCCACCAACTTGGTATCGGCCAGGTAATACAGTCCGAACAAGTCGGCCCGTGCTTCTTCGATGGCCGCCCCGTAGGCTTTCAGGGCATCCGGGTCCACGCCCGGCAGGAGTTTGCCGCTTCCATGCCCGAGGCATTCGTGCAGGTCGGTATGCAGGTCGTCGCAGGTGTCTTGGTAACGGTCGAGCAGCCGGAGCGTTTCGTCGTCGATGACGAACTCCTGCAAGAAACCGTTACCGTGCGCCGCCTTGTTGTAAGCGTCTGTCAGGTTTCCGATGGTCACGCTTTTGCTACCGTATTCCGCCCGCACCCAGTTGGAGTTGGGCAGGTTGATGCCGATGGCTGAGGCCGGATAGAGGTCGCCTCCGAGGATGGCCGCCTTGATGACTTTGGCCGATACCCCCCGGCATTCCGCTTTCTTGAAACGGTCGTCCACGGGAGAGTGGTCTTCAAACCATTGGGCGTTGGCGCTTAGCTTTTCCGTACGCGCTGTGGCTTCCAAGTCCTTGAAGTTGGCGTATCCTTCCCAACTGGCTTTCAGCCCCAACGGGTCGCCGTAGGTTTCCGTGAAACCGTTGGTGAAGTCCACCATCGCCTCGGTCTCCTGTACCCACAGGATGGTGTATTCGTCGAATGTCTTCAGGTCGCCGGTGCGGTAAAATTCGATGAGTTTGCGGAGCACCTCGGCCTGTTTCCCGTTTTCAGCCACGTCGGCGGCTTTTTCCAACCAATAGATGATGCGGTCGATGGCCGCGCCGTACAGGCCTCCTGACTTCCACACTTTTTCCTGCAATTTCCCGTCGGCCTTCACCAACCGGCTATTCATGCCGTACATGACAGGGCGCGGATCGCCCTCCTGCTTCATCGCGTTGTAGAAGGTTTCCGCTTCCGTCAGGGTCACCCCGTCACCGTAGTAGTTGCAGGCCGAGGTCTTTACCAAGTCGTCCCCGTCGGCTTGGTTGACGCGTTTAGGCATGACTTCCGGGTCGAAGATGACAGGCGCGAGCAGGTCGCAAAGCTCCTCGGCCGTCTGTCCTTCTTCGAGCGGAAGCTTGTCCGCAGGGACGTTCCGGACGGCTTCCCGGAAGAAAGTTTTGCTGAATCCCGGTTTGAACTTTTCGCAACCGTAATGGTGGTGTATGCCGTTGGAGAACCATACGCGTTTCAGGTAGACGGTGAATGCCTGGAAGTCCGCAGTGTTCCGGTCGCCGGAATAGTCGGTGTAGAGGGTCTCCAGCGTTTTCCGTATCCGCAGGTTGTATTTCCCGTTCTGGTCCCAAAGTATGTCACGGCCGGTCAGTGCCGCTTCGGACAAATAATATATCAGTTTTTTCCGGGCGATGGAAAGCCGGTCGAACCCGTCCACCCGGTAACGGAGCATCTGCAAATCTGCAAATTGCTCGTCATTATAGGAAAAAGTTTCTGTTTGCATGTCGGTATATGAATGAAAAAAAGGGATATATCGCACGGATGTATCCCTTTATATTTGGTTCATGTCTGGTCAAGCCTTGGCTGCTTCCTTCTCTTTGGCGAGATGTTCCATGCGGTAACCGCGCGGAGTGACACCTAAGATTTTATAGAATGCTGCGTAAAAAGACTGGCGGTTGGCAAATCCTACCATAGCCGAAATTTCCTCCATCGTCTTGTCCATGTATCTTTTGTCCGTCAGGAGATACTGGGCATCTTTGATGCGGTACTCATTGACCAGACTGGAGTAGTTCTGATGGAAGCGGATATTGACCACGGCACTGATATAACGCGTGTTGGTATTCAGTTCTTCAGCCAGTTTCTTGGCAGAATAACTTGGGTCGCGGTACTTCTTGTCCACCACGAACACTTTCAGGATTTTTTCATACAACTCGTCTACCAGTTCAGCTCTTACCAGAGAACGGTAGGCAGCATTCTTCTCTTTCTTTTCTGTTAAATTATACTTTCCCATACTTCGGATTGTTTTATTAAAAAATAATCAGCCCTTCTTTTGCCCCTTCGTCGGATATGATTATTCTTTTTGTTTGTTCATTTGTATGCAAAAATCGCCTTTTTTTATTTCTTGTACAAGCCTATTCAATTAAAAGATGCAAAAAAGGCGTATCTTTGTGGTGTTTTTCACAAAATAGGTAGTGAATAATTATGCAGAATATATTAAAACGGTATTTTGGCTTTGACTCTTTCCGTCCTTTGCAGGAAGACATCATCGGAAAAGTTTTGGCCGGACATGATGTCGTGGTGCTCATGCCTACCGGTGGCGGGAAGAGCTTGTGTTATCAGGTTCCTGCGTTGATGAAGGAAGGGACGACTGTCGTGATATCTCCTTTGATATCCTTGATGAAAGACCAAGTGGAGGGATTGCGGGCCAACGGTGTGCCGGCGGCCGCACTGAACAGCGCGAACGACGAGGCCGAGAGTGCCAGGGTGCGTGCCGCCTGCCTGAGAGGGGAGTTGAAGCTGTTGTATATTTCGCCCGAACGCCTGATGGTGGAACTCCCTTATCTGATAAGGGACATGAAAGTGTCCTTGTTTGCAGTGGACGAAGCGCACTGTATCTCGCAATGGGGGCATGATTTCCGGCCGGAGTATGCCCAATTGGGATTGTTGAGGCAGACGTTTCCCGATGTGCCGATTGTGGCATTGACCGCTACGGCCGACCGTTTGACAAGAGAGGATATACAGAAGCAGTTGGCTTTGTCCGACCCGGTCGTGTTCATTTCTTCTTTCGATCGTCCGAACCTCAGTCTTGACGTGAAACGCGGGTATCAAAAGAAAGACAAGGACCGTGCCATATTGGAACTTATCGCCCGGCATCCCGACGATTGCGGAATCATATATTGCCTGAGCAAGAAGACCACCGAAAGCGTGGCAGAGATGCTTCGTGGGCATGATATAGCAGCCGTGGCCTACCATGCCGGGCTCCCTACTGAAGAGCGCGAGAGGGCACAGGATGATTTTATCCACGACCGTGTGCAGGTGGTGTGTGCCACGGTGGCGTTCGGTATGGGCATAGACAAATCCAATGTCCGTTTTGTGATTCATTATAATTTGCCGAAGAGTATAGAAGGATTTTACCAGGAAATCGGGCGTGCCGGGCGCGACGGTCTTCCGGCAGAAACGGTATTGTTTTATTCATTGGGCGATTTGGTGCAGTTGTCCAAGTTTGCCCAAGAGAGCGGATAGCGGGAAATCAACATGGAGAAGCTGCGCCGGATGCAGGAATATGCGGAATCCGACGTGTGCCGTCGTCGCATTTTGCTGAATTATTTCGGGGAACATACCGACGGGGATTGCGGAAATTGCGATGTGTGCAAGAACCCTCCGCGACGGTTCGACGGTACGATATTGGCCCAGAAAGCCTTGAGTGCCATCGTGCGGGCGGATGAGCAGGTCAGTGCCCGAACGCTTACGGACATCCTGCGCGGCAATTTCAGTCCGGAGGTGACGAAGGGGCATTTTGAAACGCTGAAGACTTTCGGGGTGGGGCGCGACGTGCCGCCGCGCGATTGGCAGGACTACCTGATGCAGATGTTGCAGAACGGTCTGTTCGAGATAGCTTACGAAGAAGGCAACCACCTGAAGTTGACCGAAAGCGGCAGGCAGGTCTTATATAAAGGTAGGAAAGTGGAACTGGCCGTTATCCGCAGGGAGGAGAAGCCGCAGAAGCGCGGACGAAAATCCCTTCGTCCCGTTGCGGCTTCCGTTTTGTTTACGGGTGGTCGTCCGGCAGCGGCTCCGTTGGCGGCAGGCAGTCAGGAACTGTTCGAGGCTTTGCGGGCTTTACGCAAACGTCTGGCCGATGTACAGGGTTTTCCGCCTTATATCGTTATGTCCGACAAGGTGTTGCAGAATCTTTGTGAGGCTCGTCCGCAAACGGTGGAAGCATTCGGTACGGTCAGCGGCATCGGTGAATTCAAAAAGGAAAAGTACGGGAAAGACTTTGTGGAAGTGATTCGCCGTTTCAAGTGATTCCCGTACAGGAGGTTCTAATTTTAAAAGTAGAATGGTATGAAGTATATCCATTATTATATATTATTTCTGTTCTTCTTTATTGCGTGCAAGGAGAACAAAACTGATATTATCCCTTGTGTTCCACAGACAAAAGTTGATGTGCCTTTGGAAGAAGTGTCTGGGATAAGTTCTTCGTTTATTGACACCGTTCTGTTCGTAAAACTACAAGAACCACAAAATACATTTAGGAATCTTAATAAGCTCAAGATATACGGTGACACTATATACATACTTGATGAAAGGCTATCTAAACTGATGTCGTTCGACAAGGAGGGGAATTTTATCACGCAGTATGGTGAGCGTGGGCGGTCGAGTTCGGAATATGTGAGGGTAAATTCTTTTGATGTGGACAAGCATTATGTTTATCTATATGATGATGCCAGTGAGAAGATGATTTCATTTACCCATGGTGGCGAATTCGTCCAAAAGGTGGAAACTTCTTTTTGGGGAGAAGACTTCAAAGTTTTAGACGATGGTTCATTCTTGTTTTCGTTAAAGCCCGGAAAGACGAATGTGAAACTTTGCGTGACAGATTCTCATTTTAACATCAAAAAGGTGTTTTCTTACTTTGATGAGGAAGACCAAGACAATTATTCCAACTATTCCCTTTTTCAAAAAGTGGGTGACAGCATTTATTATACGGATGACATGTCTGATACAACCCATGTGTTTACGCCAAAAGGTGAGTTGGTACATTCTTATCTCTTCAACTTCGGCAAATATGCGCCTCCGTTGGAGGCACGTCATGATGCAGAACAACTGATTGAAGATAAGCATGTCTTTATGTACACCTGCCCATTAATATATGAATCCAAATTGGTTATGTTTTTGGAGAATCGGCATCTTAGGACTGTTCTATATTATGACATGAAAGAGCGTATTGGTGGGAACAAGGATATAGACAAAGGATTGTCTCCTACGGATATCATTATTCCATTGTGTATGGCCGATGGGTATGTTGTAGGGTATTTGGAAGATTACTGTCTGGATAGGTTTGAGGACAAGGCAACATTGCCTGCAGATGTTGTACAACATTTGGAAAATGGTTACCGTGTCGTGGCATTTTATAGATTGAACTAACAAATTTTTGTAATAGTGACAAGGACATTGATGACGATGCCATGCAGATGAAATGGAAGTTTATAACTTTATTGTGTGATTCCATGCGTCTTATTTCTTATAAGAATATGGGGTAAAGAACCCACCATTGATGTCCTGTGTCATCAATGGTGGGTAGATCGTGATGTCTTGGCTTGTATTGAACTTACGGCGTTAGAGTTTTCAGGCCATAGAGTTTTCTTTCTTGTATTTTTTGCAGAACATGGCGGTGGAAATCACGCCGATAACCACAAAACCGGCACCGACCAGAGCTGGATAGTTGTAAGGCAGGCCGTATGTGACGGGAAGTCCGCCACAGTACGCTCCCACGGCGTTACCTAAATTGAAGGCAACCTGTACCAAAGCCGCTCCCATCATTTCCCCGCCTTTGGAAAAACGCAACAGCAGCAGTTGCTGCGGTGCGGACACTCCGAAGAGGCAAGCCGTGCAAATGCACAGCATCAGTACGGCAATGCCTGGATAGGACGCGAGGAAAAAAGTGGTGAGCAGTCCTAAAATCATGATTGCCTGTACGCCCAATATGGTTTTGCCCGGCGTATAGCGGTCGGCCAGCTTGCCACCCAACAGGTTTCCCACGCACATGCTGCCTCCGGCCAATACCATAAGCATGGTGATCTCGGAAGGGGCGAATCCCGCAATCCGGTTCATGAGCGGGCTGATATAACTGTACCAACAGAAGATACCTCCGTTTCCGAAAGTGGTCGTGGCCATGATGAGCCAGGGTGCCGCACTTTTCAGGAAACGGAACTGCCCTTTCAGTCCTGTGTTCGGAAGAGGTTCCATTCGCGGAACCAGACGGTAGAGCAGGATGAAGGTGAGGATGCCCCATGCACCGTTGAACAGGAAAATCACACGCCAGGAGATCATGTCGCTCAACCACGTTCCTGCCGGGATGCCGATGAGGTTGGCCACGGTCATGCCCGAGCACATGATGGCGATGGCTGAAGTGCTCTTGCCGCGAGGAGCCAACCGGTCGGCTACGATGGAGCCTACACCGAAATACGCCCCATGCGGCAAACCGGAAATGAACCGGAAGAGCACACCGAGATGGAGGTCTGAGCAAGAAGCCATCAGAAGGTTGCCCGTCAGATAAATCACGATGAGGCCTAACAGGATTTGATGGAGCGGGCGTTTACGGGCTACTAATACCACAGAAGGGGCACCCACGCAAACGCCGATGGCGTAGGCCGAGATGAGATGTCCGGCTTCGGGGATGCTGCATTGCATGGACTGGGCCACGTAGGGCAGAATGCTCATCATGACGAATTCTGCCATGCCCAAGGCGAACGTACCGAACGCCAGGGCGATTAAACTTTTCTTCATCTTAATAGAATCTTTTTACCTTATTATATAATGTATAGCTTGTAGCCGGAAGGTTATGGAACGCTTCGCCGGTAACGGATGAAGGCGTTGCTGATGCTGCGTGCCAGACGTTTCTGGCCTTTACGGGAGTTCATGAACCGTTCTTCGCTGCGGTTGGATATGAATCCTATTTCTGTCAATACGGCCGGCATGCGCGTATTGCGCAATACGGCGAAGTTGGCCGTTTTCACGCCTCGGCTTTCCCGTCCTGTTTTCACATATTCCTGTTCGATGAGTCGGGCCATTCGTTCACTGCGTCCTCCGCGAGCCGAAGGGTGAATGAACGTTTCTGTACCTTCTGCCCATCCCCGGGCCGAATTGGAATGGATGGAGATGAACAAATCCGCCCGGTAGAAGTTGGCCATGCCTGCCCGGTCGTTGAGGCTGACGAACTCGTCGTCGGGACGGGTTTGTATGATTTCCACGTCGCGACATTGTTTGCGAATCAGTTTGCAGACGCGTCGGGCCACTTCGAGGTTGACTTCTTTTTCGAGCGATCGTCGCCCGGCGGCCCCTTGGTCGTTTCCGCCATGTCCGGCATCGACGACCAAAACGAAGCGTTCCCCACGTAGCGAACGTGAAGAGCGGCATCCTGTCACGACGAGCAGGACGATGAACAGGAGCGGCCATAATTTAAGAAAAGACAAGTGTGACATGCGCTTTATGATGTGATAGAAGAATCCTGTCCGGCGGCTAACTTCCGCAATGCGGTTTCGTGGGCTTCCAGTTTGGCTTGGCATCCGGCTATTTGTACAAGGATATTTTCCTGTTCGCTTTCCAACCGTGCTATCTCAGTGTTCAGCGCTGCTGTGCGGTCTTCCTTGTCCTGCCCTTGTGAAAGGGCGTTTACTTGATGGGCGGCCAGGGCCAGGCGGGCTTCGTCAGCCCGTGCTTCGGCCATCATGTTGTGGAGCGTGAGGGTTCTGATTTCCTGCCTCAGGGCATTCCAGTCGGTCGTGCTGTTGAATGTCTGTTCCAGTTCGGAGAACTGTACGGGAGAGTGCAGGGCATTGTATTTCCTTATCCAAATATCCAGTTCCGAACGCTCTTGGGCGATTTGCGTTTCGAGTTCCTGGGCCGTGTCGGTCATACGTTGGTTGTAACCTTGGTGTCGGGCAGCCTGGGCATGCGTCTCGTCTGCTTTGCTCCTGGCCTGTTCCTTTTGTTCTTCCAAAGAATATAAGGTACTGAATACTGTTTTGTTGTAGTCTTCCACATCGCCGTCCGGGAACATCTTGTATAATTGTTCGTGTATTTGGTTCCGGAATTCCGACATCCGCTCTATTTTTCCGTTGATGAAGTCCCGTTGTTTGCCCAATGCCTGTATGTGCCGGTCCGTTGTTTCCTGTAAGGTTTGTAGGCGGATGGTTTCGTTTTTGGTTTCGGCCATGTCTTTTTTCAGATTGAACCAACGTTCCATCTGTTGTTGGATATAGATTCTTAGGTTCTCGGGGTTTTCCGTCCATACTTTATACCAGTTGGAGATGGCCATCATCTTGTCGATTTCCTCGAACAGCTCGCTGTATTGTCCGTTGGTGCGCGACAGGGATTGTTGCAGTTGTTCCACCCGGTAGGCCACGACCTGGCAACCCGTATTCACTTCATTCAGCCGTACGGCAATGTCATTCTTTTCCTGTTCTTTCAGGGCGATTTTTTCGTTGAGAGCGTTGATGTTGGACTGGTGGTAATTGAACGTGTCCAGTTCTTTTTGGGCATCCTCGGCATCCACTCCCGTCTTTTCCATGAGCTGTTGCAACATGATGCGCCGCCCCTCGAAGTTCGTACTGGCGGAACAGTCTTTAAAGGAACGGTCCAGGGCAACGAAGTCTTCCCAGTGTGCCACGTGGTCCTGCAATATTTGTTTGTAGGTCTCCAAAGCCTGATGGCACATTTCGATGCGCCCTTCCTCTACGGCCTGTTCCTTTCTCAGCTCGTCCAAGAGGGTTTGTTTGTGTTTCAGTTCCGTGGCGGCCTGTTCGAAATCGATTTTGATTTCCCCGATGAGTTTGCTTTGTTCCAAAAGCGTGTCGGAATGGTAGGGATGGTGTGTTGCGCCGCATACACTGCAACTGACCCCCTCCTGCAAATCCTTTCGCAGCTGCATGACATCTTGGCTTTTGCTGAGGGTATAGGCGTATTTCAGTTCCTCGCATTGCCTTTGAAGTCCGGCCGTTTCCGGTTCCAGTTTGGCTATTTGCGTTTTCAGGGCATCATTATGATGGCGCATGCGCATGATTTCCTGGCTTTTTTCGTCTACGCGGTTGTATCCTTCCGCAATTTGTTTCCACAGCCGTGTGGCGTTCGTCAGCATTTCCTTTTTGCTTTTCAGGTCCATGGCCCGTTGCTGCAGGTTGTAGCTGTTCATGCCCACGATGCTTTTCTGGTGTACTTGCAGCTCGCTTTGCAACGTGTTGATTTGTGCGTCGATGCCTTGTGAGGATAGGAACAGCTTGTTTAGTTTCTCGTCTTGTTCGTGCTGTTTTCTGAGTGTCTTTTCGAGCACGGTTTGCAACTGTTCTTTGCGTTTTTTACGGGATTGCAGGAAGTTCAGGCGTGTCTGTATGGCTTCCCCCTTTTCCAACATGCTTTGTAACGATTCCAAGTTCTGCAACTGCTGTTGTTGCTGTGCCGCTTGTTCCTTGTTCTTTTTTAGTTCTTCCGCTGTTTCTTTACCTTGTTTTTGTACTGTGGAGAGTGCTTGCTCGATTCGTTCTTTGTAGTCGGATAGTTCTTTCAGGTCAGCTTCGTGGAACCGCAAGGCGGCTTGCAGGCGGTAACCTTCGGCCAGCGTTTTCTGTATCTGTTGCAAGTTGTGCCATGCTTCCTGGTATTTCTTGTTTTCGGTTTCCGCCTTTTTTTGGTTTGCCTTGTCTGCCGATAAGGCTTCCGTCAGTTTTTCTGCATGCAAAGCACTGCCTTTGCGTATGAAGTGGAGGACGTTTTCTTTCGCCTTGATGCGTTGGTAGTTGCCTAGCACCGCTTCAAAAGTCTCAAAGCGTTCCAGTTCCCTGATTTCTTTCAGGTGGGCGTTGTAGTTCTTGTTGCTTTCGAAAAAGGCTTGCCTGTACTTTTCCAACGTGGCGTTCAGTTCCTTGAACTTGTGCAGCCATTCTTTCTGTGCTTGTAGCCCGCCCAGGGTTTGCGCAATGTTGGTCAGCTTGGTCTTGTAGAGCCTCATGCTGTCTTGTATGCGTTTCAGTTCGATGGGAGCGAGCGCCTGTTCTCCGTCCTTTTGCCGTTTGGCTTCAGCCTGTGCGATTTGGCGGAACATCCGCGTCACCTCTTCAGGCATGTCTGTACCGAACTTTTCGGCAAACCACTGTCGGGCGGTTTCTTCAGGGGTAAGGTTCGGGGTTGTAGTGGACGTGATGTCCGTGGAGACAGTCGGTATGGGCGAGTCAGGTTGCTCCATTTTTTCCGGTGCGGATTTTCGAAAAAACTTCATACGCTTGAATGCTTTTAATCTCGTGCAAAGTTAGAAATAAAAACGGATGCAAACTATATTACGGCGTATTATCTCCGGGCCGTATGGCAAGTTGTATGAAAAAAAAGTGTAATTTTGCGCAGGAATCATAAAAAGGAGACAGAATATGGCTACGAAACCCGGAATACCTAAAGGTACACGTGATTTTTCGCCTGTGGAGATGGCGAAACGCAATTATATATTCGACACCATCCGAGGCGTTTACGCTTTGTATGGTTTCCAGCAAATCGAGACGCCTGCCATGGAGAACCTCTCCACGCTGATGGGCAAATACGGCGAGGAGGGAGACAAGTTGCTTTTCAAAATATTGAATTCCGGCAATTTCCTTTCCGGAGTGGCGACGGAGGAATTGGGTGAGGCAAACACGAACAGATTGGCGGCCCGCCTGTGTGAGAAAGGGCTGCGTTATGACCTGACCGTGCCTTTTGCCCGTTATGTGGTACAGCACCGTGACGAACTGACTATGCCTTTCAAGCGTTACCAGATACAGCCTGTGTGGCGTGCCGACCGGCCGCAAAAGGGGCGTTACCGGGAATTTTACCAATGTGATGCCGACGTGGTGGGCAGCGATTCTTTGCTGAACGAAGTGGAACTGATGCAGATTGTGGATACGGTATTCACCCAATTCGGCATACGGGTATGTATCAAATTGAACAACCGCAAGATTCTGACGGGTATTGCCGAGATGATCGGGGCGGCGGACAAGATTGTGGATATCACCGTGGCCATCGACAAACTGGACAAGATAGGGCTTGACAATGTGAATGCCGAACTGAAGGCCGGTGGTCTCAGTGACGAGGCCGTGACCCGTTTGCAGCCCATCATCAGCCTGAGCGGAACGAACAAGGAGAAGTTGGCCGTGATGAAGGACGTCCTGGCCGGAAGCGAGACCGGTTTGAAGGGCATTGCGGAATGTGAGTTCGTGCTCGACACATTATCGGCTTTAGGACTGCGGAACGCGATGGAACTGGATTTGACTTTGGCCCGGGGGCTGAACTATTACACCGGTTGCATTTTCGAGGTGAAAGCTTTGGATGTGGAAATCGGCAGTATCACCGGAGGAGGCCGTTACGATAACCTGACAGGCATTTTCGGCATGCCGGGAGTGAGCGGCGTGGGCATCTCGTTCGGGGCAGACCGCATCTTCGACGTGCTGAACCAACTCGATCTTTATCCGAAGGAGACTGTCACGGGCACGGAGTTGCTCTTCGTGAATTTCGGCGCGGCCGAGGCGGCTTATTGCCTGCCCGTCATGGCGCAGGCGCGCCGAGCCGGAGTGCGTTGTGAGATTTATCCCGACAGTGCCAAGATGAAAAAACAGATGAGCTATGCCAATGCCAAGGCGGTGCCTTTCGTGGCGATAGTCGGCGAGAATGAAATGAACGAGGGGAAGGTCACACTGAAAAACATGGAGACGGGAGAACAGTCGCTCCTGACACCGGACGAGATGATAAATATCATTAAAAAATAGTCCTTTGCGATACAACTTAACGGCCTTTGTTGTTACTTTATAGTCAAACAGCAAAGGCCGTTTTTTTATTTTGCGGATAAGGAGGCAGGTATGAGGACGAAGTATTGTTTTTTTGTTATTTTTTGGGGTTTGTGCCCTGATCTGTCGAGAGCGCAGGACACCAAACCTTTCGATGCCGACAGTTTCAATGTGGACGTGACGTATATGATGCCGGTGTCTTATCCGGCACGTACGCTTTCATACGGCTACGGGGTGGCTTTGCGTAATGATTCCGCTTTTGTGTATTTGCCTTATATGGGAAGGGTGTACCAACCGGCACTGAACGACGACGGCCTGCGTTTCGCCCTTCCGGCGAAGGACGTTAAGGCCCGTAACATGGGCGACAAGGGGAAGCGTGTGGAGTTCAGCGTGCGCAAGGTGCCGGTAGTGTATAAGTTTACCGTGACGGGATACGAGGGCGGAAGGGCGGATATTATCTTGATTCCGAGCAATGCGCAGAGTATTTCGTACAGCGGCTATTGGAACGAAGAAAATCAACCTTGAAAATGAGAGGGTTAAGAAAGCCGTTTCAATCTGCGCCAAATGATTTTTCAATCTCAGCCGAATGATTTTTCATTTGGCGCAGATTGATTTTCGGTTCTCAGCCGAAACGTTTGAAGAGGACTTTTGGCTGTATTCCGGATGAGGCCGGATGGCGTGGAGCAGGCAGGCGGCAGGCAGAAAATGAAGAACAAGATAAAAGATGAAATATGAAGACGGAAATGGAGAAGATGCGTAGCAAAGAACTTTATTGTTTCTCTGATGCGGAGATGGAGGAAAGTCTTCGGCGTGCCAAAAAACTATGTACGTGTTTGCAAACCATGGATATTTACGACGAACGCTACCGTGGTACGATTGAGGAACTGATTCCCGGAATCCCTCAGGATTCTACGGTATGCCCCCCGTTCCACTGCGACCATGGTACGGGCATCGTGTTAGGTGAAAACGTGTTCGTGAATTATAATTGCGTGATGCTCGATGCCGGTTACATCCGCATCGGGAAGAACACGAAGGTGGGGCCTTGCTGCCAGTTTTACACGCCCCAGCATCCGATGGATTACGTGGAGCGTCGCGAACCGAAAGAGACGGCCTATCCCATCACCGTGGGTGAGGACTGTTGGTTGGGAGGCGGCGTGGTGGTCTGCCCGGGAGTGACCATCGGGAACCGTTGTATTATCGCTGCCGGGAGCGTGGTGGTGAAAGACATTCCCGATGATTCCCTTGCTGCCGGTTGTCCGGCCGTGGTGAAGAAAAAATTGAATGGGGTAGCAGATTTCAAGGACGAATAAAAAAGGTTGTGGCTATGCTTTGTCAAGAAATCAAGGACTTTTTGGCGGTGCATGCCGATGCCCGGTATGCTGCTTTTGTGACTTCGTTGATGCCTGGCACCCGCCCGGTGGTCGGTGTGCGTCTGCCCGTATTGCGGGCGTTGGCCAAGGAGATTGCCAAGGGGGATTGGCGTACTTATTTGGAGGAGGCAGTGGACGACACGTTCGAAGAAGTCATGTTGCAGGGTTACGTGACGGGCGTGGCGCGGATGCCGTTTGAGGAGCAGATGGAACGCATGGCTACCTATGTGCGTAAAATCAACGATTGGGCTTTGTGTGATTCCCCTTGTTCGGGATTCAAGTTCGTGCGAAAACACCGTGAGGAGGTATGGGCGTTCCTGCAACCTTATTTATATAGCGGGGACGTATTCTCCCAACGTTTTGCCGTAGTGATGCTTTTGGCACATTTCGTCACGGACGATTTTATCGACCGCGTGCTGGAGGCCTGCGCGGCAGTGCGTCCAAGCGGATATTACGCGTCCATGGCGGTAGCATGGGCCGTGTCTGTTTGCTTTGCCAAATACCCGGATAAGACGCGTCCGTTGTTGGCCGGAGGGCGGTTGGACGACGAGACGCAAAACAAGGCCATACAGAAAATCGTGGATTCCTTCCGCGTGGCGGAGTGGGATAAATCTTGGGTGCGTACGCTCCGTCGTCCCAAAGAACGGAAATCTTAAACGGAAAATAAGCAAACTGAAATCGAAAAAATGAAACTGAAAATGATAATCGGCGGCTTGGCGGCTGCCGTAGTGGTATTGACGGGTGGTTACGACCGCTTGCGTGGTTACGTGGGACAGTGGACGGGATGCAGGTTCTTACCGGAGGCAACGGACGGACAGGTTTTCGGTAGCAGTCCTTCGTCCGGTTCGGGGGATATGGAGCCGGGATTGCCGGAACTGGTTCAGGAACGAAACAGCCAGGTGATTCGCCATACGGGGTATACGGTATCTTATAATGCGGAGACCAAGATACCGAACTGGGTAGCCTGGACATTGACACCCGAACGTTTCGAGGAGGCGGTGAGCCGTTACGACAAGTTCCTGCCCGACCCCGAAGTGGCAAATCCCGTGACGACGGAAGACTACAGGCGGTCGGGCTATGACCGTGGGCACCTTTGTCCGGCGGCAGACAACAAATGGGACGAACAAGCCATGCGGGAAAGCTTTTACATGACGAACGTTTGCCCGCAAGACCATAACCTGAACCGGGGCGACTGGAAAGAGTTGGAAGAAGCTTGCCGCGACTGGACGATGGAAAACGGGCTGCTGTATGTGGTGGCCGGGCCTGTCCTCTATCGTGGACAGCACAGGCATATCGGCCAAAGCCGGGTTACGGTGCCGGAGGCTTTCTATAAGGTTGTGTTTTGTCCGGAGCCGCTGAAGGCCATTGGCTTTATCTACAAGAATAAGTCGGGGAACCGTCCGCTTGATGCGTATGTCAATTCGGTGGACGAAGTGGAACGCATCACGGGGATAGATTTTTTCCCGTCTTTGCCGGACAGTGTGGAAAAGACCGTGGAAGCTGTTTACGACCTCGAAGAGTGGCAGATGCCGGAACGTTGACCGCTCAGGTCTGCTGCTTGAGTTTCTTGTGGCGGTGTTCCCGAAACAGGACTAAAAGCTGTTGGAACAGGAACAACGCCCAGAACATGCAAAAGAAACATACGCCGGAGATGGCGTTGTCTATTCCTAACGGGGCAAAAGGAATGGCGCAGAAAGAATACAATAGGCAATAAGTCAGAAGCTTGTGCTCACGGGAGATGCGCCATAGCCGTTTCCGTTTTTTCCGTGAAGATAAGAAATAAATGGTGAGCAGAGTGGCGAACATGAAGACTTTGGTCTCCCACAGTTGGGTGAAACCGTCTGCCGTTTGGGAAGACAAGGCGGTCAGGTCGTTCCACGATGACTGTTTCCAAAAGGTGGACTGCAAAAGGCAAAGTGTGGTGCCGATGGCAAAACCTATGACCATGGGCCAACAGGCCAGACGGAACAGCCGGTCGCGCTGCAAATAGGACAGTGTGAGGAAACTGGCACAAAGCGGAATCGTGATGCTGTCGTGCGTATAGCTGCAAAATATACCCATCAACAACATCAGGAAGTAGCCGTATTTGAAATTTTTATTGGAAATACGGGTATATTGAGAAATGAAGAACGGGACGATGCAAGTGGACGAGAGGGTCATGACGGCTGTCTCGTCACGGTTGAAGAACTCGTGCGAGTCCGGACAGAAGAGCAGGACAAACATGGCCGTGCAAAGGATTCCGGCGGAACTTTGGGCAGAGTGGGCGATGTGGCCGGTCAGATAGACCAATAGCGTAAACAGCAAAGCAGACAACGGGTTGATGATTTCCGGTTGCCAGATATAGCCTCCCGTTTTGGGAAGGAATGTCAGTGCGGAAAGTATTATGAGGAATACGGCAAGATAGGTCAGTCGTAGTTTCATCGTTTGTTGCTTTCTGCAAAAGTACGGAATAAATTTCATATAAAGGGCTTTTCTACTGATTTGGACACAAAAAACTGCGGAGGCAAGGTTGGCAGAAAGTCTGCCGTATTTCGGGGCTGTACATGGTAAAAGTGTGCCAAAGTGTCAGTCGTGGTGTTTTGGCATGTTTTTCGTATGGATTGGAGTAGAATTTTTAAAATGTACAATTATAAAATTTATCCATTATGAGCATTAAACCATTAGCAGACCGTGTGCTGATTGAACCGGCTCCGGCAGAGACGAAGACAGTAGGTGGTATTATCATTCCCGACACCGCCAAGGAAAAACCGTTGCAAGGTACTATCGTTGCAGTGGGTAAAGGTACGAAAGACGAAGAGATGGTCTTGAAGGAAGGCGATACCGTGCTGTACGGTAAGTATGCCGGTACGGAACTGGAATTCGAAGGCAAGAAATATTTGATTATGCGACAGAGCGACGTGGTGGCTGTGTTGGCATAATTTTTCGTTTTATACATTAATATATAATAGACAAAAGAAAGGACTAAAATCATGGCAAAAGATATTAAATTCAACATAGAAGCCCGTGAACTGATGAAGAACGGAGTGGATCAGTTGGCCAATGCGGTAAAGGTAACTCTCGGCCCGAAAGGACGTAACGTCATTATCGAAAAGAAATTCGGTGCGCCGCATATTACGAAAGACGGCGTGACCGTAGCCAAGGAAATTGAGTTGGCCGATGCGTTTGAAAACGCAGGTGCGCAGTTGGTCAAGAGCGTGGCTAGCAAAACAGGCGACGATGCCGGTGACGGAACGACCACGGCTACCGTATTGGCACAAAGCATCGTGAGCGTGGGCTTGAAGAACGTGGCTGCCGGTGCGAACCCGATGGACTTGAAGCGCGGTATCGACAAGGCCGTGGCCAAAGTCGTAGAGCATATCAAAGGTCAGGCTGAACAAGTGGGCGACGATTACAACAAGATAGAACAAGTGGCTACCGTCAGTGCCAACAATGACCCGGAAATCGGGAAACTTTTGGCCGAAGCCATGAAGAAAGTCAGCAAGGACGGTGTGATTACTATCGAAGAGGCTAAGGGACGCGACACTACTATCGGTGTGGTGGAAGGCATGCAGTTCGACCGCGGCTACTTGTCGGCTTATTTCGTGACCGATACGGAGAAGATGGAGTGCGTGATGGAGAATCCTTACATCTTGATTTACGACAAGAAGATTTCCAACTTGAAGGATTTCCTGCCTATCCTCGAACCGGCAGTACAAAGCGGTCGCCCGTTGTTGGTGATTGCGGAAGACGTAGACAGCGAGGCGTTGACTACTTTGGTGGTGAACCGTCTGCGTAGCCAGTTGAAGATTTGTGCCGTGAAAGCTCCGGGCTTCGGCGACCGCCGCAAGGCCATGTTGGAAGATATTGCCGTGTTGACGGGCGGTGTGGTCATCAGCGAAGAGAAGGGCTTGAAGTTGGAGCAGGCTACCATCGAAATGTTGGGTACTTGCGACAAGGTGACTATCTCTAAGGATAACACGACCATCGTTAACGGTCACGGACAGAGCGAACTCATTAAGGATCGTGTCAATCAGATTAAGAATGAGATTGCCAACTCTACCAGCGACTACGACAAAGAGAAGTTGCAGGAGCGTCTGGCTAAGTTGAGCGGTGGTGTGGCTGTGCTCTATGTCGGTGCACCGAGTGAGGTGGAAATGAAAGAAAAGAAAGACCGTGTGGACGATGCCTTGTGCGCAACGCGTGCAGCTATCGAGGAAGGTATCATCCCGGGCGGCGGTGTGGCATATATCCGCGCCATCAAGGCTTTGGAAGGCTTGGAGGGTGCCAATGCAGACGAAACCACAGGTATCAATATCGTAAAACGCGCCATCGAAGAACCTCTCCGCCAGATTGTGGAGAACGCAGGTCTGGAAGGTTCGGTGGTTGTAGAAAAAGTACGCCAGGCTGAAGGCGACTTCGGTTACAATGCCCGTGAGGACAAATACGAGAACATGAAAGCCAGCGGTATCATCGACCCGGCCAAGGTGACTCGTGTGGCTTTGGAGAATGCCGCTTCTATTGCCGGCATGTTCTTGACTACCGAATGTGTCATCTGCGACAAGAAGGAAGAAAAAGCTGATATGCCGATGGGTGCTCCCGGAATGGGTGGCATGGGCGGCATGATGTAAGCCGGACGGTTTACGGAAACCTATTATAATGTGAAAGGGAGAATGTTCGTGGGTGGGCGTTCTCCCTTTCTCCTTTTTTGCTTGTTGCTGTCCGAGGACAGTGTGCCGCAGTCGGTGTGGAAAGAAAAAGGGGGCGTTTTTCCTGTCTTCTGCGAAAAACTTCATATCTTTGTCCGTACGAAGGTCGGGGACAGGTTGGCATGGCCAAATTGTAAAACGGTGTTTTCATGCGTCTTTGTGCCCGTCTTCCATGGTTAGGGATTTCCGAATAAAAAATGAATAGAATATGGGAGTGGGAAAATGGATAGGCAGTGCGATGGGGTTCATGACGATGGGGCCGTTGGGTGCACTGGCCGGTTATTTTATCGGTTCGTGGTTTGACAAGCAGGCTGTAGGCATGCAAGAGGATTTGCAAGCGGATGAGGCGGGGCGAGGCCGATACGAACAGGGGCGGCGGAACAGCTTTTTGTTTTCGATGTTGGTGATGGCCTCTTACGTGATGCGGGCAGACCGGAAAATCATGCACAGCGAAATGGAATTCGTCCGTCGCTTCCTTCGTGCGAATTTCGGGGAAGCCGCAGTAGAGGAGGGGGAACAAATCTTGCTGAAGCTCTTCGATGAGGCCAAACGGTTGGACGGAGTGTCCCCTGTGGCATTTCGGGATATGATTTTCGATTGTGGCAGACAGATTGCCGCGCATCTGAACTATGGTGAACGATTGCAGCTGCTGAATTTCTTGGTAAGGATTGCACAAAGCGACGGAAACGTATGTGCGGAAGAGATAACGGCGTTGCGGGAAGTGGCTTTGGCCATGGAGTTGTCTGCCGGAGAGGTGGATTCTATGCTCAACTTGAAAGGCGAATCTTTGGCAGATGCCTATAAAGTACTGGAAATAGAGCCGTCCGCCACGGACGAAGAGGTGCGCAAGGCTTTCCGCAAATTGGCCCTGAAACATCATCCCGACCGCGTGGCGACGTTAGGAGAAGATGTGCGGCGGGCAGCGGAAGAGAAATTCCAGCAAATCAACAATGCGAAGGAGCGTATTTACAAGGCTCGTGGTATGAAATAGAACCCTGATGGAAATGAGGTAAAAACCTAATGACAATAAGAAAAATGAAATTGAAGCGAATTTTGGGCTTGGCTTTCTTTCTGTGCGCCATGGTGGCGGCGGTGGAAGCTCAGGCTTTGGATGAAATCCGTCCAGGTCAGGAATGGCCGGACCGGAAAGGAGAGCACATCAATGCCCACGGGGGCGGCCTGTTGTTTCATGAAGGCAAGTATTATTGGTATGGCGAGAACCGGCCTGCACGCGGGTTTACCACCGAAGTAGGCGTAGAGGTCTATTCTTCTTCCGACCTGATGAATTGGGAAGACGAAGGAGTGGCTTTGGCTGTTTCCGATGAAGCCGGGCACGACATAGAACGGGGATGCATCATGGAACGTCCCAAGGTGGTGCGCAATCCCAAGACCGGGAAATTCGTCATGCTGTTCCATTTGGAGTTGAAAGGGCAAGGCTATGCGGCTGCCCGTGTGGGCTTTGCCGAGAGCGATTCTCCGGTTGGCCCTTTCCGGTTTATCCGTTCTTTGCGCCCGAATGCGGGCAAATGGCCGGTGGACTTTTCACGCCGCGACATCCGCAAGGCTAAGAAGCTGAAAGAATCGGACTATAAGGAATGGTGGACTCCGGAGTGGCGTGAGGCGATTCGTGAGGGGCTGCTTTTGGCACGCGACGTACCGGGCGGACAGATGAGCCGGGACATGACCGTGTACGTGGACGATGACGGTAAGGCATATCATATTTATTCGGCAGAAGAGAACCTGACGTTGAACATTGCGGAGTTGACAGATGATTATTTGGACTATACCGGACGGTATGTGCGTGTCGCGCCGGGCGGGCAAAACGAGGCTCCGGCCATTTTCAAGCGTGACGGTGTGTATTGGATGATTACGAGCGGTTGCACGGGTTGGGCACCGAATGAAGCCCGCATGTTCAAGGCCACTTCGTTGTGGGGGCCGTGGGAACAGTTGCCTTCCCCTTTTGTCGGGAAAGATGCCAAGAAGTCTTTCCATACGCAAGGTACGTATATTTTTAAGGTGGAAGGCACAGAGGATGGTTTCGTGTTCATGGCCGACCGTTGGAATCCCCGGAGCCTGAAAAATTCCCGTCATATATGGTTGCCGATAGATTTTGAAGCCGATAGTACTCCGGTCATCCGTTGGGTGGACGGTTGGTCGCCGGTTGAGAGGTTCGGAACGGGACTGTAGCTTGCCGTAGATGCCTGTGGGCATGCGGTGATAAGCTATGATGTAATAAGGAAAATACTTGTAGGTATGGCATAAAGCGACCGAAATCCCGACTGGGATTTCGGTCGTCTGCGTTTGTATGTGAGAGTTTTCATTTGAACTTTTCCAGTTTCTTTGTCATGGCCATCATGGTTTCGGGGTCGGATACGGTGTCGAGCACTTTTTGGGCTTCGGCCAACAAGGCCGGGCGGCGTTCGAGTTGTTTCAATGTCAGTGTGGGGACGGGGCGCGTACGGAGGTCGTTTACCGCAGTGTTCAGCTCGGACCAGGCTTCCAACCGTTCCCGTTCGGCCTGCGTGATGTGCATGACAGAGCCATGTCGCGGGGTGAAGTCACCGTGGGTCTTCGTGTTTTGCACGAATGTGAAGTCTTTCAGGTTCGTGCTCTTGCAGAATTGGTAGAAACCCTGTGCGTAGCAATCGTACATCAGGACATACTCGTCCGAACCGATGAGGGGGAACACACTGGAACCTTCCACCGGATATTGCCCTTCTTTTTGCAGGTGCCGCCATTCGATGGTGTAGGGGCCGGTGGGGCGGGGGGCAGTGGCACGCATCACGCCCTGCCGCGTGCGGAATCCTTTGTTCATGACCGAGCGGCCCTCGTCTTTGAAGAACAGCACGTATTCTTTCGCTTTCGGGTTATACACGATGTCCCCGTCTATGGCAGCCGTACCGAAGTCGAACAGCAGCTTCGGCTCCGTGATGTCCGTGAAGTCTTCGTTCACGTAAGAGTAGAACAGCTTGAAGTAAGGCTGTTTGAAGTTCGGGTCTTCCGTGGGATACTCCCAGTCGTGCCGCCCGATGGAGTAATAAATCATATATTTCCCGGCCTCGTCGTCCCAGATGATTTGAGGCGCCCAAACGGCATGCAGGTTTTTGCGGTCGAATCCCGTCAGATTGGGGAAACGTGTGGGGAAGTCGATGGCCGTGTGTTGCCAATGGATGAGGTCGGTGCTCTTCATCAGGATTAGTCCGTCGTTGCTTTGCCAACCCTCGTCCGAGCGCATGTCCGTCATGACCATATAAAATGTTTTCCCGTCCCGGCCTCTTGTGATGTACGGGTCCCGTATGCTTTTCTTCAGGGCGATGGTGTCCGAGGCCACGACCGGACGCCCTTGGTTGAGGGACGTGTAGTCATATCCGTCATCGCTCAGTGCATAGCGCACCTGTTCGCCGTAAGGGGAATTGTTGGAGAAGAAGGCGAAGAGGTAACTGCTGTAAGGAGAAGGCTCGGCCGTTTGTGCCTGCGCCGGTACCATGGCCCCGAGGGTGGCGGCCAACATGCCAGTCATCATTCGTTTTTTGAGTTTCATGATTAGGTAATGTTTAAGTTTTGTTGTATATGTGTGGGCAAAGATAGGCAGAATCGGTCGATAAAGGAAGTCTTTGCGGTGGCTTTTCGCACGGTGTGGCGAGAATGTGGTATTTTTTGCGTTATGCTTGGTTGCCCGTCCCGTCTTTTTTTTGTCACTTTGTGACCGATACAATGAAAACTAATCAATGTGATGAAAAGAATTTTTTTTTGTGGGATGCTGGCGGTTCTGGCGGCGGGCAATGTGAATGCCGATGTGGTTCCGGAACAGGTCAGTTGTGTAGTGAAACCTTTGTATGGGTATAGACAAGACCGTTCGCCGGGACGTATCGTTGCCGTGCGGTTGAAGGGGGCTGAATTGAAAGGCGAGGTCTGTGTGGATGTGGCGTACAGGAAACTGAAGGAGACATCCGCTTTCCGCATTGATGCGGAGGATTCGGCGGAAGTGGAGGTCATGTTGCCTTCCGCCTTGCCCGTGGACAAGACCGTGGATGTTTCGCTGACGGTGCGCGGAACCGAAAAGAAAGTGAAGACGAAAGTCACCGTGGAACCGATGCGGCATTGGACGGTGTACCTTTACAACCATTCGCACGTGGACATCGGTTACACGAACACGCACAAAAACGTGGAGATGTTGCATAAGACGAATGTTAAGGAAGGTATGAAGCTCTCGCACGAGACTGTCGGCCATGTGGACGGTGCGCGTTTTGTGTGGAATCCCGAGGTGACTTGGCCGATTGAACGATTGTGGAACTCCGAACCGGGGATGCGCGACGAGATTATAGCTTCCATAAAGGGCGGAGGCTTGTCCGTGGATGCCTCTTACCTGAACCTGAACACGAGCATTTGTTCGGATGAGGAACTGTTCCACGTATTTAAGTTCTCACGTGAATTGCAGAGACTTTCCGGAGTGCCTGCGGATGTATTCCAACAGTTCGACATCCCCGGCATCTCTTGGGGCTTGGTGCCGGTCATGGCCCAGGAGGGCATCAAGTATGTCATCTCATGGCCGAACACCGATCGGGGCGGCAATGCCCATTCTTTCGGGATAGACGGTTTTCCTTTCTGGTGGGTAGGGCCGGACGGCCATTCCAAGGTGTTGTTTCTCCAACCGGGAAAATATGCCAACAGCGGAAGCATGGACAAGGGCAATACGACCGGTCGCCCATGGTTCGGCCAACGCAATGCACGTAAGGTCCCGGCGCGTATCCAAATGGGTAGTGCCAATGTTGATTTTACCGGGCAGCTTGTGGATCTGGAGAAGAAAAACTACCCGTATGACTTCATCGTCTTGTCCTGGTCGCTTTGGGATAACAATCCGGTGGATGCCGACGTGCCTTACGCTGTCAATGAGTGGAACAAGAAATATGCCTATCCCAAGATTGTCATTAGCGGCGGCCATGAGGTCATGAAGACTTTGGAGGAAAAATATGGCGACCGCCTGCCTGTGGTGCATGGTGATTATACGGAGTATTGGACTGATGGCTTGGGTACGGCCGCACGGCTTACCGCAGTGAACCGCCGCAACAAGGAACGTATCACGCAGGCCGAGACGGTGTGGTCGATGCTGGCCGGAGGAGCTTGTGCGCCGCGTGCCGAGTTCGACGAGGGGTGGCGGTACATCCTTTTGGGTTCAGAACATACGTGGGATTTTGAGAATCCTTGGGAACCGTATTTCCATGAAGCGATCAGTAAGGTAAAGCAATCTTATTTTTATGAAGCAGAAGCCCGTTCGATGACCTTGTTGGACGAGGCGTTGGGCTTGGCCACTGACAAGTCTAACGGCGCGTTGGGGCCGCGCGAAGGACCGTCGAATGGTGGCATCGCGGTATTTAATACGTTGTCTTGGCCGCATGGAGGATTGGTTACTTTGTCCTCTTCAGAGAGTCAAAAGGGCGACAAAGTGGTGGACGATGCAGGAAATGCTGTGCCGTCGCAACGGTTGTCTACTGGCGAACTGGCGTTCTGGGCTTCGGATGTACCGGCGTTGGGTTCGCGCCACTACCGTGTGGTGGAAGGTGATGCCGTGCCAGGCGATGCCTGTAAGTTAGATGGTTATACGTTAGACAATGGTTGTGTGCGTGTCACGATAGACGGCAAGACAGGAAACATCGTGTCCTTGACCCGTGCCGGAGAGGATTACAATTATATCGACGCGTCGGTGGACGGAGGGGCCAATTCGTGCAGTTGGCTGCCGGCCAATGAAAACAAGCCCGAAGCCGACAAGGTGCAGGCCATCACGGTGACCGAACAAGGCGGATTGGTGGTGGAATTGAAAGTGCAGTCCATGATGAAAGGTTGCCGTTCGGTGACACGTACCGTCCGTCTGGTGGCCGGGCAACCGTGGGTGGAGACCACCAATGTGGTAGACAAGTTGCCGCTGTTGGACAAGGACGGCATACATTTCGGTTTCGGTTTCAACGTGCCGCAGGGTGTGACGAAAGTGGATATCCCTTGGGGGATAATGGAAGTGGAGAAAGACCAGTGGCCGCAAGCCAACCGCAATTGGATGGCCCTGCAACGTTGGTTGGACGTTTCGAACGACACTCATGGCGTGACATGGTGTGCTTTGGATGCCCCCTTGTTTGAGTATGGCGACCGCACGGCCAACATTTCGTTGGGATGGGGCGGACAAGGGCCTTGGCTGACCAAGCTGGAACCGTCTTCCACGGTGTATTCCTGGGCGATGAACAACCATTGGCACACGAACTTCCCCCTGACGCAGGACGGGCCGGTGGCTTTCCGCTACCGCATCCATCCGCACGGTGGATATGATGCCGTAGACGCCAACCGTTTTGGCTTGGAGCAGGCGCAACCGTTGGTACATGTCACGGCGGACAAGAATCCGGACGTGAAGTCCGTCATTTCGGTAGACAACCGTGCCGTGTATGTCACCGTGCTGAAATCCACGGAGAAAGACAACGAGATGATTGTCCGCCTGCGTTCCGTGTCGGACAAGGAAGAGACGGTGGCTTTGGACTTTCCGGCCCATCGTCCGTCGTCCGTGTCGCTTTGCACGCTTGAAGAGCAGCCCGGGCAAATAGTGGACGGGACGCTGACGATGAGACCCTACGGTATGGCCACGTTGAAGCTCACCTTCTGACAACGGGAGCATGGGAGGCTTACGGACTCTTCCGGTAGTGTATGGTATAGGCATCCGTCCGGGAATGGATGCTTGTAAAGAAAATGTAGGCTTGTCATGACGTTGTTTTTCAATCGCTTAAGCCTTTGAAAAAAATCTGCGGCAAACGGAAAATCGTTTGCCGCAGATTGAAAAATCATTTGGCGCAGAACGGGAAATCGTTCTGCGCCAAATGATTTTTGTATATAAGTTTCTATTTATTCTCCTCTCCGCTTGGCCGGTTTGATGTCCAAGTTGTAGGTGAGGCGCAGCATGGCATAACTGGGAATGACGTTGCGCCACGTCTCGTAGCGTCCTTGCCCGTTCAGCGTCTGGGTGACGTTGGAAAGCTGTCCGAGGATATCGAATCCATCAAGGGAGAGCGTCACACGTTTTTTGAGAAGTTTCTTCGATAGGGTGACGTTCCATACGATGTCGTCCGTGTTCATGCCGCTTTCACCGTAGCCCCGTCGGCTGTACAAGGTCAGGTCGGTATTGAATTGCAGGTCCCATGGCAGTTTGGCCTGTGCTATCAGGCCGTAATTATAGTCGTAGGTGTTGAGGGTCGTGAAGTTCTCCCGGCCACTGCTCAGGTGGTTCCACGTGCAGCGGGCTTTCACGCCCACTCTCACGTCCTTGGGGAAGGCATATTCCATGTTGAGGCTTCCGCCCGAGTTGTAGGTCTGTACGGTACTGCGGGCCGGAGCCATGCCGTCCGTCACGCTGATGAGGTCCACCGAATTGTAGAGCCGCGACCACAGTCCGCTGTTCAGCGTGAGGCGGCGGGCTTTGTCGAGCGGCATGGAATAGTTCACGTTACCACCGATGTTGTAATTCCCGTTTACGTTTTCCGGACGGTAGGTGCGCACGCCCGTCGTCTTGTCGTACACGTATCCCTGTGCCACGGCATCTTGTGTGATGGAGTAACTCCAGTAGGTGCTGAAGTAGCGTTGTTTGCGGTTGCTGTTCAGGTAGTAGTACACGGAGACGTTGTGTTGGTGAGAGTTCTTTAGTCCCGTGTTGCTCAGGCGGATGTTCAACGGGTCGTCCGTGGAACGGATGTCGATGAACGAGGTCATGGACGGGAAAGAGACACTTTTGTTGTAGCGGATGTCGATGCCCCGTTGGTAGTTGTGCCATCGGCCGTAGACCCTGAAACTTGGCTCGAACATGACATGTCGGCGGCTGACGGTGGTGTCCAACCGTTCGCGTTGGTAGTCTAGCGTCTGCCATACGTACATGAGCGGCAGGCGGGTTTCCACGTACCACCAGGTTCCTTCGCCCGATGTCCGGGGTCTGCCTTCCCATTTGGCATAGAGGCTTCCCCGGTGGGAGTAATCGGTCAGGTAAGACCAATAGCTGTTGGGGGCATCTAGCGTCTGTTGCAGGAGTTCCGCTTCGGAGGGCAGCATGCCTAAGGGATGGTCGCCGTCCTCTTCCCAACCGGCCAGTTCGTCGAGCCGGTAGAGTTCGTAACGTTTGGTGTGGTCATGCCAATGGTAGTTGTATCCCGGCACTATGGCCAGGTTGCAAGGAAACCAAAGCCAATACTCCCCTCCGGTGTTGAGGTTCAGGTTGCGGATAGGGCCGTCGTCGTTGGTATATTTGTTGCGGTAGTCCGTCTGTCCGCCGCCTGCCGGATAGTCCAACCGGTAGTGTTCGTACCAACGTTGTTCGTAATCGCTGTACCGCACATTGGCGTAAAGGTTCAGGTTGTCGTTGGCGATGCCGGTCTTGATGGCCGAGTAGGCGTTGAAGGCAGCGTCCGTCTTGTTACCTTTGTTGTTTTGGGCGGTCTTGGAGCGGTTGATGGCGATGCGGCGCATGAGGTCGCCGGCTTCGGGCGAGGCCAGGCTGTCCAACAGGTTGCCGGAGGCGTATGGTTCGGGGGCGGTGTTGAACGTGCCGGAAAGGTAAGTGTTGCGGTCGTCCCATTTGCCCCAGTTGAACGATGGTTGCAAGTTCAGGAACACCTTGTCCCAAGTGAACTGGAACGTGTGCGAAGTGTTGAACCACGTTTGGCAGTAGAACTGTTCGTGTGCTTCCTTGGAGTAAGTGTCGCCGTCGGGCAGGAAGTTCACGCCGGTGGTTTGCGAGCGCACGTCCGTGTCGTAGTGCAGGTAAGATGCGCTGCCGCTCAGTTTGTACTTCCCGTCCTTCTCGTTCACCATGTAGTTCACTCCGAAGTTCTTGTTCGAGCGCAGTCCGCCAGTCAGTTGTGCGGGCGACCATTCGCCGTTGTAACCCGGTTGGCGGTTCTCGTTCATGTTGTTGAAATTGGCAAAAGCGGAAAAACGCGTGTGGGGCGTGAACCGCAGGCCGAAAAGGCGGGCGCGGTAGCGTTCCTCCGTGCCGTATGCCCCTTCGGCATTGGCCAACCATCCCACGGAGTATTCCCGTTTCAGGCGTACGTCCATGACCAATTCTTCATCACCGGTCTTCTTTCCGAGAAATTCGCTGAGTTCCCCGTCTTTGTCGTACACTTTCACGTCCTTGACCGCGTAGGCAGGCAGGTTTTCGAGCATGACGGAAGGGTCGCCTTTGAAAAAATCCTCTCCGTTGAGCAGCAGGTTTTCCACGTAACGCCCGTTGACGAGGATGCGCCCGTCGTCTTTCAGTTCCACGCCCGGAAGTTGGCGGATGAGCGCATCGAGCATGGAGCCTTCGGCCAGTTGGAACGCGTCGGCGTTGTAGGCCACCGTGTCGCCGCGCGTATATATCTTTATCTTCGTGGCCTTTACGGTCACTTCCTCTAATGTCTTATGCTTGATGGCTTTCTCCATGTAAACATCCGCGATGAAGCGTGCCGTTTCCCGGCGGCGGAAGGTAAAAGAGTCCACGGGCACGTCCTGTGTTTCATATCCCTCGGCCTTGAAGCGCAGGATATAGGGCTGGGCTGGGCGGTTTTCCATATCGAAGAACCATGCCGACGGCCGGTCGGCTATCCGGTTGTTTTTGGGGTTGCGCATGGAATCGAGGGTGACGTAATGCTTGTCCATAAGTTCCACTTTCACGTTACTGATACGTTGGCGCGTGACGGAATTGAATATGCCGCCGTAGATGACTTGTCCCATGGTTTCGGGGCAGGCGAGGGCCAGGAGGATGGCCGCAAGGATCGGAAGGGTATTGAAGAAGGTCTTTCTCATGGCTTTTCCACTTTTATGTTCTGTTAATGTATATTTTAATTACATCCTTTTGTTAATAATACGCAGGAAGTGTTGTTTTGTGACAGTCCGGAGCCGTTTTTTTGAAAGTATCGTGCGAATTTTGTAGTTAACACTCTTTATGTGGGCTTTGGAGGACGGGCAATGGAAAAACATTATATTTGCAAAAATATATTGCAATAAAGTCTACGCTTATGGCAAACTATATCCGTTTTGATTGGGCGATGAAGCGCCTGTTGCGCAACAAGGCCAATTTCGGTGTGTTGGAAGGATTGTTGACCACGCTTTTGGATGAGAAAATCACCATCAGCCAGTTGTTGGAGAGCGAAAGCAATCAGGAATACGAGTTCGACAAGTATAACCGTGTGGATTTGTTGGCCTTGGATTCCAAAGGGGAACTGATACTCATCGAGGTGCAGAACAACAATGAGTATGCCTATTTCCAACGTATGTTGTTCGGCGTGTCGAAGTTGGTGACGGAATACATCAACCGTGGAGAGGGGTATGAGAACGTGCGCAAGGTGTACAGCGTGAACATTGTTTATTTTTCCTTGGGGCATGGCAAGGATATCGTGTACCATGGCAAGACGGAATTTCGAGGCATCCATGAGAACGACATACTGGAACTGACTCCTTTCCAACGGCAGACCTTCAAGGTGGATGCCGTGAGCCAACTTTATCCGGAGTATTATATCCTGAAGGTGAACGACTTCAACAAAGTGGCCAAGACCCCGTTGGAGGAATGGATCTACTATTTGAATACGGGTGAGATTTCCGAGTCGGCCCACGCTCCCGGATTGGCGGAGGTACGCGAACGCCTGAAGGTGGACGGGATGACAAAAGGCGAGCGAGAGGCTTATTACCGTCATCTGGATAACATCGTCATTTTGCGCAGCAATATTTATACGGAACGTGCCGAGGGGCGTGCAGAAGGGCGTGCGGAGGGCCGCATGGAAGGGCGTGCCGAAGGAGAGCATGCCAAGGCTTTGGAGATAGCCCACAGGTTAAAGGCCATGGGATTGTCCGTGGATGCCATTACCGGTGCCACGGGGTTGTCGGCGGAAGAAATAGAGAAAGCCTGATAACCCCTTGTTTCCTAATCAATAGAAAGTCCCGGACACTTTTCACAAGGTGACCGGGACGGATTAACTTATTTCTGTCTTGCTTGCCTGTTTTTTTGCAATTTTTTTGTGACGTATGAACTATCCCATATCGGATTGTCTTCTGCCCAAGCCCGGGGAAATACTCCGTTTCCGTTGTGCGATCCTTCCAAACGGATAAGGTATAACCTGTCGTTTTTCCATGCGGCTCCCATATATAATGGGCGGCCGTCGGCTTGGCGGACTCTTATTCCGGTTTCTTCGTATTCCCAGTACACGTCGTTGCTTGCCACGTAGATGACATCTTTTTTGAGGTATTTGTGGAAGAGGTCATAAAACAGCCGGTAGTCTGCCCAGGTACATTTAGGGATGATGTACCGGTAACCCTCCGAAAAAGCCGTCGGGTCGTTGTTATATCCTTTGTTGTGTACTACACGTCCGTATGCTCCGTGGAAACGCACTTCTTGTTTGACTGTTTTTCTGCGTGATACATATTGGTTGAACAGTTTTTCGAGTTCTGCGTTGATGGCTTGGTCGGGTATGGCATCATTTTCGGCTTGGGCGAAACGGTTTGTGGTTTGGTAATAGAAAAATATGCCGGTTGGGCTGACTTCGAGTTTGAGGAAGTCTTGTTGCCCCCGGATGTCGGAACGTAGTGATATGGCGTAGGTTTTCCGTATGATGTCGCCACTGTCTGTTTCTTCCGTGTGCTTGTGCAGAAATGGGATGTCATTCAATTGGTCGAAGATTTCTGCTATTGCGGGTTGGTGCTCTTCGTAATCTTCTTGGTCTTCGAACCAGTACTGTACCCAATATTGGGCACCGGTCATCCATCTTTGTTCCAAGTAACGTTTGGGAAACATTCGGTCAAGCTTGTGAAATATGTGCATGGCTGTTTCATTTTCCCGATAGAACTCTTGGGCATGTACATGGTTTGTGCATGCTATGACCGTTATCACGGCCATGAGCCAGTATTTAATATAAGTTTTCATAATAAGGGTCGATATGTTCATATTGTTTGGAGAATTCGTCCATTCTTCTTTTCTGCTTTTGGAATTCGGCCTGAATGTCGGCCAAGTGTGGCATGGCCTGTTGTTGGGTTGCCGTGTCTGCGTCTTGTCGGGCGGTGCCGGGTTGGGGTATTGAGCCCGTTCTGGTGGTGGATGTGTCCTCCCCCGTAGGGAGGGCTGTCCACATTTGTCCTTTTGGGTGGCTTGCAGGAAGGATAATTGTGTCCCGAATTGTGATTATTTTGGCGGTCAACGTAGTGGGCACTGGCTTTTCGATGAATACCGTATCGGTTTTCCACTTTACTTCCGTGAGGACGGTAGGGGGCATGGAGATGGAATTTGTAGGCTGTGTAGCTTCCTTTCGCGAGACGGTGGTTCCTAAGAAAAAACATGCGGCTGCGATGGAGGCGACCGCTATCCACCGTATGAAGGTTTGTCTTGTACAATGTATGTGCTTCGGATGTGCCGGAAGAATGGCTTGGAGGTCAGAAGAGTCGGGTGCTGCTTCCGGTGGGCATGACTGCATCCACCTCTCCTGTTCTTCTTCCGTGAAAGAAGGTTCGCCTTCGTCGAATTGGTTGAACATGGTTTTGAAGTCGGCAAAATCCTTGTCGGCATCCGGCGAACGGAAATATTCCATCAGTAGGGCTTCTTCTTCCAACGAGGTCTTTCCCTCCATGTAGAGGTCAAGCAATCGTCTGATGTCTTCTTTGTTTGTCGTCATGTTCAATCTCTCCTTACCTTTAGTTGTTCCATCATTTGTTTCCTTGCCCGTGACAATACGGTGCGGACTACGCCTTCCGTTGCTCCGATGATACGGGCTATCTCGCTCATTTCCATGTGTTCCACCTGACGCATGCGAAGCACGGCCCGGTATTTGTCCGGCAGGTTCCGGACGGCACCACGCATCCATTCCGCATTTTCGTGGTCTTCCATCATAGCCTGTGCACTTCGCTGTCCGTCGGGCGCGTCATGCCCCGTCAGGCTTTCGTGCGGATGGGTTTTGAGTCGCCTCAGGCGGTCGATGCAAAGGTTGCGGGTGACGGTCATACCCATGGGAGAAATGTTCTTTTCCCGGTCGAGCCGGTCTCGGATAAGCCAAAGTTTGAGCATGGCTTCTTGTACGATGTCTTCCGCCTCGTCCTCATCAGACAAATAGAAACGTGCGATGTCTACGAGTTTGCCTCGTAGCATGGATACCGCTATTTCGAATTCTGTCTTTTCCATGAGGTTAATGTTGCAAGGGGCGGAACTGTTTCCGGTGGTCAGGACATGGCCGTTCTTTCCCTTTTTATAAAGAATACGCAGAAGCTGATCTTTTGTTTCACCGGATGATGTTAAAGAATGTAATGGATTATAGATTCCATTCACAAAAGCGTGTCTGGTTCGTTCCCGAAAAGTCTCTTGTATTCGCTTTCAAAATTGGGCGTGAAGATACCTTTTCCCATCGCTTCATGGATTTCTGTCGTGCTCCAGAAACGTCCGCCATCTGTTTCCGCACTGGGACGTATGTTTCCGTCGTAAGTACAACGGTGTGGGAAGACCAATTCACGTTCGCGGTCGGATTCAAACACATAGCGGGGGAGGCGTTCGGGAGTGAAGCCGGTGAGGCCGAGTTCTTCTTCCGCTTCGCGGTGCAAGGCCATCTCCACGCTTTCGCCCAAGTCCACGTGGCCTCCTACGGCCGTGTCCCATCTTCCCGGTTGGATGTCTTTCCAATGCGGACGCTTTTGCAGGTAAAGTTCGCCCCGGCTGTTGAACACATGCAAGTGCACCACGGGGTGAAGGCATTTGCTGCCATTGTGGCATTCGCCGCGTGTGGCGGCTCCGATGATGTTCCCCTCTTCATCCACGAGGGGAAACATCTCTTCCTGGTTGTCTTCTTGTGTAGCTATCATGAGGTTTCGCGGGGGTTAAGGGATGAGTAATGAACTGTCTCCGTAGCTGAGGAAACGGAAATCGTGGGCGAGGGCGTAGTCGTAAATCGTGCGCCAGTCGCCGTGCACGAAAGCCGAGACGAGCAGCAACAGCGTGCTTTGCGGTTGGTGGAAGTTGGTGACCATCATCCGCACGATGTGGTATTCGTATCCGGGAGCTATGATGATTTGCGTACTGGTGTGCAGGGCTGTCAGTCCGTGACGGTCCAGATAATCCAATACGTTCTGTAGGGCTTGCAGTGTGGTGAGTGCTTCCGGATGTCCGTTGTAGGGGCTTCCTACAGGGCGCGTCCGTGCAGCATACTCGTAAGGCATCCACTGCGGTACGTGCAGCTCCTCCTCCGATGCGTCGGGATTTCCGTCCAATGCCACACCTATGTAATATAAGCTCTCAAGGGTGCGCACCGAAGTCGTGCCCACGGCGATGCATGCGCCGCCGTGGGCCAACAGTTTCTCTATCGTGCTGCGATGCACACAGATGTATTCCGTGTGCATCTCGTGCCCGGCTATTTCTTCGCTTTTCACCGGTTTGAACGTGCCCGCTCCGACATGTAGCGTCACTTCCTCGCGGTCGATGCTGTGGGCATCCAAATCGGCCAACACGCGTTCTGTGAAATGGAGTCCGGCCGTGGGGGCAGCCACGCTGCCTTTGATTTTAGAGTACACCGTCTGGTAGGTCGTCTTGTCGCTTTCCTGTGTCTCGCGGTTCAGGTAGGGCGGGATGGGCAGTTCGCCCACGGCTTCCAAAATTTCAGCCCAAGTCGTTTGTTCGTCGTCCCATTCAAAATCAATCCAGTGGCTAGTGCCGCGATTCTCGCCCCGGGTAGCCTTCAAGGTGATGCTGCGTCCGCCGATTTCCACGGGGCAGGATAAGCTGCCGCTTTTCCATTTTTTCAGATTGCCCACAAGGCAAAGCCAACTGCAACGACCGGTTTGTTGGAACATCAGCGCGTAGTCGTGCGGACGGACAGGTTCCAGGCAGAACACCTCGATGAGCGCGCCGGTATCTTTGTGGAAATGCAACCGCGCCTGTATGACTTTCGTGTTGTTGAATACCATCAGGGCGCCTTGGGGCAAATAGTCCGGCAACGAAGTGAACGTGTCCTCGCCCACCGTTCCGTGACGGTACACCAACAGTTTGGATTGATCCCGTTCGGTTAGGGGGAATTTTGCGATACGTTCCTCGGGCAGATTGTAGTTGAAGTCTTTAATCTGGATGTGTCTGGTTTCTTCCATTGGAGTTGATTGTTTTAAAGTGGCAAAGTTAGGCATATTTGTCGAAGTGGGACGGGTGTTTGGGATAAAAAAGCATAAAGGCGGCAGTCGGATTTTGTACTCTTTGCGCTTTGCTGTATATTTGTTTGACGAATAAAACATGGAAGATATGAAAATCGGAGATAAAGTAAGGTTTTTGAGCGAAGTGGGGGGCGGCATCGTGAGCGGCTTCCAAGACAAAGATACGGTGTTGGTGCGGGATGAAGACGGTTTCGACATTCCGATGCCCGTACGTGAGTGTGTCGTGGTAGAGACTGACGATTATAACATAGCCAAGGTGAACACCGGTACGCACGACAAGAAGAAACTTGTCGGAGAACGAACGGCCGGACAGTTTCGTGATGAAGATGAGGACGACCGTCCTGTGACATTCGTACCGAAACCACAGGAACGCCGGAACGGTGACAAGTTGAACGTTTTTCTGGCTTACGTGCCGATGAATCCCAAAGAAATGACCACTACGTCTTTCGAGGCTTATTTGGTAAACGACAGTAACTATTACGTCACTTTCCTTTACATGAGTGTGGAGGGTACGGGATGGCGTGTACGTTTTCAAGGGACAGTGGAACCGAACACCAAGCTCTTCATGGAGGAATTCGACCGTTCGGTGTTGAACGACATGGAGCGCGTCTGTGTGCAATGCCTGGCCTATAAACAGGAGAAGACTTTTCTGCTCAAACCGGCCGTACAGGTGGAATTGCGGATAGATACCGTGAAGTTCTATAAGTTGCATACGTTCCAACCCTCGGATTTTTTTGAAGATAATGCCTTGGTGTATGACGTGGTGAAGGATGACGTGCCTGCCCGTACGGTTTTTGTCAATGCAGAACAGCTAAAGGATGCTTTGCTGAAAAAGGCAACCGACGAGCGTCCGGTGCGTCAGCCGGCCCGCAAGGCGGAGCAACCGAAGAACGGCATCATAGAAATAGACTTGCATATCAATGAATTGTTGGACAATACCGCCGGGCTTTCCAACAAGGAGATGTTGGACTGCCAGATAAAAGAGTTCCGCCGTGTGATGGACGAGAATCAGAAAAACAAAGGACAGAAAATAGTGTTCATCCATGGTAAGGGGGAAGGCGTGTTGCGCAGCGAACTCTTGAAAGAATTGAAACGTGCTTACAAAGGTTGTACCTATCAGGATGCTTCGTTCCGCGAGTATGGGTTCGGGGCTACCATGGTTACGATTCACTGATGTCCATAGCCTTAAAGGCTCTTAAAAGATGTGTAATTTATTGGGGTTCTGCATGGAAAGGTGTATTTTTGGCATCGAATTTCATGTTGAACCCTTAAAATTAACATTAAAATAATGATGCGGTTTCTTTGGTCTCTGCTTGTCTTGTGTGCTTTGTTTGGTGTGTCCCCTGTTTCTGCCCAGACGTTATTATCGGAAGAAATAAGGGAGGATTCAGTCACCGGCCAAGATGTCGTAGAGAAAGCCAAAGAGTTTATCGGAGTGCCTTACCGTTACGGGCAAATGAATCCTAAGCGCGGATTTGATTGTTCCGGTTTCACTACTTATGTCTTTAAGTCTTTGAATATCTGTTTGACGCGTTCTTCGCGTTCCCAGTTTAGAGAAGGAGTCAAGATAGACGACCGCCGCGACTTGCAGCAAGGGGATTTGGTATTTTTCACCGGTACGCGTTCCAAGAAGACCATCGGACACGTGGGTATCGTGACGGATGTGGATGAAGAAACCGGTGAGTTTGAATTCATCCATGCAGGGCGCAAAGGTATTTGTATTAATTCTTCTTCCGATGGCTATTATGACCGGCGGTATGTAGGGGCACGCAGGGTATTGGGGTAATACCTGCCAGATACGAAGAGAGCCGTTTCCGGAGTGTGCAAAGGCATACGGGAACGGCTCTTTTTCGATATAAAGTGGCTGACGGGTCAGAACAAGTCTACCTCCACCGGGCAATGGTCGGAACCGAAAATCTCGGTGTGTATGGTTGCGCTTTTGAGTTGCGCTTCCAGTCGTTTGGACACTAAGAAATAGTCGATACGCCACCCTGCATTCTTTTCCCGGGCCTTGAAACGGTAAGACCACCACGAGTAGATGCCTTCGCGGTCGGGATAGAAGAAACGGAACGTGTCTGTAAAACCGCTGTCCAACAAGATGCCGAATTTTTCCCGTTCTTCGTCTGTAAAGCCAGCGTTCTTACGGTTCGATTTCGGATTTTTCAGGTCGATTTCGCGGTGCGCCACGTTCAAGTCGCCGCAGACGATGACCGGTTTCCGGGCATCCAGTTGCAAGAGGTAGGTGCGGAATGCTTCTTCCCACTGCATGCGGTAATCCAGACGTTTCAGTCCGTCCTGCGAGTTGGGCGTGTAGACCGTGACTAAGAAAAAGTCAGGCATTTCAAGCGTGATGACGCGTCCTTCCCTGTCGTGTTCCTCCAAGCCGAGGCCGTATGTGACATTGAGTGGGGCATGGCGGCTGAAGATAGCCGTGCCTGAATATCCTTTTTTCTCCGCATAGTTCCAGTAGGAACGGTAGCCTTCAAACTCCAAGTCGAGCTGCCCTTCCTGCATTTTTGTTTCTTGCAGGCAAAAGAAGTCCGCATCCAAGGCGGCGAAAGACTCTTTAAATCCTTTTTCGCAACAGGCTCTCAGGCCGTTGACGTTCCATGAGATAAATTTCATAGGCTGTAAGTTTGCTGTAATTTTGCTTTTTATTTTCAAAGGTAAGCCTTTTCTTCCGGATGTGCAAACCCGGTCAGAACCGGGCGATGGCCTCTCCTTCCTCTTGAATGTAGAGGAAACTGGTTTGCATTTGTTCCGCCTCCGGACCGAATGCCATGGCCGTTTCGTGGGCCGGAGGGAAATGCATCGGTGCAAAATAACGGGTGGGGATGTGTTGCAGCCATTGACGTGCGCCACGTGCAAAGTCACTGCCCAAACGCGGGTCTACGGGAAACATTACCAGGTCGAAAGCCGTACATTCCTTTCGGATGTCGTTCAGGATAGCCAGAAAGTCACCTTCCCGTTTTTTGATTTCCTGTGGCGTGGATTCGTCTGCCCAATGCCAGTTGTTCAGGTCGCCTGCATGGAATATGTCTTTGTCTTCCACATGAACAGACCAAGATACACCGGAATCGGTGGAACCGAAAGCATGTACCGTGATGAGGTCGTCGCGGTAGCTTTCTCTCCGTCTCAGGTATGCCGTTACGCCTTCCGTTCCGGCACGCCGCCGACGGTAGATGTCGCGGGAGAGGATGACTTTCTTTTCCCCGTGGGGTACGGGCAGGTTCAGGATTTCCGGATTGAAATGGTCCTGATGGAAATGGCTGGCCAGAAAGTAGACGCGTTTATGCGTTGTGGACAGTGTCCGTTCCACGATACCGTTGTCGGCATCCCGCCAGAAATCAAAAATCAGGATGGCCGATAGGCCTTCAAGCATGAAGCCGCTGTGGTAGATGTAAGTTAGAGTCATGATTTCCTTATTTTTCATATCTACAAAAATAAGGAAATCATTTGATAAAGGCCAAGTTTTGTGGGGATTAGTTGCGTCTTTCAGTATAAAGTATTGCCATCCCAACGAAAAATGGCATAAGGATAAAGTTTCTCTTTTCCGTTCCGTACATCTTCTTCCGTTTGTTTTTCCCAATGGGGCGGGGAAAAGACATTGCCGATTTCAAACGGTCCTGCGGATAATGTACATGGTTGGCCGTTTTCTTTCCAGATGCGCACTGTGGCCAACCGGTTATTGTCTGCACATTCTTCTTGCCGGGCATCATAATAATAGGTGAGTTCATAACAGTATGCTCTTTTCTCATTGCCCTAGCTTTGGGGTGCCATTCTTTCCTTAATGACCGGGTAAGCATAGCTCCGGTAGTAGTCGGGAGCCAGAATCAGGATGACTTTCACGGCCTTGTGGTGCAGGTAATCCATGCGGTCTGCCCTGTCCCATGTGGAAAGGTCGGGATTGCCATATTTGTCCAAGTATCGTTGGCATCTCTTTTCCGCTTTTCTCTGTAATCTTTCGCGTTTCTGGCGAGAGAGTGCAAACGGGTTTCGGGTTTTTATTATTCCATATAGGGTATCCGGGACGGTTTGTGCAACACCCGGTTGTGGCGCGCAACAAAATGCGAGGCAAAAGGCTATGGCTTTGAGGGTTGTTTTCATGTCGTGATGGTTTTTGTTAGTTTCGTTACAGAAGGAAAAGGATTGTCCGCGCATGGTTGCTTTTTCGTCTGAAACGGTATTCCCGAATGGCGGACAATCCTTTGAAACGTAAGGTCAGAGCCATAGCTCTTCCGGCTCTATCCCCTCTTGGTCGGAATATTGGAAACTCCTGTACACTTTCCCGTTTTTGAAGTAACAGATCTTGCAATAATGGAACGGTCCGGATGTGACGACGAAGAACGAACCGTCATCGGAATGCTGCCTGGCGTATTCAATAAGCTTGTACATGAAGCTGCCTTCAGGATAATAAGTGATTTGCCAACGGAAAGGTCCTGTCCGGTTTTGTTTTCTTTCGTTCATTGAGTCAACGACGGCTTGTCCCAGTCTTTCTACATCATATTTGTAGGCTTGTCCGTTTTTGTCGGGTTCCCATTTGCTCCAGTCTGTATACTCTGCCTCAAAATAGATATTTTCCCCCTCAATGGTTTTTCCGTACATCCATGCCATTTCATAGTTGGTGGATAAGAACGGTGTCTTTTTACGTTCTGCAGAGGTGGACGGTGCAGTGATGACAGGTACAAACTTCACAGAGGTGTAGTTGGTCTGTGGAGTGCCTTTCTGCATGAGAAGCCCCAAGTCTGTCATGATATCTTTGGTAGGATGATAATCTAAGTCCATCCTTTTGAGGATGGTTTGTTGTGCTGCTTTTCCCACCGTGGCGAGCAATTTGCTTTGTGGAGTGATGAGTTCGGAGGCCTTGGTCTTGTGGTTTTGCACGAAATCATCTGTTAATGTCTTACTGGATTGAACCGTAGGAGCTTCCGAGCTGCAAGCGATGCATCCTCCGACTACGGAGAACAGTATCATAAGGTAAGTTGTTCTTTTCATACGCTTGTTCTTTTTTAGTTAGACTTAATAATATATGGGTGTTGGACTATAGAACTCTTTGTATGTGTCAGCAAATTCTTTAAAAGTCAAATCCTTTGTACCGTTCATGGAAGGGTCCATGATGGTCACGGTAGATTTCTCATTGTTGACACTATCATATACCTTAGATGAGTAAATAGCTACGCAATGTGCGTGTTCCTCTTCTATTGAGACGGCTAATAAAGATGGGCCGTGATTGTTGACTTGAAATAGGTTGCAAAGGTCGGTATAATTGATTTTAAAGCCAATAAAAGCTTCCAAATCGCTGACTTTTGCTCCAAATCCCGCGAATTCTCTTCCATTGCAAGGGCTGACTTGGCATGAGTCGAATAGATACATGGCTGCTCTGAAATTTTCATCGCTCATGAACGATTCTGGATAAGGGTTATTTCCATTCCTATAGTCATCCAGTAGAAAATCTTGGATGTATTTTTCACATTCAGAGCATTGAGATGAGGATTTGATGGACTGTAAACATGCGTATACACACCAACAATCGGTTTCTTGCTTTACAATACCCGCATGATATGTGTTTTCAATGATTTCCTCCTCTTTGTCTTCATCACTTTGCCCATAGGTTTCCATAGCAAAGAGAAAAAGTAACGCAGTCATCATGAATTGATAAGTTCTTGCTTTCATGGGCCTTCAATTTAGGAAAGTGAGTATTACGTTGACAAAATAATGCATATTCATGAGCATGTCCAAAGAAAGAGGGAAGAAAAACGTGGCAAAAAACGAAGAAATGAATCCAGGTTCATTTTTTTGCCCCGAAAATGAACTTGGATTCATTCTTGTCTCTATTGACCGGTTTTCGGAAGACAAAGTGAAGTTTGAACGAATTTCGTCCTGGATTGGTCGATTATTGGCCTACAAATGGATGGAATAACCTTACCTTTGCATTACTTAATCTTTTAATGAATGGAAGGATTTGCGGAAGTCACAGAAGAACTTATCAATGAATATTTGTCCTTTTTCGGGAAGAACCATGTCTTTTCGGATGCGGAACGTACGTTGTTGAACCGTAATTGGACGAGACTGATGGTAAGAAAGAATGAACAGGTCGTGGCAGGTGGGGGGAAAGCACTCTTCTGGGTGGAAAAAGGCATGCTTCGTATCGGGATGAAAGACAGTGGGCATGAAGGGCCGGAACGTGTTTGCGGCTTTGCCGTTCCGCATGATTTGGTCTGCATGGATTGGTTTTTGCAGGCACAGGGTGTGGTGTGGAATGTATATGCGGAACAGGATGCGGTGCTTTGGAGGTTAAGTGGGGAAGTTGTGCCGGTGCTGTCTGATAAGGTTGTTTTATGGGATAAAATAATGACCCGTTGGTATGCCCGTTACGTCAGGAGGCTTTGGACGAGGAACTGTTATTTGTGCGAAGGCAATATGGTGAAACGTTATAGGAGGATGATGGAGTGGGAAGGGAAGAGGTTACAAGCCGTATCCTTGAAGCATTTGGCTTCTTATTTGAACATGGCGCCGCAGACTTTGAGCCGGATAAGGAAAGGAGAGGACGGGGGTAAGCCATGAGAGTGTACATCGTATAGCGGAACGGGGGATGTGCCGTAAGGTATGTTTAGAAATATATGTCGGCAGTTTGTTCCCAAACACGGACAAACCGCCGACAGAGGTATTGTGACTGGGGTTATTCAGTGGCCGGAATAACTTTCCATTCTAACACACCGCCCGATTCCCCCTTTGGGAGTTGCGCGGCGATTTTCAGTCCGGTGGTCTTTACCGGTTTGAAGTCGAGACGGTTGTAGGTGTCTTTGGCTGTGGTGTACGGCGTAATGGCTTCCACTTCTTTCCAACTGTCGCCGTCTTTGTAATAGAGTTTCCACGAGGCCGGCACACGGAAGTTTCCGTCGTAGTGGTCGAAGTCCAACCAATATACCTCTACGCCCGATACAGTGTAAGCTTGGTCGAAGTCGTAGGCCAACGTTTCTTCCGTGCCGCGTTTGAGCCACCAGTAATGGTAAGGTTTGGACGTGTCCGACGAACGTTTCGGTTCCCATTGGTCGTTTACGCCCCAAGCCCAACTCTCCGTGGCTGCGGATTCCGGAGCATCTTTCTGGATAGGTGCTTGAATCGTCAGCGTGCGTGCCCGGCTAGCGATGGTCGGCAAAGGTTCGGGACGGGCATATTCCGGCGATGTGGGAATCCATACGGCCATTTGTGCCGCGCCACGGTTGTTCCATACGGAATAAGGAATGGCTTTGAACGGCACGTCGGTCGTCTTTCCGTCACGTCCGACGGCTTGGGCCGTGCCTTCCAACGTGACGATGCCGTTAAGCATGTCCGGGGCGTAAGTGGCGGAGATTGCCGTCCCGGTAGGAATGAATTTGTTGAAAATCAAACTGTCCGGTTGGTCTTTGTCTTCTATGCAGTAGACGATGGGGCCCCGTTCGATGGCGGCTTTTCCCCGGTCGTCCTCCACTTCGACACGGGCTTCCACCCGGCGTACGTCCATCGGGAAATCCAGTTGCACCGTGTCGCCTTTCTTCCATTTCCGCAAGATGACGGCATAACCGTTTTCCACATGGAAATCCACGTCCTTTCCGTTGACTTGTATGGTGTAGCCCTTCCCTTTTCCGGTGTAGTGGTACAGGTCGGTCGGGACCGGACGGCCTTGTGCCCATCCCGGGATGCGGCATCGCAGGGCAAAGGTCTGCTTCTTTTCGGGATGTACGGCCAGACGGATGTTTCCGTCCCATGGATAATCCGTCGTCTGTCGGATTTCTATTTTATTTTGGGAGGTAGAGAGACTGGCCGTACTTTGTATATATAGGTTGACGAAGACGTCCTTGCCTTGGGTGGCATACATGTAATTAGGAACGGAAGCCATGAAACGGGTGACGTTGCCCGGACAGCAGGCACAACCGAACCAGGCCTGCCGTCCGTGCTGCCCCATGCTTTCCAACGGATTGTCGTAGAAGAAGCGGTCGCCACTGAGCGACACGCCCGAAATGACCCCATTGTAGAGGGCACGTTCCAGTATATCCTCGTATCGGGAGTCGCCCGTAGCAAGGAACATGCGGTGGTTCCAGTACACGTTGGCGATGGAGGCGCAAGTCTCGCAATAGGCCGTATGGTTGTTCAGTTCATAATCCGGGCCGAAGCCTTCGCCTTGGGCACGGGAGCCGATGCCGCCCGTGATATAGAGCTTGCGCCCGGCCATGTTTTCCCAAATGCGCGTAAGGGCATGGAAATAAGCCGTGTCGCCGGTTAGTGCGGCCACGTCGGCCACACCGGAATACAGGTAACCGGCCCGTACGGCATGGCCTACGATTTCATCCTGTTCGAGGATGGGCTTGTGGTCCTGGCTGTATGCGCTGGGAGCGTGCCCGTCGGTGCACCGTCCCGTTTCTTCCACGAAATACCGGGCTGTACGGAGATATTCTTCTTTTCCGGTGACTTTGTTGAGTTTGGCCAGTGCCATTTCCACGATAGGATGTCCCGAAGGCACATGTTTCTGTCCTTCATCAGGGCCGAATACACGGCATACCAAATCTGCGTTTTTGATAGCCACGTCCAATAGGGAACGTTTGCCCGTGGCGCGATAGTGTGCCACGGCAGCTTCGTAAAGATGTCCTGAATTGTAAAGTTCGTGGCTGTTGATTTTCTCCCAACGGTGTGTTCCCCACCAACCCGAAAGACGGGTACAACGGTTGGTCACGCAAGTGGTCAGGTAACCGTCGGATTCCTGCGCGGCGGCAATCAGTGCGATGACGCTGTCCAGATAGGCATCCAAACGTGCATCGTACTTCACGGCCAACGAATAAGAAGCACCTTCGATGATTTTATACGGGTCGGTGTCGTCGAACGAAAAGTCGCCCCGGTGCTCGCCCTCTTTCAGTCCGCCTGCGATGGCGAAGTTGTCGAAACGTCCGTTCTTCTCGCATTCCCGGAAAGCTGAGGGTATGGACACCGTGCGGTTCGTCTCGATGCGCGGAGACCAGAACGCGTCTTGGATTCGTACTTGGGTGAACGGCACTTCCGTGATTTGTGCCGTGTTTTGCCCGTGGATGGCAATGGAAAAAGCAACGGTGCAGAAAGTCCATGCGGTTCGTTTCAAAAAGAAGATTTTGTTTCTCATGGGTTAATAATTTTATGGTTTCATGCTGCAAAGATAATTAGTTTTGCTAACTTTGCCCACGAAACCAATAAAATTATCTTAACTCACCATGAAGAAAAGATTGCTGACTGCCGTTTGTGTGTTCTCCGTGGCATGGAACATGCAGGCGCAAGACGTGCGCCACGGTTATCCTTTTTCTCCCGTACCTTTCACGTCCGTCAAGGTGACGGATTCCTTTTGGGGGCAACGCTTGAAGGCGAGCCGTGAGGTTACCATCCCTTTGGCCTTCAGGAAATGTGAAGAGTCCGGCCGGTATGAAAACTTTGTCAAAGCTGCCCATCCGAGCGAAGATTACAAGGTGGGAGGGCTTTCGTTCGACGATACGGATGTGTACAAGACGATAGAAGGCGCAAGCTATTTGCTGCAGACTTATCCGGACAAGAAACTGGTGTCGTATATTGACAGCGTATTGGCCATTGTGGCGGCAGCGCAGGAGCCGGATGGCTACCTGTACACGAGCCGCACGATGAATCCCAAGCATCCGCACGAATGGGCGGGCAGCAAGCGTTGGGAAAAAGTAGAGGACTTGAGCCACGAGTTTTATAACCTCGGCCACATGGTGGAAGGTGCCATTGCTCATTACCAGGCCACGGGCAAACGTAATTTCCTTGACATAGCCATCCGTTATGCCGACTGCGTGTGCCGTGAAATCGGCCCGGGGGAAGGGCAACAGGTTCGTGTACCCGGTCATCAGATAGCCGAAATGGCCTTGGCCAAACTCTATATCGTGACGGGCGACCGCAAGTACCTGGACGAGGCGAAGTTCTTCCTCGACCAACGCGGCCACACTTCTCGGCGCGACGCTTACAGCCAGGCGCACAAGCCCGTGGTGGAGCAGGACGAAGCCGTGGGGCATGCCGTGCGGGCCACTTACATGTATGCCGGGATGGCCGATGTGGCAGCCCTCACGGGCGATACGGCTTACATCCATGCCATCGACCGGATTTGGGACAATATCGTGGGCAAGAAGTATTACATCACCGGCGGTATCGGGGCTACGGCCAACGGCGAGGCTTTCGGTGCGAATTACGAACTGCCCAACATGTCGGCTTATTGCGAGACGTGCGCGGCCATCGGCAACGTCTATGTCAATTACCGTTTGTTCCTCCTGCACGGGGAATCCAAATACTATGATGTATTGGAACGTACCTTATATAATGGGCTGATTTCGGGCGTTTCGCTGGACGGCGGCGGTTTCTTCTATCCCAATCCCTTGGAGAGCCGGGGACAGCATCAGCGCCAGCCTTGGTTCGGTTGTGCCTGTTGTCCGTCCAACATTTGCCGTTTCATCCCTTCCTTGCCCGGTTATGTATATGCCGTGAAGGATAAGGACGTATATGTCAACCTGTTCATGTCCAACGAAGCCAACCTTGAGGTGGACAAGAAAGGGGTCGTTCTGGAGCAGCAAACCCGTTATCCTTGGGATGGCGACGTGGCCGTGAGTGTGAAGAAGAACAAAGCCGGTGTGTTTGCCCTGAAAATCCGTATCCCCGGTTGGGTGCGCGGACAAGTCGTACCGAGCGATTTGTACCGTTACAGCGACGGCAAGCGTTTGGGATACAGTGTGAAAGTGAACGGCCAACCGGTGGAAAGCGGATTGCAGGACGGTTATTTCACGATAGAACGCCGATGGAAGAAGGGCGACAAGGTGGAAGTGCATTTCGACATGGAACCTCGCGTGGTGAAAGCACACGCCAAAGTGGAGGCCGACCGCGGGCGTGTGGCTGTGGAGCGCGGCCCGTTGGTGTACTGTGCCGAGTGGCCCGACAATGATTTCGACATCATGAGTGTGTTGGTGAACCGCCGCCCGCAGTTCGAGACGGTAGAGAAACCGGATATGCTTTGCGGCCTGACGGAAATCAAGACGGGTGCGCAGGTGTTGGGCTATGATGCCGAAGGCCGTCTGACGGCTTCGGATGTCGAACTGACGCTTATTCCTTATTATGCCTGGGCGCACAGGGGAACCGGTAACATGATGGTATGGCTGCCGCAGGAGGTGAGCGCGACAAGCCCGTCCATGCCGGCAACCTTGGCCTCGGAGAGCCGTGTGGACGCTTCGCACAAGACCACGGCCTTGTCTGCCATTAACGACCGTTTGGTTCCGGCGGACGAGAACGACCGTTCCATGGCCTACTATCATTGGTGGCCGAAAAAGAACTCGACGGAGTGGATTACTTACGAGTTCCCGAAACCGACGGAAGTGTCTTCCTCCACCGTATATTGGTTCGATGACGAGCCGTGGGGTGGTTGCCGAGTGCCCCAAAGTTGGAAACTGTATTACAAGGACGGACAGGGCGGTTGGACACCGGTGTCGGCAACCGTCACGTACGGGACGAAAAAAGGCGTGCCCAACACGGTGGAATTCACGCCGGTGCAGACTACGGCCATGAAGTTGGAAGTCGTGTTGCCGGAGGACAATTCGGCCGGTGTTTTCGAGTGGGAAGTCGAGTGAGATATGGGATTGTGAAAGAGAGTGTGCCGCAAGGGATGTGTTTCTTGCGGCACACTCTTCTTTTTGTCCCGTCATCTTATATCTGTTTCGTGAATCTCTCGGGGAGCAGGGGCATGGCTCCTTTTTGCGTACATACGTAAGCTGAAACATCCACTGCGAGGCGGTGTGCTTCACGGATGTTTTTTCCGGAAAGGATGGCGGCCGTGAAGGCGGCTGTGAAGGAGTCGCCTGCACCTACGGTGTCGGCCACTTCCACTTTCGGGGTGTCTCGATAGGATGTCTCTTCCGGGGTGAATACGAAGCTGCCTCGTGCGCCGCAGGTGAGAATCAAAGCCTTCAGCGCGTATCGCTTCAGCAGCGTCCTGCATCTTGCTTCCTGATTCGTACCGGGCAAGTCGAACAGACGTGTCACGATGTCGAGTTCTTCGTCGTTGATTTTAAGGATGTTGCACTTTTGCAGACTGGTGGAGATGATTTCCTGTGTGTAGAAACCTTGCCGGAGGTTGATGTCGAATATCTTGTATTGCCCGTCCCCGTCCGGTATGGTGTCAAGGAACCGGTGGATGGTGGAGCGTGAGGCGGGATGCCGTTGGGCCAACGAACCGAAACATACGGCTTGCGTCTGGCGGGCCAGTTCTGCCGTTTGCGGCGTGAAGGGGATATGGTCCCATGCCACGTCTTCCCGGATGTTGTAGCAGGGGATGCCCTTTTCGTCCACTTCCACCTCTACGCTTCCTGTGGGGAAGTCCGTTTTCTCAATAAGTCCTTTCAGCGATTTGTCCCGTAAGTTCTCCAATAGCTCGCTCCCCGCCGTGTCCCTTCCCACGGCACTCACTACCCGGCTGTCTATTCCGAATTGCGAGATGTGGTAGGCGAAATTGGCCGGTGCGCCTCCTATTTTCTTGCCTTCGGGCAACATGTCCCACAAGGCTTCTCCCATGCCTGTTACGATGGATTGTTTCATGATGATGCGGTTTGACGGTTTGTTTCTTGTGTATGCCGATGGCGACCCCTGTACAGTCCGGTGGCATGACGGTACAAATATACCACTTTTTATGCAGTGGCACGGCATGGGCAAAGTGTCAAAATGTTAAATCCGGTTGTCCGAGAATCCGTTATTTCGGTCCGGAAGAGGGGAGGGATGGAAATAACGGATTCTCGTGCGGCGGTTTTTTATCGTTTTGTAACGAAAGAAGGTCTTGTCCCGTTCTTTTGTCGGCCGTGCCGGAGGTTTGTGCGTACGGTTTTACGGTCGGGAAAGCGGCAAGCCAGTTTCGTTGTCATTCTGTTTTCTGTTTTTGGAGGTTTTTCCGTTTCAATTAGAGGTGGAAAGACGGTTTACGGCTTGTTTTTATTCCCGTTTCCAACGACTTGTGGCATGGTTGGCGTAGGACTTGCTTTCATTGTGCGCCGAACGGAAAATCGCTTTCAGCCGAATGAATTTCCGTTCGGCTGAGATTGATTTGCATATATGCAGGATTTATGCAGAGAAAAGAGAAGCTTTTTGCATATTTATGCGAAATTTTACTCTAAATTACGGGCTTTGAATCCCAATGAATGGCTGAAATCTGTATGGTTTGCTTCCTTTTTGAAGGTTAACCGGAAGGGTGCGCTTTCAAAGTGTCGTTTGTATAAGTTTTACGGCCACCGTTTTGCATACGCAAAGGGTGGCCGCATGGGGATGAGAGGGACGGGAAACGTCAGTTCACGATCCGTTTTTGTGTCGTCCCGTCGGAATAGCGGATGATGTGAATGCCTTTTCCGGGGGCATCCAGTTTCCGTCCATTGAGGTCGTAATAACCGGTAATGTCCGGATTGTGTCCGTTTGTTTCCATCTTTTGGATGCTTGTTTCAGATGACGTGGAAAACAATCCTATATAATGGGATAGTACTTCTCCGTTTTTCGAGTAAGTTTTGAGACTGTAATAATAATCATGTTGTTCTGTCAAATTTTTAAATACGGTAGAGATTGAATCGGAGGTACTTCGTGATAAGATATTTCCATTGGCGTCAAAACTTTGGCTTCCGACTACGATTGTCATTGCTGCGTCCTCGTATACGGTAAGTTTATACGACGCTGCGTCCGCTTCTTTTTCCCACGTAAAGCTGACTTTTGTGTTTTCCGGGGAAGCTTGTATCGGGTTGGAGTCGAGAGTAGGGACAAATACGGCTATCAGCTTTCGGTTGCTTTCTGCAACAAATGAACATAGCCTGTCGGTAGTCAGTATGTTTCCGTTTTCAGTCCAGGCGGAAAACGTATATCCACTATGGGCTATGGCTTCAAGTTCTACATTGTCGCCATATTGGTATTCCGTGAGCCCGAGTATTTCTCCAGCGTTCATTATGTTTTTCGTCACGTCTATCTTTATTGGTGCCTCTTCTTCTATGAAGTAAAAGTCTTTCCATCCAGTGGCTTTCTCGTAGTATTGTTTGCTTCCGTATGGTACATGTAAGGTGCAGGCGAACAAATTTACCCCCTCGAATGTCCCGGAGTAGGCAACGGGAGGCAGGGCGCGTTTTACGTATATGTCCGTCAGCCCCTCGCAGCCGTAGAATGCTTTTTCTTTAATGCCGTTCAGGGTGCTTGGCAATGTAACTTTTCTAAGCATGGAGCAATTATAGAATGCTCCGTATGCCAATGTCTCGCTTCCGTCTGCAATCACGATTTCTTCCAATGCCTTAGGGATATAGTAGGTGTGGCTCTTTCCGTTTTCGGAGTATTGGGTGATGGGGAGGTATTCACCTTTTGTGTTGTCGCATGAACTGCCAAAGAACATGCCCAGGTTGTTTTGGGTAAATGGTATTTCCAAGTATTTGAGGGCAGGTAGGTTTGAGAATAGGCCGTTAGGTATTGTTTTTGCACTTCTGATATTGATACTGTCTAAACTTGTACATCCTGCAAGTCCGAAGTCGGCATTTCCCACGTTGGGTATCCACAGTTTGGTTAGTGAAGAGCAATTATTCAGTGCCCCCGGACCTATACTGTCCATTCCGACAGGGATTTCCGTATTCAACCGTTTGCAACCCGAAAAAGCAGAAGGAGCAAGCGTCTTTAAGCAGGGCGGCAGATTGATGGTAATCAACTGTTCGCAGTTATAAAAAGTACCTTCTTCTATCGAAAAAACAGAGTCCGGCAATACGACGGTACATAACTTCTTGCAGCCGCTGAAAGCGTAGGAACCTATACTCTTGACGGCTTGTGGGATTTCAATGTCCGAGATGCCTGTGTTCGCAAAAGCGGTGCGTCCTATCGTTTGAAGGGAATCTGGCAGGGTGATGGAAGATAGTCTCTCAAAAGAGTAGAACAGTTGGGACGGGATTGTCGTGACATCCTTTCCTATGGTGACGTCGTATAGTGTGTTTTTGTTATCTTTGGGGACATCATTGTAAAACGGAGGGTAGTATTGTGTTGAAGGCCATTCTTCGCTTTCGTTGTACTGCAAGTCTCTGCCAAGGTATAATTTATTTATTCTGCAATCGGCAAACACCCCCTCTCTGTAATATTTAAATCCGGTGGTTTTGGCATCCAGGAATAATGGTTGTTTACCGTCTTCGATGGTCAGTTCGGATAGTGAACTGCAACCGGCGAATGCTTCGCCATGGATATAAGTGACGGTGCTCGGGATTGTGATGGATGTCAATTTGGTACAGTTGATGAACGCATTTTCTGCAATCGTGTTAACGGTGTAGGTCGTTCCGTCGTATGTTATGTGGCTTGGGATTTTGACTTCTCGGAAATAGTAACCGTGGTTGTACTCCATACTAAAATAAGTTACGGAGGCTGTATTGTAATTTAGGTTATAGGCAATTCCGCCAACGGCACAGTCATAAGCAAAGGTCTTCTGTCCTATACAGAAGGTGGTTAATAATACAAGTAATATATTTTTCATATTGATGTTTGGGTTATGAAAAAGGCGTGCAACCATTCTTTAGATTGCCTTTTGTTGGGTTACCGCCAAGTGACCTTCTGCATACAAGCAACAGAATAGCTCACGCCTTATTGGCGTGAACTCCCAGTCTGCTTGTTCTTATGCAGTGAATGTTTGGCGGTATTCGACAAAAGAAGAACAAGAGCTAAAAGCTCAATATTTTATATGTTCATTTCAAGTTATGGAATGGAACGCTTTCTCGGTTTGTTAATATGCCGCGTATTCCAACGCGGTAGATTCTTACTCGGATTAATGAAATGCAGCCTTGTCGAGCATGCTGTCCTTTTTTTGCGTCTCATTCATTTTACTGTCTGTTTCTTCACCTCCTTTTTTGAACATTGTATTCCTATAGTATGCAAAGTTAATTTTTTGCAAGAGAATAAAGTAGTAAAATCCCTAAATTTTCATTGTATCATTATTTTATTCTTGTTTTTAAGAATGTCCGGTAGATAAAATCAATGACGTCCTGAAGAGATTTTCTTCTGGACGTCATTTTTTTGAATGTGAATTCTTCTGTCTGTCTCCATCGTTTCCGTTTATTTCTGCGTCTGGTAAAATGGATTGATAGCAGATAGCATGGCAGACGCAAGGGCGAATCGCTTCGGCCTTTGGAGGGGGTTAAATAAACGTTGTCGTGTGACAGGCGTCTTCCAAGCGTCATGTTCTGAAAGGTGCCACATTCGTCCGTTATGTTGCGGACGAAATAAGCCGATCCTTGTGATAGAAAAGACGGTTCTTAGAATCTGAGTGGAATCATCGCCTAACCCTCGAAGCGAGATGCCGCAGTTTGAACAGGCAGGTTTTCTGACTTATTCCCGTATCAAAAACCTTCCCGACCCCGTGATGGATTTGAGGCAGTGGTATGAGTCTTCCTTTTGATACGCTTTCTGGAATTTACAGCAGCGGGACTGTCCGGGATTTCCACCCGATTCCCTTTTCATCCGGAATGCCGATCGGCAGACAGGACACCTGTTTCGGGGCAAAGATAGTGTTTTTGCGTGGGTTGGCCAAAGTTTTTCCTTTTTATTTGCAGAGTTTCAATACGCGTGTTTCTGATGTAATGATGTTCATCCGGTGAGTGACAAAAATCAAGGTCTTATCGCCATAATGGCTACAGATATTTTGCCATAGCCGTTTCTCGGTTGCGGTGTCGAGTGAGGAAGTGGCTTCGTCGAATAGTAATATACCGCCCGGACGCAGTAAAGCGCGGGCGATGGCAACACGTTGCGACTGTCCTTCGCTTAATCCCGTGCCTTGTTCGCCGCAACGGCTGTCCAGGCCTTCGGGTAGTTGGAATACGAAATCGGCGCAGGCGTGGGCAAGTGCGGCTTGCATCTCTTCATCTGTGGCGTGCGGGTTGCCGAGCAACAGGTTTTCCCGTATGGTACCGCTAAAGAGGGTGTTTCCCTGTGGGACGTATGTGAAGCAGGAGCGGGTACCTGCGTTGCATTCGGATTGCCTGCCATGGTTGTCGTATAATATGATTTTTCCCGCAGTGGGGTGGATTAAGGAAAGCATCAGGCGTATTAAAGTCGTTTTCCCTGCACCGGTTTCCCCTATCACGGCCGTATGGCTGCCTGGCGGGAAATCGTAGCTGAAATCTTGCAGCACGTGGCGGCCTCCCTTGTCGTATGCGTATGAGACCTGATGGAAGCGTATGCCGGAGGGCGAACCCATCCGGGTTCCTTCGGGATACTTTTCCAAGGGGATTTCTTCCAATTGCATGAGGCGTTCGCCGGCTGTAAAAGCGTTGACGAAAACAGGAATGAAACGGGTCATGTCCCGGAACGGTCCTTGTATTTGTCCTACAAGTTGGATAAAGGCTATCATCATGCCGTAGGTGATCGTCCCTTCGTGCAGCCGGGCGGCTCCCCAAAGAAAGGCTACGAGGTAACACCCCATGAATCCGGCACTGAGGAAAGACGAGGAGATGGACGAAAAGTGGGTGCGCGTCTTGATTTGGCCACGTAAATCCTGTTGTATGTTGTCCAACCGTTGTACCATAACGGGCTGTTGTTCCAAAGTCTGTACAACCATCTGGTGCTGTATCGTTTCTTGCAGTATGCTTTGGATACGGCTGTCCGTATTCCTGATTTCGCGGGTCAGTTTGCGCATACGTTTCATATATACTTTGCTCAATACCATGAAGAGCGGAATGATGGCCACAGTGAGACAAGCCAATGAAGCATCCATGGAATACAGGAATAAGAACGCGCCTGCCAACCGTATGCACACGGCGATAATGGAAGGAGCCGTTTCGGTGACGGCATTCACCACGTCGGTGACATCTCGCTCCAGCCTGTTCAGGAGGTCACCGCTGTGGCGTCGGTTCCGGTCTTTCCACTCGCTGTGGAGCAAACGGTCGAAATAGAACCGTTGCATGTGGTTTTGTGCCTTGACTCCCAAAATGGCCTTGACCCAACGTGAAGCGAAATGGATGCAGAGCTGTGACAACAGGATACCGATGAGTAGTGCGGCGGCTATGGATAAACTTCCGGGGGCTTTATAGGTCGCGATGTCGATGGTCCATTTGGTGGCAGCGATGAACATGAAATCCAACAATACGGTGGAACAGCCGAGCAGGGTGTTCAGTCCCGTTTGCAGTCGGTGGTGTCGCAGGATATTCCACAGCCATTGGAGCAAACGTAGGGTGGAATAGGTCGATGTAGAGGAACGAAAGGCGTTCAACATGATTCTTCCCTTGGGTCGGTGCCCCACATGAGCTTCTCACGCAAGGTGGAGTAAAACGAATGGTTCTTACGTTGCAATACCTTTATATTATAGGGAGCTCGGCGAAGGACGAGGCGTGTGGCTTCGGTGCAGGCTTCGCTGCGCCCGTCTATGGCCACGAGGAAATTATGGTTGCGGGATTCTACCGATAGCGTGAGTTCCACTTGGTCGCGGAGCGTGATGGGGCGTGCGTTCAGGCTGTGGGAGGCTACGGGCGTAATGCAGAACGTGCCGGATTGGGGCACGATGATGGGGCCTCCTACGCTCAAGGCATAACCGGTGGAACCCGTGGGCGTGTTGATGATGAGGCCGTCAGCCTGATAAGTGGCCAGAAATTCGCCATCCACCTCCACCCGGATGGAAATCATGGAGGAATTGTCCCGTTTCAGGACAGCCACTTCGTTCAGGGCGTATGGGTATCCGGAGAGTTCCGGACCTTCGTATTTCACTTCAAGGACGCTACGCTCATCAATTTTGTATGTGTGGTTGTAGATGTCGTCGATGCATTCATTGATTTCTTCCGGAGACACGTCGGCTAAGAAGCCGAGCCGCCCCATGTTGATTCCTAATATAGGTATGTCTTTATTTCCCACCCGGCTAGCTGCGGCCAGAAAAGTACCGTCACCTCCCATGCTGACTGCGATGTCAGCCTGAAAGTCGCTGTCTGATATTAGTCCGGTAGGGATGACATCGAAATGAAGTTCCTGTTTAAGGTAAGTGTAGAAAGCCGTGTCAATATAGAGTTCGGCTCCACGGGCGGTCAACAAGGAAATGAGTTGTTTGACCGAAGCCGACTTTTTAGCTTGATAGATGTTGCCGAACAGGGCGAATTTGAGTCTTTCTGCCATTTTCCTAATATTAATTAAGACTTTTACTGCGGTTATAGAGCCGCAAATATAGTATTTTTTTCTAACTTTGCCCTATTGGTGACAAATTATAATTGAAAGAGAAATGACGAAATTAAGCGTGAACATTAATAAGGTGGCTACTCTGCGTAATGCGCGGGGAGGCAACAATCCGGACGTCGTGCAGGTGGCATTGGATTGTGAAAAGTTCGGGGCACAGGGCATCACGGTGCACCCCCGTCCCGACGAGCGTCACATCCGTTATCAGGACGTGTATGACCTGAAAGCCGTTTTGCGCACGGAGTTCAACATCGAAGGCAATCCGGTGGACAAGTTCAATGATTTGGTGTTGAAAGTACGACCCACACAGGTAACATTGGTGCCCGATGCCCCCGACCAGATTACGTCGAATACGGGTTGGGACACGAAAAAGAATCTTTCGTTTCTGACGGAGATCATAGGGGAATTTAAGGAAAAAGGGATTCGTACTTCCGTTTTTGTCAATGCCGAAGCGGAGATGGTGGAATATGCGGCAAAAGCGGGGGCGGACCGGGTGGAACTTTATACGGAGCCGTACGCTTCGGCTTATGCAGGAAGTCCGGAGGATGCTGTCCGTCCTTTCGTGGAGGCAGCACGGACGGCTCGCGGTTTGGGGTTAGGGTTGAATGCCGGTCATGACTTGAGCTTGGAGAACTTGAAATACATGCATGAACAGATAGGGTGGATTGATGAAGTAAGCATCGGTCACGCACTGATTTGTGACGCTTTGTATCTCGGGTTGGAAGAGACCGTCAAGCGCTATCTGGAGTGTTTGAAATAGAAAATCCGGACGTGTCGGAATGATGGAAATGGACTTGCAAGGATGGTTGACAAGCGTGTTGGCTTCGTGGGGATTGGTTTCGGTAGCTAGTGTCTTGACGCACGGAGTCATGTTGGTCTTGTTGGTAGGTGTAGCTTTTCTGGCTGATGCGGTTTGCCGTTGTTTCTTGCTGAAGGCTGTGGCTCGTTTGGTGAAGCATACCAAGGCTACGTGGGACGATGTGGTATTCGACCATAAGGTAATGGTACGGTTGAGCCGTATGGTGGTGCCGGTGGTGATATATTGCTTTGTTCCCGTGGTTTTTGCCGATACGAATGGAAGTACGGTCGATTTTGTCCGACGAATCAGTTTCGTGTTCATTGTTCTTGCTTTCTTGGCTTTTATCCATGCTTTTTTGGGGGCAGTTTACAGTGTGTATAGCGAAAAGGAGGCGTTCCGGGACCGCCCTTTGAAAAGTTTGTTGCAAACACTTCAGGTGGTGGCATGGTTCGTGGGTGGCATAATCATGCTCAGCGAACTGATAGATAAGGATCCCGTGTCGTTGTTGGCGGGATTAGGTGCTTCGGCTGCCGTTTTGATGTTGGTTTTTAAAGACACCATTATGGGATTTGTCAGCGGGGTACAGTTGTCGGCCAACGATATGCTGAAAGTGGGAGATTGGATAAAGGTGCCCAAATATGATGCCGACGGGGTCGTGACGGAAGTGACGCTGAACACCGTGAAAGTCCGTAATTGGGACAACACCGTGACCACGGTGCCGCCATACGTTTTAGTCAGTGACTCGTTTCAGAATTGGAATGCGATGCGCGAAAGCGGCGGACGTCGTATCAAACGGTCTGTCAATATAGATATGAGCAGTGTGAAGTTTTGTACGCCGGAGATGTTGGAGCGTTTTCGTAAGATAAGTTTGCTGAAAGACTATATAGAAAGGAAAGAACAGGACTTGCAGGATTATAATGCGGCTCATTCCATCGACGATACCGTAAAGGTCAATGGCCGCCGCCAGACCAATTTGGGCGTGTTCCGGGCTTATTTGACGGCATACTTGCGGAGCTTGCCTTATACCAATCAGGAACTGCATTGCATGGTCCGCCATTTGCAGCCGACGGACAGGGGAATACCTGTGGAGCTGTATTTCTTTTCGACGGTGAAAGACTGGATTCCTTATGAAGAAATCCAGGCCGATGTCTTCGACCATGTCCTGGCAGTGATTCCGGAGTTCGACTTGCGGGTGTTTCAATCACCTTCGGGAGCGGATGTGCAACGCATGGCGTGGCAAGAGAAGAATTGATTTAACTTATAAATATTCATTATTAAATACAGAAGGATGGAAACAGTATATTTGTTTTTTGCCGAAGGCTCGGAAGAAGTGGAAGCTTTGGCTGTGGTAGATATTTTGCGCCGTGCAGGAGTGGAAACCCGTATCGTTTCGGTGACGGGCGACAAGATGGTGACCGGGTCGCATGGCATCCGTGTTGAGGCCGATATGTTGATAGAAGATGTTGATTTTTCCAAGGCCGCCATGTTGGTATTGCCTGGCGGGCTGCCTGGTTCATACAATCTGGCCGGACACGAAGGTTTGGCCGAAGGTATCATGCAGCAGTATAAGGCAGGTAAACCGTTGGCGGCTATTTGTGCGGCCCCTTTGGTCTACGGCCGTATGGGATTGCTGGAAGGACTGAAGGCGACTTGCTATCCCGGATTTGAAGAGAACTTGGAAGGGGCTTCTTATACAGGCAGTCTTGTGGAGGAGGACGGCTTGTTCATTACCGGAAAAGGGCCGGCTGCCGTATTTGAATTCGGTTATGCCATCGTGGCCAAGCTGGCCGGTCAAGACAAGGCGGAAGCCGTGAGAAACGGAATGTTGTATAACGAAGTGGCTCGATGAAGAAATATGCGATCGTGGTGGCCGGAGGGAAAGGACTGCGTATGGGGGGCGAAATTCCCAAGCAGTTCATTCCGGTCCAAGGTCGACCGGTGTTGATGCGGACGTTGGATGCATTCCATGCCTATGACGAAGCTGTGGAACTGATTGTGGTATTGCCGGTCGCACAGCAGGGCTATTGGAATGAATTGTGTCGTGAATATGACTTCCGCATTCCTTATCATTTGGCCGACGGAGGAGAGACGCGCTTTCATTCTGTGGCCAACGGTTTGGCAGAGGTGCCGGATGGGGAAACGGATGCTTTGGTGGCCGTGCACGATGGCGTACGTCCTTTTGTGTCTCGTGAAGTCATTGCGGCATGTTATGAATCTGCTTTCCGGGAACGTGCTGCCATACCTGTTGTCGAAGTCGTGGAGACACTGCGTTGTCTGGAATCCAACGGAGCGGAGGGAGACAGTATAACCGTAGACCGTGCACAATATCGTTTGGTGCAGACCCCGCAGGCTTTTCGGGCCGATGTGCTGAAAACCGCTTACCGGCAAGAATACCGTCCGTTTTTCACCGACGATGCTTCTGTGGTGGAAGCTATGGGGGTACAGGTGAAGTTGGTGCCGGGCAACCGTGAGAATATAAAGATAACCACACCTTTCGATTTAAAGGTAGCCGAAGCTCTTTTATCTGATTGACCGATGATAGACCTTGATCGCCAGGACATCAAGTTCCTGCCGGGAGTGGGGCCGCAGCGTGCCAAACTGCTCGGAGATGAGTTGCAAATCCGTACTTTGCATGATTTGTTGTACACCTTTCCTTATAAGCATATAGACCGTACGCGGCTTTATTATATCCATGAGTTGACGGCCGATATGCCTTACGTGCAGATTCGCGGTCAGATATTGAGCTTTGATACGGAGGGAGAGGGGCGGAAACGGCGTTTGGTGGCTCATTTTACCGATGGGCAGGGAGTTGTGGACTTGATTTGGTTCAATGGCATAAAATATATTTTGTCAGCCTATAAGACGCGGACGGATTATATCGTGTTCGGGCGGCCGAGTGTTTTCAACGGGCGAATCAACATCGCTCATCCTGATGTGGACAAGGCCGATGAATTGCGTTTGAACACAATGGGGCTTCAGCCTTATTACACGACTACGGACAAAATGAAACGGGCCGGACTGAATTCCCGTTCTATAGAACATTTCACGGCGACTTTGTTTGAACGTTTGGATGCCGAAATCCCGGAAACCTTGCCGCCTTATTTAGTAAGCGCGTTGAATCTGGTGTCTTTGGATGAAGCACTTCGCCATGTGCATTATCCGACTTCTGCGGAAGATTTGCGGAAGGCACAATTCCGTTTGAAGTTCGAAGAACTTTTCTATATTCAATTGAATATAATAAAGTATGCGCGTGAGCGTCGTCAGAAATATCGTGGTTATGTGTTTGCCCGTGTAGGCGAGTTGTTTCATACGTTTTATGAAAAGAATCTGCCGTTTGAGCTGACCGGGGCGCAAAAAAGAGTCATTCGTGAGATTCGTCAGGACATGGGGAGCGGCCGGCAAATGAACCGTTTGTTGCAAGGCGACGTAGGCAGCGGGAAGACACTGGTGGCCTTGATGAGTATCTTGATTGCTTTGGACAATGGTTTTCAGGCTTGTATCATGGCACCTACCGAGATTCTGGCGGAGCAGCATTATGTGACTTTCCAGAACTTGTTGTCCGGGATGCCCGTTAGGGTGGAACTGCTGACAGGGACGGTGAAAGGAAAGCGGCGACAGGCTGTTTTGGACGGATTGAAAGACGGTGAGGTACGGATTCTGGTCGGGACGCATGCCGTGTTGGAAGACACGGTGCTTTTTAAGTCTTTGGGCATGGTCGTGATAGACGAGCAGCATCGTTTCGGTGTGGCTCAGCGCGCCCGTTTGTGGGCTAAAAACAGCAATCCTCCTCATGTACTGGTGATGACGGCCACGCCAATACCCCGTACCTTGGCCATGACCTTGTATGGCGACCTCGACGTGTCGGTTATCGACGAGCTGCCTCCCGGGCGCAAGCCGATTCAGACGGTTCATCAGTTTGACAATCGGCGGGAGAGCCTGTACAGGGGGCTGCGTTCGCAGTTGAACGAAGGCCGGCAGGCATACGTGGTATACCCGTTGATTAAGGAAAGCGAGAAGATGGACATCAAGAACCTTGAAGAGGGGTATGAGCAGTTGTGCCGCGATTTGCCGGAATATAAGATAAGCCGGGTGCATGGTAAAATGAAAGCTGCAGAGAAGGAGGCCGAGATGCAAGATTTCATTTCAGGGAAGACCCAGATACTGGTGGCGACTACTGTGATTGAGGTCGGAGTGAACGTACCGAACGCTTCGGTCATGGTGATAGAGAATGCCGAACGTTTCGGACTGGCACAGTTGCATCAGTTGCGTGGACGGGTGGGACGTGGAGCCGACCAGTCCTATTGCATTTTGGTCACCAAATATCAGCTTTCGGCGGATACACGCAAACGTATTCAAATCATGACGGAGACGAACGACGGGTTTGAAATAGCCGAGGCGGATTTGAAGTTGCGCGGTCCGGGCGATTTGGAAGGCACGCAGCAAAGCGGGGTTTCGTTTACGTTGAGGTTGGCCAATTTGGCACGTGACGGACAGGTGCTGCAGTTGGCGCGGGAGACGGCCGAAAAAGTGTTGGACGATGATCCGCATTGCGCAGCTTCAAAGAATGATATTCTATGGAGACAGTTAAATAAATTAAGGAATAAGACTGTGAATTGGGGGGTGATTTCTTGAAAAAATGATCTTTGGAGGAAAAATACTGTTAATTTTCTTGGGCTTTTGTTATGGAAAGATTATCTTTGTCGCCGTTAGTGTTTAGAATACGCTAATTAAATATGTTTAATTCAAAAAGTCTATATTCATGGAGAAAACCTTGGTCTTGTTAAAACCTTGTACATTACAGAGGGGGCTTGTAGGAGAAGTTATCAACCGTTTCGAGAAGAGAGGATTGAGGTTGGCCGGAATGAAAATGATGCAATTGACAGATGCGATATTGAACGAACATTATGCTCATTTGCGCGAGAAGTCATTCTTTCAGATTTTAAAGGATTCCATGATGTCGACTCCCGTGATTGCATGCTGCTTCGAAGGTATTGAGGCCGTAAACGTAGTACGGGCGATGGCAGGGGCTACAAATGGCAGGAATGCCCTTCCGGGCACTATTCGTGGTGACTATTGTATGAGTAACCAACAAAATATCGTCCACACGTCCGATTCATTGGAGAATGCGAAAATAGAATTGGCGCGTTTCTTCAAGCCGGAGGAGATTTTTGAGTACGAATCTTCCAATTTGGGTTATTTGTATGCCTTAGATGAATTATAATAAGAGAAGATAAGCGAACTTTATAATATTAATAATTAAATGTTTTTCAATTTCAAAAGACTTAAGACAGGAGCTGTAGTGGTTTTGGCCGTGCTTAGTTTGCCGGTATCAGGGCAAGATTTGTTGGCTCGCCAGGCACCTATAGACAAAAAGATGAGAGCCATAGATTCTGTCGCTTTACAGCGTTTGGTAGGTGACGAACAGCTTGAAAATCCCGCGTTTGGTCTTTATCCCGATTGGAACAACCAATATGCCCATCGTTATGATGTAGAATTGCCGGAAGAATACAAGATAGACTTGCGGCATTTCTGCATGCCGACGCCGAGCACGAGAATTACTTCTAATTACGGTTATCGTGCAAGTTTCCGTCGTCAGCATAAAGGGTTGGACATCAAGGTGTACATCGGGGATACCATACGTTCGGCGTTTAGCGGAAAAGTGCGTATCGTGGATTACGAAAGAAGAGGATACGGGAATTATATTGTTATCCGCCACCCTAATGGTTTGGAAACGATATACGGCCATTTGTCCAAACACCTTGTGAAGGAAAACCAAATTGTGAAAGCAGGAGAACCTATTGGCTTGGGAGGAAATACGGGACGTTCTACCGGTTCTCATTTGCATTTTGAAACACGTTTCTTGGGGCAAGCCATCAACCCGGCTGAAATGTTTGATTTCGTGGCTCAGGACGTGACGGGGGATTATTACATCTTCCGTTCCAATAAAGGAAAGTCTGAATTGGCAAAGAACGAGACAAATGTCCGGCCCAAACCTACTGCGAGGCCTCGTTCTAAAGTGCACCGTGTGAAATCGGGTGAGAACCTTTCGGTTATTGCTTCAAAATGTGGGACGACGGTTGCTAAGTTATGTAAGTTGAACGGAATAACCCGGACTACGGTACTCCGTCCGGGACAAATACTTAAGTATTCATAAGCATTAGATTTAATAAGCAAGGAAGAGGTGCTCCGTAAGGTCGGGACATCTCTCTTTTGCTGTTTATTTGGGGGTGAGGACGGTTGAAGTAAACGGGTTTTAATCTCCTGAGAACGATTTTTTTGTTCTGCTGAGAATGATTTCATCCTGCGCCAAATGATTTTTTCGTCATGAGCTGCGTGAGGTGTCGAGGACTGTAGGGCGTTCGTTGTTTTCACTCTGCTTACAATATGAAAAATACAGGGATAGGTTCGCATCCTTCAGACTTCTTCTGTTTCAGTTATTTATGGTGAACTTTCTTATCCGGTAACTTTCACCTTGTTTTCACCGTTAGCATTCTTGCTTTTTAGGAAATACTTGATGTACACTGTGTTATGGTGAAAGAACATGAAAAGGCCGTTCGCGTTTGCGTATTCTACGGTCTCTTTTTGTTTTATTCGATGATTTGTACTACCTTTGCACATTGCATGTTGTGGTATGCCTAAACGGTAAAATATGGATACACAAGGACAATTTGAGCAAATAATGAAGGAGTGTCGGGAGCTGTTCGCCAAAAAGTTGCATGATTACGGTGCGGCGTGGCGTATCATGCGTCCTGCTTCGGTGACGGATCAGATATTTATCAAGGCCAATCGTATCCGTAGTTTGGAAGTGAAAGGGGTCTCGTTGGTCGGTGAGGGCATCCGTCCGGAGTTCATGGCTATCGTGAATTACAGTATTGTCGGCCTGATACAGTTGGAGTTGGGCTATGCCGATGCGGAAGATATGGCAGCTGAATGTGCTTTGGAATATTATGACAAATATGCGGGGCTTTCACTCGCTTTGATGTTGAAGAAAAACCACGATTACGATGAGGCCTGGCGCGGCATGCGCATCAGTTCTTATACAGACCTTATCCTGATGAAGCTTTACCGGACCAAGCAGATTGAGGCTTTGGCGGGGCAGACTTTGGTGTCGGAGGGAGTGGATGCCAACTACATGGACATGATGAATTATGCCGTATTCGGGCTGATAAAATTGACGTTCGGTGAATAGGTTGGGATATAAATTACGTTGGGTTGCCGTGAATGTCAGCCGTTTGTTGTTGGCTGTGACTTTCGTCTTCTCTGGATTGGTGAAAGTGGTTGACCCGCGTGGTACCCAATATAAATTCGACGACTATTTTCAGGCATTCGGTTGGTCGGAATGGATTCCCGGTTTTTTGCCGCTCTGGTTGGCGGTCCTTTTGGCTGTATTTGAATTTTGTATAGGGATATATCTATTCTTTGGCATACGTCGACGTACGGCTTCCTGGCTTTTTTTGTTGTTCATGAGTGTGATGACACCTCTGACGCTTTATCTGGCTTTGGCCAATCCCGTATCAGACTGCGGATGTTTCGGAGATGCCGTGTCGTTGACGAACTGGGAGACGTTCGGCAAGAATGTCGTGCTGTTGGGCTTATCCGTGCTCGTTTTTCGTTACCGTCGGTTGATGGTGCGCTTTGTTTCCGAACGCAACCAGTGGATGATTTCCCTCTATTCTATCTTTTTTGCCTTTGTTCTGGCGGGTTTCTGTATCTATTATCTTCCGGTTTTCGATTTCCGTCCTTATCATATCGGAGTAAACCTGCCCCAAGCGATGGTGGTTCCGGAAGGAGAGGAGGAGCCGGAGTATCTTACGACATTCGTACTTGAAAAGGATGGAGTAAAGAAAGAATTCACTACGGAAGATTATCCCGAGGATACGGCCTGGCATTTTGTGGATAGCCGGACGGTGTTGGTGAAAGAAGGATATGTGCCCCCCGTACATGATTTTTCGATTATGACGTGGCCTGATGGTGAGGATATCACGGAGCAGATTTTGTCGGACAAAGGATATACTTTCTTATTAATCTCTCCTTATCTGGAGTTTGCGGACGACAGCAATATAGACCGTATCAATGAACTCTATGATTATTGCGGCGAACATGGTTATGCCTTTTATTGTCTGACGGCATCCGGTGATGGCATGATTGGGCGATGGCAGGATTTGACGGGGGCGGATTATCCTTTTGGCATGACGGATGAAACCACGTTGAAAACCATCGTGCGCTCCAATCCCGGGTTGGTGTTGTTGAAAGATGGTACGGTGTATAACAAATGGAGTTGTAACAACCTTCCGAAAGAAGAGGACCTGAATATGCCGTTGGAAGATAGTGAATTGGGGCGTTTGCAGTCGGCATCGCGGATGATGACGACGCTGCGTGTCGTCCTATGGTTCCTTGTCCCCCTGTTTGTGTTGGTGTTTGCCGACCGGATATGGATAGGAAGCAAGATGTATAGGCGAATGAAACATAAAAATAGAATTATCAACCTTTTAAAAAGAAAAGAAATGAGAAAGAAAATTGTAGCAGGTAACTGGAAGATGAACCTGAATTTGCAGGAAGGTGTAGCTTTGGCTACTGAGTTGAATGCGGCTTTGGCTGCCGACAAACCAAATTGTGACGTGGTCATCTGTACACCGTTTATTCACTTAGCTTCCGTAGCCGCAGTATTGGATGCCCAGACTATCGGCTTGGGTGCAGAGAATTGTGCAGACAAGGAAAAAGGTGCATACACTGGCGAAGTGTCTGCCGAGATGGTAAAATCTACCGGTGCGCAGTATGTCATCTTAGGCCATTCGGAGCGTCGTGCTTACTATGGCGAGACAGCTGAAATCCTGAAAGAGAAAGTAAACTTGGCTTTGGCCAATGGTTTGAAAGTCATTTTCTGTATCGGCGAGGTACTGGAAGAGCGCGAGGCAGACAAGCAGAACGAAGTGGTGAAGGCTCAGTTGGCCGGTTCTTTGTTCGATTTGACGGCAGAACAGTTCTCCAACATCATTTTGGCCTACGAACCGGTATGGGCTATCGGTACGGGAAAGACGGCTACGGCTGAACAGGCGGAAGAGATGCATGCTTTCATTCGTACGACTATTGCCGAGAAGTTCGGCGTTGAGGCTGCCGAGAATGTTTCTATCCTTTATGGTGGAAGCTGCAAGCCTTCGAACGCAAAAGAGATTTTTGCAAAGCCCGACGTGGACGGTGGTTTGATTGGTGGTGCTGCTTTGAAGTGTGCAGACTTCAAGGGTATCATTGATGCTTGGAAAGCTTAATCAGAGTAGAAAAACGGAGTCATTCCGAGGTCGCCTTTGTGTCTCGGAATGGCTCTCTTTTATGGTTTTATATTCAAAAGGCTATATGATGAAAAGATTCTTCCTATCGTTGTTTTGGTGTGCCGTAAGTTGGCTTCAGG